>Ga0099364_10012218_pt1 | contig 11613 bp, 9 predicted proteins | sample TergutTh196P3_FD_73070 | JGI IMG/M metagenome (GOLD analysis project Ga0099364, IMG submission 73070) | Microcerotermes parvus P3 segment gut microbial communities from Pointe-Noire, Republic of the Congo - Th196 P3 | ecosystem: Host-associated > Arthropoda: Insects > Digestive system > Gut ...
GATACCACTACATATCACCTGGATATGCGTTTTCAGACAGCCTTTACCCAGATGCATGAGATTGTTTCCTTTGTAAAAAAATGCCTTGATAATGGCAGAAGGATAATAATTGAACATTTCGATCTGCTATACCCTACCCTAAAAATACCTGCAGAAATAATGATAGGCATTGGAGAGGAAATAATCGTAACCCGCCCTGGAGTGTTCGGCCCCATTCCCAAAGACATAAACCATGTTGTACATACCTCATTAAAGTACAGGAAAATGGTACACACAGCCGAAGACATATGCACCATGTTACTCGAAAGGGATCTAAAGATAAAACACAGCTGGAGAAACTCCGATGTAAGAAGGGGTTTTGTCCTTGTATTCGATGAAAAACCTGATATAGATCTGGCTGTTCTTGAAAAGAAGAGCAAAGACATTATTGATCAGCACCTTGATGTAGCTTATTTTGACGAGGATCATATTCAAATAGGAGATTTCGAGCCTGTTAACTGCAATGGCCCCAGGATCCATGTCAAGAACACCTCAGAAATAGAAAATTTCCGTCTGATGGATACATTTACATACGACAGGCTTAACAATACATATTCTCTTGTGGGGTTGATAGGTTTAAGTCATCGCGATAATGACAATCTAAACAGACCGGTTATTTTTTAGGTAATAGGTAATAAGTAAGAGGTAAGAGGTATGAGAGAAGTTGACATTGCTGCGATTATTGATTTGGTCTCAAGGCTCTGTATTGAAGCAAACTGCAATCTTAATCCAGATATATATGATGCATTTTCCAAAGCCCTTACAACAGAAGACTCACCCATTGGCAAAAAAGTAATAGAAACACTTATAGAGAACGCGCACATAGCAAGGGAAGAACAGGTTCCAATATGCCAGGACACAGGCATGACAGTGGTATTCATCGAGCTTGGCATGGATGTCCATATTACAGGAGGGGATCTGGAAGAGGCAATAAATGAGGGGGTACGTCAGGGATATAAAAAAGGCTATTTACGAAATTCCATTGTAAGGGATCCCATTGACAGGATTAATACACAGGACAATACACCGGCAGTAATTCACTATTCCATTGTAAAGGGTGATAAAATTAAAATAAATGTTGCACCTAAAGGCTTTGGAAGTGAAAACATGGGTGCTCTTAAAATGCTGACCCCGTCAGCTGGAATTGAAGGGATAAAGCAATTTGTTATTGATACTGTATCGAGCGCAGGGAGCAACCCCTGTCCTCCTTTAATTGTCGGAATTGGAATAGGCGGCACCATGGAAAAATGCGCTTTATTGAGCAAGAAGGCACTGCTGCGGCCCCTGGGAAAAGCTAATGAGGACAAGTTCTGGGACAGTGTTGAAAAGGATTTGCTTGAAAAAATTAATGACCTTGGGATAGGCCCTGCCGGATTCGGCGGCAGAACAACAGCCCTTGGCGTTAACATAGAAACATTTGCTACCCATATCGCAGGGCTTCCTGTGGCAGTCAGCACCGGATGCCATGTTACACGTCACGCGGAGGGGGTTTTATGAAGGGGGGAGCTGTGAAAGAACTTTTTACTCCCATTACAGATGAAATGATAAGGACACTTAACTCAGGCGATATGGTTCTTTTAAGCGGGAAGATAATCACTGCAAGAGATGCAGCCCATAAAAAGCTTGTTGATTTAATGGACACAGGAAGTTTAAACCAAAAAGATAAAATCCCCGAAGAGCTCAAAGAGCAGCTTGATAAACAAACAGTTTTCTATGCAGGCCCGGCACCGGCAAAACCCGGAAAACCAATAGGCTCTGTAGGTCCCACAACAGCCGGAAGAATGGATCTATATTCACCTCTGTTGATGTCCAGGGGACTTAAAGTCATGATCGGAAAAGGCATCAGGGGAAGAGAAGTAATTGCTGCTATTGTTAAATATAAAGGGATATATTTTGCAGCAATAGGCGGCGCTGCAGCTTTAATGGCAAGATGTGTAAAATCCTCAAAAATCATTGCCTTTGAAGAACTCGGGACTGAGGCTGTACGGGAATTATATGTAGAAAAAATGCCTTTGGTTGTGGCAATAGATTCACAGGGAAATAATCTTTACGAAAGCGGGCGTAAGCACTGGTATAGGGCATAGAAAATATACATATAAAAAAATATAATCAAACAAGGAGAACAGGGAATGAAAAACATAATAACTTTTGGAGAAATAATGCTGCGTCTTAATCCTGAAAGCTACAAGCGCTTTGTACAGGCAGACAAATTTGAAGCAAGTTATTCAGGCGGGGAAGCAAATGTAGCTGTAAGCCTTAACCAGTTTGGGATGAATGCTGCTTTTGTAACAAAGCTTCCTTCACACGAAATTGGACAGAGTGCTTTAAATCAGCTTAGGCGTTTTGGTGTTGATACCAGTTATATAGTCAGGGGAGGTGAAAGACTTGGCCTTTACTTTGTAGAAAAAGGCGCTTCCCAGAGAGCAAGCAAGGTCATTTATGACCGCGCAGATTCTGCCATTGCAAAAGCAAAACCAGAAGAGTTTGACTGGAATACAATTTTAAAGGGAGCTAACTGGTTTCACTGGACAGGAATTACACCTGCCCTTGGTGCAAACATGGAGATTGCTGTAATGGATGCTGTAAAAACAGCCCAAAAACTGGGAGTTAAGGTAAGCTGCGATCTCAATTTCCGCAAAAAACTCTGGTCAAGCGAAAAAGCAAATAAGGTTATGAGCGAACTTATGCCCTATGTTGATTTATGTATTGCCAACGAAGAAGATTCCTTTGATGTTTTTGGAATAAAGGCTGAATCAACTGATATAAACAAGGGTGAACTCTCAAGAGAAGCCTATATTTCCGTTGCAAAGCAGCTGTGCGAACGCTTTGGTTTTAAAAAAGCAGCCATTACACTGCGCGGCAGTATTTCTGCAAACGACAATAACTGGTCAGGCCTTTTGTTTGAAAAAGGCGAAGCTGTTTTTGCTCCAAATTATCTGGTGCATATTGTGGACAGGGTTGGCGGAGGTGATAGCTTTGGCGCAGGCCTTATATACAGCCAGCTTAATGGCTGGGATAACCAGAAGTCCATAAACTTTGCTGTTGCAGCTTCCTGCCTAAAACATTCCATTGAGCAAGACTTTAATCTTTTAAGTGTGGACGAAGTTGAGACTCTTGCCAAAGGAAATGCTTCAGGCCGCGTACAAAGATAATCAGCTTTTTATAAATTGCGCATAACTTTGTATTTTACACAACTCAAGTTTTCCCGATTTCCTTAATGTCAAATGAATTTTTTACAAGCTTAACAAAACCATCTTTGACAGCCGGGTTCCCGGCCTGTTTTAACTGAAGCAAAAGATTTCCTGTAGATGTAGCTTCAGAAGGGCCTGCAAACACAGGCTTGCCTGTATAAAGCGAAGCAAGTGTATTAAGATAATTATCTTTGCTCCCTCCGCCAATAATCGAGATGGATGGGTATGTTCTGCCTGTAATTTTTTCAAGGTCAAGAATCGCATTTTTATAACATTGAGCTAGACTTGAATAAACGCAGAATGCCAGTTCACCCGGATTCTCCGGGACTTTTTTGCCTTGTACCCTGTATTCATCTATTATTTCATCTATCATTGAAGCTGGACTAAAAAACCTGGTTAGATTAAGGTCTATAGTCCAATCCAACCCGGCTTTTTTTTCTGTTTCGCGTGCCATGGTTTCAAGCTCTGCAAAGCTGTATTTATCCTGCAGTTCACGCTTTACAGATTGAATAACCCAAAGTCCCATTATGTTTTTTAAAAACCTTATCCTGCCATTGGAAGCACCTTCGTTTGTATAACCAGCTTCCATTGCCTGTTTTGTTAGTACAGGATCACCGTTTACACCCAAAAGACTCCAGGTGCCTGAGCTTATGTAAAGCGTGTCTTTATCAGTAACACTTACTGCAGATGCTGTGTCATGACTTGCAATCATCACAACCCTGGAATTGAAACCAACAATTTTTTGAATTTCAGGGCTTAATTCGCCAAGGTCATAGGGTGGTTCTTTTACTGGTTTAAAGAGTTTTAAGGGAAGTCCTAACTTATTGAAAATTTCTTCTGACCATAATTTGTTTTTTGCATCCAAAAGCCCTGTGGTCGAAGCCATGGTGTACTCATTATATTCTTTGGAAGTCATATTCCCTGTAAGACGGGCAGAAAAATATTCAGGTAGCTGAAACATAAACTCTGCTCTTTCAAGCCTTCCTTCTGCCTTGTCTGCCATAAGCTGATAAACAGTATTAAAAGGCTGTGCGGCAATCCCCGTAATACTGTAAAACTTTTCATAAGGTATTATGGAATTTGCTTTTTCCATAAAAGGCAGAGTCCTTGTATCCCTGTAGGAAAAAACAGGTTTAATCAGCTCTCCCTTGCTGTCTGCAAGCGCATAATCCACACCCCAGGTGTCAATTCCAATGGAGCAGGGAATTTTTCCAAGCTTATTGCATTTTACAAGACCTTCGATAATCTGGCGAAACATTTCTTCATCATCCCAGATTAGTGATTCCCTCTGTTCCTGTGGAATATGGTGTTTCTGCGGTACATGGCTAAAACGATGAACTTCTTCAAGAACGAGCTTTCCGTCTTTTATGGAACCGAGTATGTGGCGTCCGCCGGAAGCGCCAAAATCAATGGCAAGATGGTATTGTGTCATAAATTATATTCTATATTTGAGACTGAATTTTTGCAAGTTTAATTAAGAATAATATCTGTTACAAAATGAATGGAAATAAAGCTTCCGGCAACACTTCCCAGAGTCGAAAGCAGAAAAACCAAAAGCGTGTGGGTTATACGGTTCCTGTAAATGCCCTTAATGCTTCCTATATCATTGATGATATTTTGGGCATCTACAACACGCGGTTTTCTGAATATAGCCTGGGTAATTCCGGATAAAATACCAATACCAATAAAGGGGCTTAATGAAGTAATTGGCGCGCCCAAAAGAGAAACAAGAACAGCTAAAGGATGTCCCAGGGCAATAATGGCTCCTATTGCAGCAAGGCCTCCGTTCCATAAAGTCCAATACAAGAGCATGGTAAAACTTGTGCCTATGCCTGAATGAAAAAACCCAATAACAAGCAGTGTTAGAATAATGGCAGGAATAATAAAACGGGAAGCCATTGAAAGAAATGAAGGAGGCGGAATTATTTCAAGCTCTGTAATATTAATATTTTCTTTAGAGCTGTAAATCTTTTCAAGATGATTTTTAATTCCCTGCATGTGGCCTGCACCCACAACAGCGATTATTTTTTTAGATTCATCCTTATTGCCCTGGCTGGCTGTTTCCCATATTTTCGCAGCCAGGTAGCGATCCCTCTCGTCAATCAGGGTTTCCTTTACTTGAGGCAGGTAATCGGCAAGCTCGGTCATCATGCCGTCAAGCTCGCTTTGCTTTTTTAAGTTTTCAATTTCTTCTTTGGATATTTTTTCTGTTGTAAAAGCACCTGCAATAAGCGAGGCCAATAGCTTTGATTTATTCCAAAAATTACAGCGGCTCCAGGCACGGCGTAATGTAATATGAACATTGCGGTCACAAAGGCTGTGCGGAATTCCAAGTTCTGTGGCTGTATTCAATGCGACCAGCATTTCCTCGCCAGGCTTTACCCCAAGCTCAGCTCCCATACGGCGCTGGAATCCGGACAGAACAAGGTTTGCCATTAAAAGAAACCCCTTGCCCTCCCTGAACACCTTAACCATATCAAGGCTTTCCCAGGAATCCTTATTTGTGATGGATGCATAACGGGCTTCGTCAAGTTCCACACACACATAATGTGGTTTTGTTTCAAGAATGCTGTTCCTGACTTCGTCAATACTTTCCCTTGAAACATGGGCTGTTCCTATAAGGATTATTTTAATGTTTCCAAAGAAAAGAGAAACTTTTGAATCACTCATATTAATCGGTTATTAAATTCCTGCTTTCCATTATCCACTCATTAAGCCGCCATTCAAGAAGATGCTGTTGATTTAACTCCCTGAACTGAAGGTAGTAACTGTTTGCCAGACTTGAATTTCTTCTTACTTCATAATACTGAGCAAGATAAAAAAGCATCTGTGCTTTTGTCTCTGCATCTTCTTCCCTGCTTATCCTTAGAAGCATATCATTCTCTCCGCTGAACACATTACCGCTTAAATCAAAAAACAAACGGAACATATGATAAGTCATACTGTTACGATCGATCCTTGCCATGGCCTGATTCAAAAATTGCCTGGGTGCAGTAACAACATCTGCCCGCATCCAGTTTATAGCAGCAAGAAGTGCATAAGAGTACTCATTGGGAGCCTGCCTAAAAGCTTCCATAAAAGCATCTCTTGCTCCAGCCCATTCACCTCTGCGCATTTGGTGCATTCCTATTCCCTCGAAAGCAAAATAATACTGGGGGTTAAGGCTTGCCATTGTTATATAATCCCTTTCAGCACCTTCGTAATCACCGAATTCATCTTTCATCCCTGCTGTATAGGCAAATGCCAGGAATTCACGGGGATTTATTATTGTTGCACGTTCAAATTCAACAAAAGCATCTTCTTTCCTGTACATATCCAGGTATGCATTGCCAAGGTCTATGGCAATCCAGTAATCCTGTAGATCACGCTCCTTGGCTCTTTCCAGGTCTTCAATAGCCTGTATGGTAAAACCAAAACCTTTATAAAGGCGAGCCCTTTCATGATACGGTAAAGCTGAATCAGGATGATGTGATACAGCCTGATTAAGCATGGCTTCCGCATTACTGGGATCGCGGCTTAAACGGTAAAAAGTTGCCATGCCAATAAGTGCATTAAGGTTCTCTGACTCAATTTCCAGAGCCCTTGTAAAATAAGGAGCTGCGTTCCTCCAGGCTCTTGTCTGTAAATGCGCATTACCCAGATCAGCCAAAGCATCAGCGCTTTGCGGGTTTGCACTAACAATATTTTCCAGAGCAGTAATCTGCTCCCTCTGTCTTCCGGCTGCAGCTTCAATAACAGAAAGCAATACAAGAGCATCCTGGTTGTCAGGTTCACTTGATAGTATGTCCTGTACTAAGCTGCGCGCATCATTGTATTCTCCTGCAGTATTAAGTACAGATGCCTTTACTATGCGTATTCTTGTATTTTCAGCATCTTCCGGAGCTATGGTATCAAAAAGGGCTATAGCTTCATTATAATTAAAACTGTCAAGATGCCTTAAAACATCTTCTATTATTGATAATGTCGAAGCAGAAATCATCTGAGCTGAAACCGTATTCCCGACAAAAACCAGGAATAAAACAATTAATAAAACCAAAAAAAGTTTGTTTTTCATAATATAATTATCGGTTAAAAAAATATGTCTTGAACTGGTAATCTTGCCGTATTTCATATATAAATATACTATAATCAATATTTGACTTGTTCTACAACCCGGTTGGTTGTTTTACAAGCCATGAATTTTTCGGCTAAAGCCTGCAAAATGGCTTTTTATTATTAAGTTTTGGAAAGGATCTTATGTTGGTCAGAAAACCGGTTTTTCCCAGGATAGTGTTTCAAATAATACTTTATTTTCTTGTCCTTGTTGTAATAGCAGTTTTACAGTTCTCAGGCACCAGCGATAGGCCGGGTTTTTTTACAGAAAGAAGAAGACCTTTTAATCCACAGGATTTTGTAATACAGCAGGCAGCAAGCGGACACGAATATAATGCTGCTGTTTCCCGCTGGCATTGGGAAAATTATAATATATGGAGCCAGCAGATATCACAGCAATATAACGAAGACCTGGTTATCAGTTTTTTGGCAGAAGCCTTAAACCGGGATGTTTTCAGAACTGCAATATCTGCACTTCCAGCTGCTTTTCTTAATTCAAATCAGCGTACTTTTGAATCCTCGGTTTTTTTGGGTCAGACAGAACAGGCATCCAGATTGCTGGCAGCAAACGATCGTGACAGGATAAACCGTATAATAGGGCTTATAGAGGACAATCCGCTTGAACTGCTAAAGGAAAAAGGCATTATCAGTTTTTTATATACAAGAGGAAATAATGATTTATTGGTCAGAGTTGTAGAATTAATAAGTGCTCTAGAGCTTGATGAAATCACTATAGCCCAGGTACCAGGCATTTTTGAAGCATATATTGACTGGCAATCCAGACTCCAGCCTTTGGAAGCTAATTACCAGGAAAACCCCTATAGCCGTCTTATAGAAAGAGCCTGTGATCTGATCTCTGTATCAATAAATATAAATTCCGAAAGAAGCATGGTTTTTATTCAAAATAATCCAATAAATAATGATGATTATTCTATTGATACTGAATTTAACCTTTATCTTGCCAAAGCATTACTGGATTGGGCAGAATACGAAAGAAATGAAAGCTGGACAAACCTTGCAAGGTCATTAATACTATCTGTCCTATTACAGGAAAATATGGAAGACAGCCCCCTGTCCCAGCTCGACCCTGCAAGAATAAACCGCCTGCTTGAACTTGACCAATATATTCCGCAAGCTGTAAGCCTTGGTAATATAAGCAATTCCTGGGTTTGGGCATGGACTCTGGATAATACAATAAATGCATCAATGCAGAATAATATGTTATCCATAAATGTTAACTTCCCCCAGGGAGAATCCCACTATATGATCATACGCAATATACGGCCATTTTCCTTAATTCAAATCTATGGCATGAATTATCCATCTGATCCTCAGTTTGAGCGTTACGATTCTTCGGGATGGCGCTATCTGGCAGCTGACCAGACACTGTTGATTAAAATGAGGCATCGTTCAGAAACAGAAAACATCAGAATTTTTTATTGAACCTGATAAAAATAAGAGAAAAAAAGAGAAAATTTGACTTTTTCAATATTTCAATGTATTCTTATAAGAATTCTCCGAAAATAAGCAAGGAGCAACTGTGATTAAACGAGATTTTCCAAGAATCCACTTCTATGACCAGGATTTTGTTGATATTTATGATAAAACATGGGCGTGGTTGGCGGATTATTGGAATCAAGGCAGTGATAAAAGCATTATAGAAGGAAAATTTTTCTCCTATCCCGGGAGCCCTGTAATACAACAGACAGATGCAATTTTTTCTTCATTTTTTCTTGTATATTCAAACAGGATATACCAGGCACAGCCAACCCTGGATTTGTTTTACCAAAGACAGGAACCAAATGGGGCAATCAGATCTGCATATAATATAGAAACCGGCTTCCCTGTTGTATCAGAAGATAATCCAGAAGGTTTAGGACTGCCCCTGTTTGCCTGGGCTGAATACAACCTTTACCATAAATCTGCAAATAAAAAACGGGTCAAAGATGTTCTTTTAATACTGGATAAATATGTAAAATGGATAGATTCAGTATTTAAACAGCAGAATGGTCTTTACCGTGTAGCTCATGCCACTTGTGGTATGACTAATGCTCCAAGGGAGAAAGCTGCCTATCCCCTGGATTTTAATACAATGATGGCAATCAATGTACTTTATATGGCTGCAATGGCAGATATTTTAAATGATAAAGAAGCTAATTTTTTATATAAAAAACAGTATTTCTCCCTGAAGACACGTATCAATTCCCTTATGTGGGATCAGGAAAGCGGTTTTTACTATGATCTTGACAAGCAGGAAAAACAAGTTCCAGTAAAGACAATTGCAGCTTATTGGACCTTATTGGCAGAAATTCCCAATGATGATAAGGCAGAGCGGATTATCTCAAAACTGCAGGATCCGGCATTTTTTGGTTCCCCCCATCCCTTCCCTACTCTTTCCCGCTCGGAAAAGACCTTTGAAGAAATAGGCAATGGTTACAGAGGCTCTGTCTTCCCTAACCTGACCTTTATGGTTATAAAAGGCCTAGAACGCTATCAGCGCTGGGATCTGGCAAGAGAATCTGCGATTCGCCATCTTTATTTTATACTTGATTCCATGAACCCTGATGGAAACCAAAACAAGGGCAGTCTTTGGGAGGCGTATTTGCCGTTAAAAGAAGGACCTGCACAATGGCCGGGGAAGCCAGAATTTCCCCGGCCCCAGTATTTATGCTATACAGCTCTTTCAACAATATGCCTTACAATAGAAAACATTGTAGGTCTTTCAATTTCCCTGCCGCGCAAAACCGTTGACTGGATTATTCCAAATCTTGAGATAATGGGTGTTGAAAATCTTTCCCTAAAGAAAAACATGATAACGATATTATCCAATAAAAGCGGAAGGGGCTGGGAAATTCACATGGAAAGTGAAAAACTCTATTATTTTACGATCAATATACTTGGTAAAAAGAAAAAAACCCTACCCATACCTTCTGGTAAATGCTCAATGCTGATTGATAAGCTGTAAGGAGGCTGTCCAGGAAGTATAGGACTATAGTCCCCAACTTCTTTTTCAACCTACCACTCCCCTGCAAACAAAACCTCATTTTCAAGAGAAAAACCTTTTTCTTCCTTTACACGCCTAACAACTTCATCCATAAGTAAACGTATATCTTTAGAACTTGCATTGCCTTTATTTATTATAAGATTCCCGTGCCAGGGAGCAATCTGGGCATCGCCTATGCTCTTACCCCTTAAACCAAGGTTTGCAATTATTTTACCGCTGGGTTCGCCAAAATCACTGTTATTCTTAAACACAGAACCAGCGGAAGGAAAACGATACTGGCCTTTTTCTTCCCTGTCTTTTATGTTTTCTTCCATGGTTTTAAGTATTTGTGCAGTTTCCATGATAGTAATCCTAAAACTAGCAGAGAGTATAAATATATTACGATTCTGGAATGGACTTTTTTTATAGGCAAAATCTGCTTTATCAAAAGGCACATTAACAATATCAAAATTTTCATCCAGGATTTCTGTATGCAATAGCTGATCCGAAACAGATCTGGAGTAAGCACGGGCATTCATATAGACCGCACCTCCAACTGAGCCTGGCATACCGGCAAGGAATTCCATGCTGCTAAAGCCAGCCTTAGCAAGATGTTCTGTAAGGTTTTTTATTGATGTGCCTGATAAAACCCTGACCCAAAGGCTGCTATCATCTGCTTCCAGCCCTTCCCAGCAGCCTGTATCAAGTACTATACCGCGTATACCTTTGTCGCTGACAAGTATATTAGCGCCGCCTCCAAGAATAAAAACAGGAATACCCCGGGCTTTTGCTGCCTTAAGCATGCTGCTTGTCCAGGCCAGGAACACAGCCTTGTCCGGCTTTACAAAGAGATCTGCAGGTCCTCCTGTCTTGAAAGTAGTATGCATAGACATAGGCTCGTCAAACTTTATATCACCAGAAAAAGGGTGTTTTTTGTTTAAATCTTCAATAAAATTACGCAGATTCATGTGATTATTTATTTAATCAATTATGTTTCTTCAAGAACAGTAACCTTTCTTGCCCTGTAACGAAGCGCCCCATCCTTCTTGCTCCGATCTTCATCTTTTTCAACAGTATATTTTACATTCATACCTGATTTGAGCTCGGAAAAATCCCGGTTTGTAACAGTACTGTAATGGAAAAAGATATTATTACGTTCATCATCTTTTATAAATCCAAAACCGCTTGGATTTATACTAAAGATTATTGAGGTAAATTCCGTGTTGGGGTTTTCTTCGGTATTTGATTTATTATCTGTATCATCCATACCATTTACGGAATTTGTAGTTTGTATATTTGTCCAGGTTT
>Ga0099364_10012219_pt1 | contig 11613 bp, 14 predicted proteins | sample TergutTh196P3_FD_73070 | JGI IMG/M metagenome (GOLD analysis project Ga0099364, IMG submission 73070) | Microcerotermes parvus P3 segment gut microbial communities from Pointe-Noire, Republic of the Congo - Th196 P3 | ecosystem: Host-associated > Arthropoda: Insects > Digestive system > Gut ...
TTTTCTCTATCACGTTTTTTTCTGTCAAGTTTTTCTCTTTTTATCCTTTTTCTCTATCACGTTTTTTTCTGTCAAGTTTTTCTCTTTTTATCCTTTTTCTCTATCACGTTTTTTCTTTTTTAATTTGCCATTGCTTCTTTATTCTTTATCTCCAAAAATTCTTGAAAAGAAAGTTTTTGCTTTTGGGCGGCACATTTCTTCGAACACGCATTTTTCACATAATCGAATATTTTTTTCATTTGGCATTTTGCCGTTTTTGATGTCTTTGATTTTTCGCACTGCCTTGAAAACCTTTTTCTTATCGGCATATCGAACTTGAAGGACTCGAAAATCGCCTAAGTAATCAATAACGGCATTTTCGGAAATTGCTTGTTTTCCAAATTCGTTTTCTAAAATCAGAGTGTAAGCGGCTGCTGTAATTCGGTCGCTTTCCCAAACGCCGTTTTTTGGAGGCTTTGCGGTTCGAATAAAATAAGGCAGCAGCCTATCGTTTGCAGCAATCACTTTTTTTGGCGAGCCGTACAAATCGATTTTTGAAAAACAAAACAGCTTTTCTTCTAAAAAGGGGTCTGCGGCATTTTCCAATATTTCAAATCCATGCGTTTCAATTGTTTTGGAAAGATTATCGATTAATCCTTCTGTATATAATTTTGTTCTCAAAGACGCTTCTTCAATCTCTTTTATTATTTTGTCCCCTTTTGCTTTCTCATGATCTTGCATTGTTTCAATTGAGTTTTGTTCTAAAAGCAAACAGCATTTTTTACTTTCCTCTATCGCATTTTCGATTTTATTTTTGAGTTTTTCTCTGTTGATGAAATCCTTGTCATTTTTGTCAATAGACTCTAAAACAAGAGCCGGCAGTTCCATACACACCTCTTGAATCATTTCTTTTTCAAAATAACGTATCGGGTCGGCTTTATACAATATTGAAAAATGTTCGTCTTCATTATTTTTTTGTTTTAATTGCCGGCGGTTTTTAAAAAACAATTGTCGAGGGCAGATCATCCATTGCCGTATTTCAAAAACAAAGACAGATGCGTTTTTGTCTGTTTTATCATTTGTCTTGCTGTTTGTTTTGTTCTCGGTTTTGTTTGCTTTTGCATCATATTGTTCTTTTTCAAATCGTTTCACATTTTGTTTGCCGTTTGCTTCGGCGAAATGTCGTTTTTCTTCAAATTTCATATATTGTTTTAAATCAATTCAATTTAATGTCTTTTTTCATTTTTTCAAAAACGATAGGTTTTAATATCACTTAAAATTCGTATTGCTTCGGGTATTTGGGTTAAGTTTATATTTGAATCATCCATGTTTTAAATGTCATGACAGACAACGAAGCTTTCGAAAATTTGAAAAAGAGACTCGCTGAAAAAATGGCCGGAGAGATTACGCTTTCGGAAAAGCCCGGCGAATGTCTTAAAAAATGGCGGCTGAATTTTGAAGTTTCTCAAACCGACATTTCAACTTCCCTCCAGGTTTCTCCTTCCGTCATAAGCGACTATGAAAGCGGACGCCGCAAATCTCCGGGGACGCTCATGGTCAGCAAAATCGTCGAATCATTGCTTGCAATTGATACAGAGCGCGGCGGACAAAAAATCCATGCCTATGAGTCCATGCTCTCCCTTGACAGCTCACGCGAATCCATTTATTCGACGTATGAATATTCGCTTCCGATTCAGTTTCAAAAACTGGTTTCGCTGTTGGACGCACATGTTTTGTACCGCGGGATGGAGCGCCCGCTTTACGGCTTTTCTGTTGTCGATAGCAAGCGGTCTATTTTAGAAATGTCATCCTATGAATTTCAGCGCCTGTATGGTTGGAGTACCGACCGCGCAATGATTTTTACGCGTGTCTCCACCGGTAAATCTCCGCTGGTCGCCATCCGCGTGACAAACTTAAAGCCGGGAGCCATTGTTTTGCACGGCCTTGCAAAAGACGAAGTCGATCCGATGGCAATAAAAATGGCAGAAGTCGATCGGATTCCGCTTCTCTGCACAACAAAAGCCATTGAGGAAGCCATTTCGGAATTGAAAAAGTACGGACAGTATTCGATCAAAGGAATTTAATATATCATCCGCTTTCGTTTTTCATTTCTCTTTCACCGTTTTTTTTCATCATTTTCTTTTTCACCATTTTTTTTCATCTCTTTTTTCATTTCTTTTTTCATCGTTTTTGAATCATTCAAAATGTCATCTTTTTGCTGTTTTGTTAATTTATGAATGAACTGCCGTATTTTTTGTTTTTTTTAATTGATTTTTTTCGTCAATGAACGAAGTCGGCTACGTTAGATTTATATACTCCTGTTTCATCTTTTGCATTAAGTGCTCCGATGTGTATTGCTTTGAAATTTCAAAGGCACATCAGGAGTCAGGTAAACTCTAAGCAGACAGAAGAAATGGTTTAAAAAACAAAAACGGAATTTGAAGAAAAAAAAGAAAAGAGGGGTGTTATTCGCCCTTCTTTCCTTTTCAACATTGTGTAATCCTCCGTAAAATCGGTCGTTTTTTCAATCAACATTTCGGTGCCATAAAGGAAATTATTTGCCTATTTCTTCGTTTCCTTTTTTGGTGTTTTTCGAAAAATTGAAAACGATCTTGATTTTACCGGCGAACAGAACAGCTTACAGCTGAAATAAACAAAACATGATTGTCATGATTTTGTATCATGTTAATCGATATATAAAAGGTGAATAAATGACAGTTGGACTTGTTTCCTACGGTGCCTACATTCCCCGCTACAGAATTAAAACCGAAGAAATTGCAAAGGTTTGGGGCGGAGATGCCGAAATTTTAAAAGCCGGACTTAAGGTTTATGAAAAATCCGTTCCGGATGTTGACGAAGACGCAGCCACAATTGCCGTTGAAGCTGCAAGAAACGCATTCAAACGCGCAGGCGTTGATCCGAACAGAATCGGTGCTGTTTATACCGGTTCTGAAAGCCACCCATATGCTGTAAAGCCGACAAGTACAATTGTGGCAGCAGCAGTGGGAGCAACACCCGAAATGACCGCCGCAGACTTTGAATTTGCGTGCAAAGCCGGTTCTGCAGCCATTCAAGTGTGCATGGGCCTCACGCTCTCAAAAATGATTGACTTGGGACTCGCCATCGGTGCTGATGTCTCCCAAGGCGCTCCAAACGATGCGCTCGAATATACGGCATCCGCAGGCGGTGTTGCCTTCGTTGTCGGCAGCAAAGAATCTGAATTGATTGCAATCATCGAAGATACTTTTTCTTATACAACAGATACGCCTGACTTTTGGAGACGTGAAGGCCGCCCCTATCCGGGACACGGCGGACGTTTCACGGGAGATCCGGGTTACTTTAACCACATCTTAAGCGCTTCTAAAGGGCTGATGAAAAAGATGGGCACAAAAGCGGAAGACTACGATTATGCTATTTTCCACCAGCCAAACGGCAAATTCCCGGAAAAAGCCGCCCAAATGCTTGGCTTTACAAAAGAACAAATCCAGCCCGGACTTGTTGTTCCAAAGCTTGGAAACACTTACTCCGGTTCTTGTTTGATGGGTCTTGCGGCAACACTCGATGTTGCAAAACCGGGCGACCGCATTTTTGCGACAGCATACGGTTCAGGTGCAGGATCTGACTCTTACAGCATCGTTGTGACGGACAAGATTGAAGAACTCCGTTCCAAAGCGCCGACTGTTCAGGAATTGCTGGCAAATCCGATTTATTTGGACTATGCCAAATACGCGCACCACAAAGGTAAAATTAAGTTCGGATGAGGTGAAAAAATGAGAGAAGTTGCAATTGTCGGTGCAAAAACGACAGACTTTGGAGAACTTTGGGACAGCTCTTTAAGAGACCTCGTTGTTGAAGCCGGTGTCGGTGCCATTGAGGATGCCGGCATTAACGGTGAAAAAATCGACGCCATGTACATTGGAAACATGAGCGGCGGCAAATTTGTTGAACAAGAACACTTGGGTGCATTGATTGCGGATTATTCGGGTTTGGCAAGAGGGCTTCATGTCCCATCCACCCGTGTGGAAGCGGCTTGTGCTTCCGGCGGTTTGGCGCTTCGCCAAGCGATTCAAGCTGTCGCATCGGGATACAGCAATATTGTTGTTGCTGCCGGTGCCGAAAAAATGACGGACATTTCATCATCCGGCGTGACAGACGCTCTTGCGGCTGCGGCGGATCGTGAATGGGAAGGCATGCAGGGTGCGACATTCCCGGGCATTTATGCAATGATTGCCAAACTGCATATGAAAAAGTACGGAACAACCAGTGAACAATTGGCTGCCGCCGCTGTGAAAAACCACGAAAACGGCATGCACAATCCGATTGCTCAGTTCAAAAGCAAAATTACGATTGACCAGGTCTTAAAGTCCATCATGGTTTCAGACCCGATCCGCATTTTGGACTGCTCGCCTGTTTCAGACGGCGCCGCAGCGGTTGTTGTGGTTCCGGCAGAAGACGCTTTGAAATATACGGACGCTCCGATCTACATCAAAGCCAGTGCGCAAGCCAGTGATACGATTGCTCTTCACGACAGAAGAGACATTACAACACTTGACGCAACTGTTGCTGCCGCCAAACGTGCTTATGAAATGGCAAAACTGACGCCAAAAGACATCAGCTTTGTTGAAGTCCACGACTGTTTCACAATTGCCGAAATTTGTGCGATTGAAGATTTGGGTTTCTTTGAGAAAGGAAAAGGCGGTCCGGCAACTCTTAACGGTGAAACCGCATTAAACGCCAACATTTCTGTCAACCCCTCAGGCGGTTTGAAATCCAGCGGACACCCGGTCGGTGCCACAGGTATCAAACAAGCCGTTGAAGCCGTTCATCAGCTTCGCGGTGAAGCCGGCAAACGTCAGGTCAGCAATGCCAAGTACGGCATGATGCACAACATCGGCGGTTCAGGTGCCACGTCCGTGATTCATATTTTTTCAAATGAGAGGTGATTTAGATGACAGTACCAAGATTCTGGAGAGAACAAGACAGCCGTTACAACCTCGTCGGCTCTCACTGCAAGACATGCGGCAAATATTTTTATCCGGTCAGAAATCTCTGTCCCGACTGCCGTCGTGAAGGCGATATGGAGCCTTACAAATTCAAAGGCAACGGAACGATTGTGACGTACACCGTGACACATTCCACCTCTGATGAATTTAATGATTTGGTTCCCTATGTCTTAGCTATTGTTGAATTAGACGAAGGCGCCAAATTAACGACCCAGATTGTGGATGAACCCGATAAAGTCGACATCGGAAAACGCGTCCATTCCGTGTTTAGAAAACTCGGAAGCGACGGCGAAAACGGTATCCTTTACTACGGCACCAAATTCGCACTGGATTAAATTAAAAAAACTTCGGATTCTTTCCGAAATTTTTAATTTTTTAAAAAACGAAAAGCTTCGGATTTTTTCCGAAGTTTTTATCTTTTCTTTTTTCTTTTTCTTTTATTTTAAAATCCATTCTCTATTTTTTGCATTTAAGAAAATTTATATAATATTCTCTCCATTTATTTTCTGTCCATTAAAAAAATGCGGAGGTTTTTCATCATGAAAAAAATGAACATATTGCTCATGCTTTCTTGTCTGTTTTTGGTTTTGGGAATCGTTTTTGTAGCAGGTTGTTTGGATGAATCAAACGATTCAAATGAATACAAAAACTCACCTATCAATCCACTTCATAAAAACATTGAACCCTTTGAATCAACATCTTTTTATGAAAATGCACTTGAAAATAATATAATTTTATATAAGGTATGGGAAAATTGTTCAGTAACCTACGCTTCAAACGAATCTTTAATCTCGAATTCTGATCTTGTTTTTTATGGCACCCTTAAAAGCATCGATCCCTCCTATTGGTCCACACCCGGCCAACAACCTCCTTCAGGACTCTATGCGGCGTCTGTGGGTCAAATAACCGTTGGTTATGAAAATGGAACTCAGATTAAGTATAATCAGGTTTCCATTGGCGGTGTTAACGATTACATTTGCACGCCGCTTGTTTTTGAAGTCAACGATTTCGTTAAAGGAGAAAATACAACAACAGTCACTGCTGTTGTTTAGGGCGGCCAATATGATAACTACATAATGTATGACGTGTTATATCCGACAATATGGGATTTAAAAGAAGGTCAAAAGTATCTTGTTTATATCCAAAACGATGGTGTTAGTGATATTATGCGCGGCGGTCTTTTTGTTGTATTAGACTGATTCCTGTTTATAATTTTTCCTTTTTTCTTTTTTCTCTTTTCTCTTTTCTGATTTTTCCTTTTTTTCTTTTTCCCTTTCCCTTTCCTTTTCCCTTTCCCCATTCTTTTCGCCCGAATTTTATTTTTAAATATCATTTTTAAAAAAATTTATATAAAATGTTGTTCTTTATTTTCCACCCAATTATTATAATTTGGGAGGGGATTTTATCATGGAAAAAATGAACAAATTGATCATACTTTCTTGTCTGCTTTTGGTTTTGGGAACCGTTCTTATTGCCGGTTGTTTAGATTCCGATTCGGACAATTCATTAAATGATTCTAATAACACAAACATTCCGCCGATTGCGGATGCGGCCTTATACCGTGGGAATGTTATCAATGTTGAAGATGACAACGGTCAACTGACCGTCACACTCGAACAAGTCGCTGGTACAAATTTTGGTGCCGCAGAAATGAATTTTTTGATTACAGAAAACACTAACATAAGCTTCAATCAATCTGAAATCGTCAACGGCAAATATATGGAAATTTACTACGGACCAACAGAGGGAAGCTCTCCGACAGCTATTGTCGTTAATTTATTGCCGGACGCCGACAAATGTGTTTACAACGGGGTTTTGGAAGATTTCACGCCTGACGAGGATTCACAATCCGGCACAATCACTTTGAAATTGAATGACAGTGAAGCTATTATGGTGTTTGCTTATTCTTCGTCAACACAATTTTATCTTACTGTTTCTGATTTGCAGCAAGGAGATATGTTAAACATTTACACATCGGGATCTGTTTCAGACACAGAACCGCCGCAAACAGGAGCACTGGAAGTTCGTATGTATCGATGAAGGTTTTTCCTTCATTGATATTTTTTATTTTCGACAGTTACTTATTTTTTCGACAGTTACTTATTTTTTCGACAGTTACTTATTTTTCGACAGTTACTTATTTTTTCGACAGTTACCTGTTTTTTCGACAGTTTTATTTTTCAAATTCATTCGTTTTTTAAAATTGTTCATTGTTTATGATCTTCATTTCAAAATTATATTTCTTCTTTTCTTGCATTAATTGATAAAATTTTGCCCGACAATCTGTTGTCCAATCTCGAAAATAACATTTTTTCGTTTTTATAAAAACAACCATTTGATCCCTTTTTTTGATATATAGATCGTCTAATCTTATTTCGTCTATAAACGAAAACCATATATATCTGGGTCTTTATTATCGACTAATAACGAACAAAATATTACAGCAATTGTTTGTTGATTTCCCCTTATCATTTATTCCCCCCTCATCCCCCCCGTTATTTATTTTAAATCCATTCATTACCTTTATCAGAAAACAAGGTTGGCAAAGAATATATGCTTTTGACGGTTGAACCGATTGGCAGTATCCGAAAATCTGCAAATAAAACAGAGATTATCATTTACTCCGAGTTTGAGCAAATAGTTGAAAATATGGTTCAAAAATTCGGTAACAATCCCGCGAAAGGACAAAAACTTCTTGTTGTTCATAAATGTAAAGACGGCACTCACCAATTGAAAGTGACAGAAACAACATTAATCGAGCGCAAAGGAAATTTATTAACTGTTTCTAAATTCGATGCAACTGATGGTCCTGTTGTTGATATTTCTACTCAAATTTCAGTCTGATTTTTAAAAAATCCATCTATTCAAGTTCTTTTCTGTTATCATTCCTTTTCTGTTATCATTCCTTTTCTGTTATCATCCCTTTTCTGTTATCATTCCTTTTCTGATCTCGTTTTTGATTTTCGCCTCTATTTTTTGACTTTTGTTTCTGATTTTTGACATCCATTTCTGTTTTTTTTGAAAACGGTTTCGCCCTGATTTTCTTTTTCAAACCTGAAACATCATTTTCATGAAGCAATTCAAATCCAGGGTACCGTTTCTCATAAAAACACTTGATGCTTTCGGGAAACGGGTACCCTCCTTCTTATCGATGTGACATAAATAATGTTTCGTATTTTCTTCACCGTCATAAAAACCCGAATCAACCACCCGTTTCGGTCAGTCGCCAAAGGTGACTGATCGAAACGGATTCGACTTAAAAAAATAAAATGAAAAAAAATGAACCGTTTTTTTGCTTTAAGTTATACAAATACAGATGGATGTGAGGATTTAATTGAATCAAAAGCAGCAGCAATGGTCATAGAAAAAAATCTTTTTTTTTTGAAAACGCTCAATTTTTGCTTTCATCCGCTGCGCTTCTGAAAACAAAAATTGAGGGGGGTTTCGATGTTTTTTGGGAAAAGGGATTTGGGGCTTCGATTTTGTTTTTTGGGAACAGAAATTTGTGGCTTCGACTTTGTTTTTTTAGCCTGAAACATATTTTTTCTCGAAAAGATTAAATAAAGATTGGGGGTACAGGTTTTTTCCAAAGCATCATGTTGATTTTTTGGCGGTACCCCGGGTTTATTAAATTGGTTTATGATGATGTTTCAAGTTTCTGATTTGAAAAAAATAAGGGCGGTGGCGACAATTTTATTCAATTTTAAATATATTTCCTTTTTCTTTTATTTTATCCTCCGGCAGCTTCCTTTTCAACATCAATAACATCAATAAAATTTTCTTCCGCATCACCAAAATCTTCATACTCATCCTCCAATGCGCTTTGGAACTTTTGCCTCAACTTCACAACATGGGAATACAAGCTTTCCACGTCTTTAATGTCTTTTTTTGTGTACATAAGAAGCTTTTCCCTATAGGTTTCATCATACGGGGCGCCTAAGTTTTGAAAATGGCGGATGAATCGGGAGGCTAAAATCCGGCCTTTTCGATCCCAGTCGGTTAAAATAATCGCTTTCTTCTTTGTCTCTGCAATCTGTTCGCAAAAAGCGGCCGCCGGCTGATTGGCACAGGGATAAATTTCAGCCGCCGCTCCCAAATTTCGAAGGGATAAGGCATCCTTTTTGCCTTCAACAATGATTAAAAAAGAATCGGGGGACTCCTCCCCGTTTCCGCTGAGTTCTAAGAGAACTTTTTCAATCCCCTCAAGCGCTTCTTGTTCTCTTTGTGCAGATTTTGAATGCGCCGGTTTAAAAAGCTTGGATTTTGTTTTTGTTTTCATTTCATCTCAATTTTTTTTCAAAAACATATTTGGCCTCTTCAAGGGAAATACCGTCAATCCGAATTGTTTTTTTAGAATTTGTCCACCCGTTTTCTAAAGAAACACGGGCAGACGGGATATTAAAAAGAATCGCAAATTGTTCGATCAGCTGTTCGTTGGCTTTTCCCTTTTGAGCCGCCTCCGAAAGTTTTACCTCAATACGCTTTCGCCATTCATTATAACCACTTGGGATTTGAGCGGTTTTTGACCCGGGCGTCACTTCAATATCAACAAAGACCGCCGAATTTTTAAAACGCAAAGCATCGGAAAAGGGCATGATTTTTCCTTTTTTTCTTTATTTTTTCCTTTTTTTGTTTTTTTCGTATTAAAACATCACATTCTTTTTTTCTATTTAGAACAACAGCAACGCTTCTTTTCCTGTCATTCCCTTTTTGATTCCCTTCTTTTCAGCCGCAGGACTCACATCAACAATTTCAGCCGCCATCATATCGTCAAATGTTTTTACGCCTCTGACTTTTGCGGCACAGGAATTTAACTTGTCGGCAGCGGCAATATCTAAAAAACCGCAGGCTAAAAATGAACCATTTGCTGCTCGAATCAATAAGAAGGGAGCAGTATCTAAACCGATCGAAAAGCCGTCAAATTCTTTTCCTTCAATTGTCAGTTTTGCTGCGGTCATATTATCAATTGCTGTTGCCGTTGTCATTTTTTTGCTCCGTTTCCATTTGGTTTTTTTATCTTTTGTTTGCCATTTCACGGCTGTTTATCTTCTGTTTGCCATTTCACAGCTGTTTATCTTCTGTTTGCCATTTCACAGCTGTTTATCTTTTGTTTGCCATTTCACGGCTGTTTTTCATCGTTTTGTTTTTTTGTTTTTTGTTTTTTTCATTTTCTGGTTGTCACTTCACAGCCGCTTTCCGTCACGATAACCGTGTGTTCTGCTTGAGAAACAAGTCCGCCGGAAACTTCAACAAGGACAGGATAACTGGTTAAAATATGTTCTTTTTCAAGCTGGGTGAGGGCAAATTCCAATTTGTCGCCGTCCAGCCATCTTTTTGCAAACGGAAGCCCATTATACTTTTCAACTTGGGAAAGCACTTTTCGAACCTGAGGCAATCTTGTGGATTTGCGCTGTACTTGAGAATAAATTTCTTTGATGTGGCCGTTGTCAATATAGCCTTCTCCGTTGGTTGCAAACGGTTCAATTGCAATTGTTTCTCCGGCTCTCAGATCCACGATTCCGTGCGCAAACCGGCAATTCGGAACAGACGGTTCGGTGTGCGCCACATATTGAGAAACGCCGTGCCCCATCAAATTGCGGACCGGCTGAAAACCAAGATCTAAAATGGTATCTTCAATAACCGCACCAATCTCAAGCGTACTCGTGCCGGCCTTAATAATGTCAATCGCAGCCCTTAATGCCTCCTCGGAAGCTTTTACCAATGCGGTTTGTTTTCCGGACAAATCAATCGTCATCGCACCATCGGCAATGTAGCCGTCAATATGGACGCCCACATCCACTTTCACAACATCTTCTCCAAAAACCCGGGAATCATTCAAACGAGCCGTATCGTGAGCCGCCTCCTCGTTAATTGAAATGTTCACCGGAAAAGCCGATTTTCCGCCAAGCTCAATAATTCTGTTGTCAATAAAGCAAGCATAGTCATAAAACGACATTCCGATTTTAATTTTGTCGCGCGCTTCTTCCATAATTTGTTGATGAATTTTTCCGGCAGTTCTGTATTTATCATAAATTTCTTCCGTATATGGAATTTTTTGATTTGATTTTGCCATTTTTACAAGTCCCATTATTTGTAATTGATATTATGGTTGATATGATTCATATCTTCATTGATATTGTGATTGGTATGGTTTATATTTTATTCGGTATTATTATTTTTATTATTGATATAATTGTTATTTATTTATATCAAAAATGTTTCGGTTGTTGCTTATTCAAATTTCAAAAACCTTCCCCATGGTGTTCAAGTTACAGCATCCGTCTTTTGTAATAACGACTGTATCTTCGATTCGAATGCCGCCGATTCCGGGATAATAAAGCCCCGGTTCAATCGTTATGACGTTTCCGGCTTCTAAAACATGCGGATTGTCCGAAACAGAAGGCGTTTCATGAATGTCCAAACCGACCCCGTGTCCTGTGGTATGAATGAATCCGACTTTTGAGCCGCTCCGGTACGTATCAAATCCCGATTTTTCCAAAGAATCGCACACTGCATTGTGGACATCGGCACAAGTGACGCCTGGTTTGGCTTTTGAAACACCGATTGCTTGAGCCGTTTTGACCGCTTCATACATTTTCATTAGTTTTGGGGTTGCTTTTCCTTTGATGAC
>Ga0099364_10012220_pt1 | contig 11612 bp, 12 predicted proteins | sample TergutTh196P3_FD_73070 | JGI IMG/M metagenome (GOLD analysis project Ga0099364, IMG submission 73070) | Microcerotermes parvus P3 segment gut microbial communities from Pointe-Noire, Republic of the Congo - Th196 P3 | ecosystem: Host-associated > Arthropoda: Insects > Digestive system > Gut ...
CCGCTCATCGTCCATTTTTTCATCGCTTGATTCTTCACCAATTTCAACACTGATTGTGGCGAGGTCGGGGGTGCTGAGTACTCTATTTGCCCTTGCCATAATCTCGGCATGCCGTTTATCAAAATGAGCCATCTTTTCATCGTACTCGCGGTTCCGTTCGTTTGTAATAAGTTCACCAAATATTTTGAAACCTTGTGAAAATTTTTCAATCCACTCTTCACCAAAGTGCTGTTTAAATTCGTTTGCATATTTGTCTTCCAGAACAAACTTTGAATTAACTGTTCTCATCATAAGTAATTCGTCATATGTCATTATGTGCCCAAGGCATTTATCCCATATTTTACCGAACTCTTCGTTAGAACTGAACGCCGCACGCCAAAATTCTTTTGGATCGGTTTTAGAATGGTTTAACAAAGCGCGTTCAAATTTGCTGTTATACAACCAATTAGTATCACTTCTTTTACGAGCCCGCGGATTAAGCACAGTCATGGCTTCTTCATACATTTCCTGCACTCCAAGAAAAGTGCGCGCTCCTGTGCCGTCTTTTGAACGAATAAGTTCTTCCGCAAACAATTCGGTAAGTCCTTCACCCAGTCCCAGTTTATGACCGATTTCGTGTATAACAGTGCTCGCAAAAATTAATTCGGGTGTCAGTTCGTCTTCCCCCAAATCCATCCCAAAATACCAAGCATCTTCGTCAAGTTCGTTTTGCTTATTTGTATTAATAACAACATATTTTCCGTCATTTGTAATATGACCGCCTTGCTTCATAGATTTGTCTATTCTTGCAAAAAGAATCGTTATCTCGTTAAGTTTCTTTTCCAAGTGCTCCAAATTAAACGGCAATACGTTTTTAAAACGTTCATTTTGAAAAGCCGCAATAAATACCTTGCGCAGAGAATCACTAAGTTGTTTTTGGTCACCGCTGTTTGATATGCGTGCATGACTGTACAAAGGAATTTTCAAATCAAACCCGGGAACTTTTAATTGGGAAATAGTTGGAAACGAACGACCATCAATATTAGCTTTATAAAACTCTTCAAGCGCAGTTTTCAATACCCCTGTCTGGCGGTCATCGCGTTCAATCTTCTCGCTGCCTTCCCAAGCCGGCGCAGGCATATCTCTTTTATAGAATTGCTCTTCATTTTGTGTAATAAAGTGTTCACGCTCGTATTGCGCTTTTTGCGCGTTCATATCATAACTGCTTTTTAAAACAAGTCCTACACCTGTAGCAGATGTAAGTATCCCCGCACCCGTCCACAGAAAATCCCGCCTTGAAAGTTTTTCTTTGCCAGCCATTTTTAAATAACTCCTTTCGGGCATTATATATGATAATATTCAAAATGTCAATATGCCGGTATTACCCGATTTGTTCTTTTAGCCACTTAACAAATTCCGGTCCGCTTTCTTTGATCGGTTTGTCATTTGCAAACACATGGTCATATGATTTGGCAAGCTCTTCTTTTTGAGCCAAGTCCAACTCTCCTGTCGTTGTACGTGTTACAAACAAAGTAACAACCTTTCCGCCTTTATCTTTAACAGCTTGTGCAAATTTTTTGATTTCTTCCGGCTCGTGTATATGCGCAAACATCACCTGTTCACCACCGCTCATAAATATGTTCAACTCTTGTACCATTGCTTTATACGGCGAGTTATCATATGTTACCATTGCCTGTTTCAAGTCCGTAAGCAGCTGGCGCCCCGGAAGATCTTTCACCCCGTTCCATCCCGCGCAAACAGCAACTTCCTTGACATGAGAAACCGAGCTGACATTGCGAACCATTAGTTCACCTGCAGCAATTTTAATGAGCGTAGATTTACCGACACCGCTGCCACCGTTGATTATGATGATTAATTTCTTTTCCATACTGTATAGTATCGTCACACGCGAATAATGTCAAATCTTTTCAATTTTTTCTTTAAGCCATTTCACAAATTCTGCACCGCTTTCTTTAATGGGTTTATCATTTTCAAATATATGATCATATTTAAACTTTGTCACGGTATCTTCTTGCGAAAGATTATATTTTTCCGCACTCTTCCGCGTAATCAAAAGAGTCACACACGGAATATAGTTTTCAAGTTTCCGGATTTCCTCCGGTTCGCGGATATGCACAAACAGGATATCGTCACTGCTTTTTTTAAAAGAATTATATTCTTCTATTATATACTTTGTAGGCAGGTCGTTATAATCCACAAGTGCCTTTTTCAAATCGATGAGCAATTGGCGGCCGCGTTCATCTTTCACTCCGTCCCAGCCTGCATCAAGTGCGAGATCTTTAACTTTATCAACCGATGACACATTGCGGCAGTTTAATTCCTGTGAAGCGAATTCAATAAGACTATCCTTTCCTACGCCGCTTCTGCCGTTTATTACAACAACCATTTTGTTTTCCATATAAGTATGATACAATAGTCTGTGCACAAATCAAACTTAATTATTCACCCTGATGTAAAAACTTTGCAGGAGATTGCAAAAGAACATGCCGGCAAGTTTAACCTTGCAGATGTGTTTTGGTTGAAGTCAAAAGCCCCTGACCCCGGCGGATCCACTTTTAAAAAGGGGGAATCCATAAAAGTAGAAGAAACGCTTGAATTCATTGAACGTGCCCACCTTGCGCCTGTCGGTGAACGCAAGTTGTTTATTATCTGCGATGCTGCGACGATGACCGTACCTGCTCAAAACAAGATGCTTAAAACAATCGAGGACGCACCGGCCAGCACCACGTTTTTGCTGCTTGCAACTTCTGTTGAACCGTTGCTTAATACAATCCGAAGCCGCTGTGTGACGAAATTCATGCCCGTACCGCCCGGCACAAACCCGCTTATACCGACGGAAACGGCTGAAACATTAAAGAAACTTTTTAACGTTGAAATAAACGAACAGTCACTTTCAAATGAGCAGCGTTATAAATTAATGGCGACACTTGCAAAAATTAACCGTAATATCGCCGCGAATTGCAATGCACAAAATCAAACGGATGCTTTGTTAATAGACATACTTGAATTCTCTGCCCCGAAAAAACCTAATTAATACCAAAAAATAGCGAGTTAGGTTTTTTTGTATTATCTTTAGAACAAAGCACATGATATGTTACCATAGAATTTTTCAAGTGTAACAAGTTACTGACATTTTTACATCCGCGACTTGCAAGACAGCTTTGTTGCATTTAAAACCACCGCCCTGTCGGAGCCTATGTCAAGTTGGTCAGTACGCGGTGTATTTCGTACAACGCTTTTCTTATAGGTTGCTCGCGAAGCCACATCTTAAATGCTTTTTTGGTTGGCTTTTCATTGTTATACAAAAGCCATTGTTCAAAACTTAATTCCGGTGCCGTCATAAGTACAGTTCCCATAAATACACTATATTACTTCTAATAGGAGTAAGGCAAGTCTTTTTAATTAATCTGTAAAATATTTATATTGGTGAAAAGCAAATTACCCGAACGCCTTAAACAAGAGCGGAAATGGAAAGAGTTGACTCAGGCACAGCTTGGGAAAGCAGTGGGCTTAGACCAGCGTTTTATTGCAAATATCGAAACAGGCAAAAAGTCTGTTTCTATTGAAACTTTGATTTTGTTTGTTGAATTTTTTGAATGTACCGCGGGCTATTTGATCGGAACTGAAGATTAGCGATTGATATTTTAAATAAACAGTGATATATTACCAAATGCGAAAAATCGTAAACATCCGAATCGGCGATTCAAATCCGCCGCAAAAATTTGACACAAATATCGACCTGGATACAGGCGACCGCGTCATCGTCGAAACCGCAAACGGCGCGGAATGGGGTTTAGTGGACAGTACACCAAAAATTCCGCGCGGCAATGTTCAGCTTAACCAAGTCCTTCGTATTGCCGATGCCCAAGACAACAAAACAATTGACAAGCTTATAACTTCCGCCGTTCATGCCCTGCGCATCGCAGGTGAAAAAGTGGAAAAGTATAAGCTTGATATGAAACTGCTGTCCGCACATTATACACTTGACAGTAATAAAATTATCATCCAGTTTTTCAGCGATAACCGTGTTGACTTTCGAGAACTTGTAAAAGACCTTGCCTATACCCTGCGGACACGCATTGAGCTGCGCCAGGTAGGCGCGCGCGACGAAGCAAAAATCGTGGGAGCAATGGGAACATGCGGAATGGAATGTTGCTGCACACGCTTCATGGACAACTTTGACAACGTAACAATCAAAATGGCAAAAAACCAAAACATTTCGCTCAACCCGCAAAAAATCAATGGTCCGTGCGGGCGGCTGCTTTGCTGCCTTGGATATGAAAACCAATACTATTCCGATATGCAGGATAAAATGCCGCGCTACGGAAGCGAGGTGACAACACCCGACGGCCGAGGGATTGCACAAGACAACAACATGATAAAAGAAACGGTAAACGTCAAGTTCCAGAACGGTGATATCAGTAATTTCAAATGCTATAGGCTATGCGACATCAAATGTAAACACTGCGGACGACGCGACGATAACAAATAGCAATTAAGAAAGATATATCTCGTCCAAAAAATGGCTTCTGTTCGCCGCGAACGAAAGAGTTTTCTTTTTGGGTGCAAAATTTTTAAGATACCCAAGCGCCTCGCCGTAATTTTCGAACTTTGAAATATTTTGCGGGATTTCTTCATGTTCCTTGGATTTGAACATATAGAACTTCTCCGGGGAATATTCACCGCCAACAATCCCAGGTACTGCATGTGCAATCGGCACAAATCCAAACGCCATGTACTTTTCCAATAACTCGCCTCTGCAAACAAGTTTATTCCCGCCGCTATCCATAAGTATCGGCATTAACATTGCAAGTGCGTTTATGTTCTTCGAACAAGCATATGATGTGTCTTTGAAAACACTTGAAATTACTCCGTCAATTACCGCCGCACCGCCGTAAACAGTCTTCTCGTGTGCTTTTCCCTCCTCGTCAACGGCAAATAAAACAGTCGGCTTTACAATTCTTTTCCCTTCATACAAATCATCAACAATAACGAATAAGTCAGCGCCGATGATACTCCTTTGCATCTCTTGTTAGCAAATGCCCGTTTACCGAACCCCATTCAATTGCGTGTTCGACAGTAAATTTGAAAAACTTTGCCCCGTTTTCGTCACTGTTAATTTGTTCTACTTTAAATTTCATTTTTTATTCTCCTTTTAAGTTTACAAAAAAACGCACCCGGATTAGGTGCGTTTTGTACTTTATTTTGATAAAGATACCACAAAACTACCGCATCCGATGTGCCGACAATTTCCCGCTGCGACGATTTGCAGTTTTGTAAAACATATTTAATTATATTAAATTTTTCAGCCGCTTGTCAAGTCAATATTTTCACCAAAAAAATGCTCGCGGTACGGACAGGTTTCACAAATACCTTTCCCGTTTTCGTCAACTGTGCACACTGCACGCAGCAGCTCGTCAATTTCCCGTGCGGCATCAGTTTGGTATTTTTTGGAGTTACCGTCAGCAAGTTTACGGCTTATTGGCAGGTGTCCGGTATCATCAAGAACTATACTTAGAGGCGAAACACTTGGTTCCGGTAACGACACAGAAGAGTCAGCACATCGCAGCTCTGATTTCTCTGAAAGATTTATTGCTCCGCTTGCAAGTGTAGAAACTTTGCTGCCTTCTTTTTTCATCACACAAACCACAATCTCTTTTGAAAAGTCGACAGTTTCCGGAATATGCAGCGTTTGATTCTGTTCGTGTATATTAAGCACGTGACTTTCTCCCCCTGCGAACACAGAAAGCAACAAGTCATCAACAGATAAATTATGCCGCAGTTTAACCGCCGTTCCGCCCGTTTTTATGGCGCCCCCGTCGCTGTGAACAGACTCGTACCGCGAATCCGTTCGTAACTCGACAAAACCGCTGACATGCTGATACGGATCGTATAAGATTATATTTTTTATTAAAACAGCCACAGTTTAATCTAGCGCATAAGTTTCCGTGAAAGTTCGATATATTTGTCGACAGATATATTTTCCGGTCGAATGCTTTCATCAATACCACACTCGGACAAAATATTGCGTGCGGTTTGCGTGTCCAATCCGAACGAGTTCTTTAATGCATTAAGCATTGTTTTTCGCCGCGACGCGAAACAGCCCTTTACAAGTTGGTTAAAAATCCCTGTCCCGCGGCAATCTATCCGGGAAGCGGAGAATTTTTTAATAGTTACAAATGCGCTGTCCACGTTTGGTACAGGCTTGAACAGCGAACGTGGTACACGCCGGATAATCTTGCATTCCGCTTGCGCCTGCATCGTTACAGACAGTGCCCCGTATTCTTTTCCGCCGGGTTTTGCAACGATACGGCTTGCAACTTCGTCTTGTATCAAGACACAGATTTCTTTACAAGCGTCAATTGCCAAGAACTTCAATATCAGCGGTGTTGTAATGTAATACGGTATATTTGCGACAACTTTGAATTCAGACGGAAAGTCTTTTATTTTCATTGCATCCGCAAAATGCAGTTCTATGTTATTAAAATCTTCAAACTGTTTTTGCAAAACCGGCTCTAAGCTGCGGTCAATTTCGTAAGTAATGACTTGTTTTACTTTTCGGGCAAGTACCCGTGTCAATGTTCCTGCGCCAGTGCCGACTTCTACGACAATGTCGTCTTTGCAGAGTGCTAATTCACGCACTATGCTTTCCAAAAAGCCTTCATCAAAGATGAAATTTTGTCCGAGGCTTTTCTTGAAAACCACACCTTGTGTGAATTTTGCCCCGCTATATTCCGTAAAAGAAAATGACGAAATCATTTGACATATTGTTACAAATTTATTAGTATATATCAAGCATTTGTTGCAAATGCTTAAATCATACCAAAGAAAAACAAAAGATAAAAAACCTCGCCCGTTTGGGCGAGGTTTCTTTTTAAAAACCTAATTCACGGTCACGCGCAGCTCGGGCAGCAGCTTCCAGTCGTTCCTCTTCGGTTAATTTAGACCCCTTAAATTCTGTATCATCAAATAACTTTCCTTCTTTGCGGGCTTGCTTATTACGTAATTCTTCAAGTTGCTCCGGTGTCATCTCTTGAGCACGAAGTGATGTACCTCCGGCGTTTGCGACCATTCCGTTTTGTACGCCGCCCATGGCGCTGAACACTTCCATGGTTTGCTTTACACCATTATTATACAAACGCTCACCAACACTGCTGAAGATGCTTGTAATTTTTTGACCGAAATACTCTAGATAAGTTCTGTTTCTCTCTCTGCAATCGGTGCAAAGGGCTTGGCACTCTGCGGCGACATTGCCACGGACGGCTTCAAGAACCGCTTCTGCTTCTTTATGGTCTCCATTATTATATTTATCGAGAATCTTTGGATCAAGATTTTGTTTCTCTATCACTTTTTGCAAAACTGTTTTGCCGTCCTTGGTTTCCCTGTCCACAAAATTGGAATATTTGTCTTGTTGTGATTTACCAAGTTTCGGGTGTTTTTTTGCCATTACCGCAGCATCCGAATTTCTGAATACTTCTATGTTGTTTATATACTGTTTCAACAGTTCTTCTTTATTCCGTTCTCCTACGTACTTTTGTGGATTATTTGCCATGTCTTGATATTCCGTGAGCCTTGCTTTGTATTGTTCAATTTCTTTTCCTTCTTTTGAGTCTCTTACCAAACCGTTTTTGATCTTGTTTTCAAGATAGAAATGCGCATGTGCATGTTCGATAGCCAAGAAATCAGCAAGCTCGCCCAGTTTTTTTTCTGTATCTTGCCCAGTCCCTTGACTGCTTTTAACCTGATTCTGTTCACTTGCATCACTGACGTCATCGCCGCCTTCGCTGCCGTCATTTTCGATACCGGCCTGACTGTTATCTTTGTTATCTTTACTTTTATTTGCATTTTTACCTTTCTTTCCTTTGCCATTGTTAGTTTTGCTTCTTTCTTTTAAAACCTCTGCTTCCACTTTCAAAAACAATTTATAGCCGCTTTCACTTTGGTCCAAAAGTTCTTCCATATCTTGCCTAAGTTGTGCTCTTTCACCGTCATCTTTGCAACCAATCAACAATTGTTTATACGCTGCCCTTAAATTACGTCTTTCCGAGTTATCCTTCTTTTTGTTATTATTGCCACCACCCGAGCCACTGTCGCCGCTATTATTATCACTGTTATCCAAAGTAACGTCGCCTTCTACGCCTTGCTCTCCAAGTTGACGCTCAATCTCGGCAATATTCTGAGCCAATTCATCAAGTGCCGCTGAACCTTCTTGGTAATGCCTTTTCATTTCATTAAGCATTCTAACTGCTTTTGCTCTTTGCTTGTCTTCGTCGCTCGTCTTTGATTTACCACGCTTACCGCTGTTGTTGCCACCGCCGCTGTTACTACCATCTTCACTTTTATTATCTTTTTGTTTAGTGGTTCTCTTTTTTGGCTTGCCGTTGTTATTGCCTGGGTTATCGCCTTGGTTATTCTCTTGTGTGTTTGCGGCTTCTTGTAATTTTTTCTTTTCTTCCGCTATTTCCGAAAAAATAAAATTTAATCTTTCTATCTTTTTAGATTGCACCCCGACAGGAGGTTTACCTGTTGTTTGTACATACCTTGCCATAGCTTTACCCACTTCGGCATGGTTAAAGGAATATGTGCCCGAAAAATCTTTATCCAACAGTCCGCTCTTTCCATCCTTATCTATGCGCACATCCAAGTCATATGCCACTGTTTCACATTCTTTATATAAAAGATCCTGGAAACTTTGCGTTGTTTCCTCGGTTATGTTTTTACGCCAATTCTCCAGTGCACTGCGCACGTATGTTTCAAAACCTTCCCATTGTTTTCGTTCCGGTGCATCCATTTTCCATTCCTCCTTGTAAGAACTTTAAATCCCTTCATTATTTTCCATGGAAAATGAATTTTTGTCAAACAATTAAACGAAAAAATCGCTTTGTATTTTCAAGCGTTGCCGCCGCCACATCTTCAAACGGAATATCCAAAACACGCGCAATGTACTCCGCGACAACGCGCACGTTTTTTGGTTCGTTGATTTTACCGCGAAACGGCTCGGGCGACAGATACGGCGCATCGGTTTCCACCAAAAGCCGGTCAAGCGGCACCGTTTTTATTGCCTCACCGCTTACTTTGTTATTTTTATACGTCACCGCACCGCCAAACGCAAAATAAGCATCAAAGTGTTCACGGATTCGTTCGACACACAAATCGCCTTCGCTGAAGCAATGAAACAGCAATCCGTTCTTTATATATTTTTTGTGCTCCAGCAAAATTTCAAGCATGTCCTCGAACGCGTCGCGCACGTGTAAAACAAGAGGCAACTTCATCTTGTCGGCAAGTATTATATGCCGTATTAAAACTTGTTTTTGAATGTCCCTTGGCGTACATCCCTCGTAAGGAGATTGCGGCAATTTACTGTGGTCAAAGTAATCAAGCCCACATTCACCAATAGCGACAATTTTTTTTGATTTTTGAACAAATGCCCACCTTTCAAACTCGTCATTATATTCCGCGGCATAATGCGGATGGACTCCCAAAGTACAATACACATTGTCGTGCGCTTCCGCAAAAGCAAGTGCCTCTTTGCTTTCTTGCGGACTTGCGCTTATTTCCACGACAAACCCAAGACCGTCTTCATGTAAACGGTTTATAATTTCTTCCGCCCTGTGTACAAGCCGTGGATCTAATATATGGCAGTGGCTGTCGGCTAGTTTCATGCGCCTGCGCTGATATTGACAATTTTATATTTTGATTTACCGGCAGGCTTGTGGATTTCCACAGTCTCGCCCACTTTTTTGCCAAGCAATTCCTTGCCCAAAGGTGATTCGTTCGAGATATATTTTTTTTCCGGGTCATTTTCTATTACGCCCGTGATAATCCATTCCAAAGTCCTTGTGCTTCCGACTTCTTGAATTTTTACACGCGTGCCAAGATTGACGGCACTTGTGTCGCACTTTGTATAGCTGAAGATTTTAAGCAGCGGCAACTTCTCCTTGATTGACGCGATTTCATCTTCAAGATTAGATTGCTCCTCGCGCGCGGCAGCATATTCGGCGTTTTCTTTTAAATCGCCAAACTCGCGTGCCTCACGGATTTTGTGGGCAACTTCTTCGCGCCTTGAAACAAGCTCCTCCAAGCGAACCTCGAGCATTTTTTTTCCGTGCGTCGTTGCATAAATAGTTTCCATAATACACCTCCAAGACTAAGAATAGTATAGCTTGTAAACAATATATGTCAAGTATATCTTATTGTGTGCTAGCGGATTTAGCAAAGGTACTTATTTGGATTATACAAGCACTGCCGTTATGATAATATATAACGCGCCCATATTTGTACTCCTCGATGTGATATTCAGTCTAATAGTATCAGTAACAACATTATCTACATGAATAATGTTTTGGCTACCTTTTGATCCAACAAAAGGCGCTCCTAAAGGAACAACAACCCCATTCATTTTCCCAGTGAAGTTTGCATTTTTCGTATAGCATTTTTTTAAACAAATTTTTCATTTACTTTCTCCTTTTGTCGGTAAATCTTCAGTGCATACACAAAGATAGACAGGCTCAGCACCATTAATAAAGTCATAGTTTTCCATTATAGCTATTGCATCCAGCACATTTTGGCTACTAGGCTCTGCCAATATTATCTTTAGAATTGGACAAAAATCCGGATTCAATAACGGAGGAATTTCACCACCGGGAGGAATATACGGATTTGGCATTACATATATTACCTCCGTCGCCTTTATTTCGGCAAAATCGTCAACAGTAAAATGTCTATATCTAAACTCGCCTTCAATGACAACAATGATTGCATCGTCACGCAATAATCCCACATATTTACAACACGGAGATTTCTTACACCCGCTAAACACAGCTGATGTTACCACAATTAGCAACAACGGCAAAATTAATACTAAAATCTTTTTTTTCATTTTATCCCCCTATTTTTTTCCATATCATAATTATACACTCTGCGAAAATTTGCAACAACACAAAAATATCGACATTATTCGACATTTGTATTTATATAACAAAAAAACCCCGTGGAGGGGGTTTTAATGTTAAGTTGTAATTAATTATGCTTGCGCGGTGTCAACTTCGACAACAAGATGCAGTTTATGTTTCTTGCCGTTGTGTCCGTGAAGGTGAAGCGTGAATTCTTTTGTGGCATCAGCATGTCCGAAGTGATAGTTTTCCCCGTTATAAATCGGCTCGTTTTGCGCGTTACGTGCCGTGAAGAAGTTGATTTCGGCACGGTCTTCGTGGAATCTGAAGATTGCCAAACCGGTTTTTGCGCTTTTCGGGAAATCCGCATGGCTGTACTTTAAGCCGCCAAGCTTATTAATGCCTTCACCGTTTTCGGTTACACCGTGCTCTCTCCATGTGCGGTTTTCTTTAGTTGTGTCATTGCCGACAAGGTCATAAACTTTACCGATACCTGTCATCTCGCTGCGTGTAAAGGTCGTATCTTTACCAAGCAATCCTTTGTGTTTCTTAAAGTGCCCGCCAAGATTCACGATAACACAAGTAGTGTTTTCAGGAACTTTAACAATAACTTTGCCGTCTTCGTGACGAACTTTATGCTGCGAAAGCGTGTCTTCTGTTGCATAACAGACCGATGCGGTTTTGAACGAAAGATGTTCATGCGTCACAGCGCGCGCTTTT
>Ga0099364_10012221_pt1 | contig 11612 bp, 8 predicted proteins | sample TergutTh196P3_FD_73070 | JGI IMG/M metagenome (GOLD analysis project Ga0099364, IMG submission 73070) | Microcerotermes parvus P3 segment gut microbial communities from Pointe-Noire, Republic of the Congo - Th196 P3 | ecosystem: Host-associated > Arthropoda: Insects > Digestive system > Gut ...
CTACGACATGGATGAAATTGCGAAAGACAGTTCCACATACAGGGACAGTCAGGGTACCACAGTGATCCTTCACTTAAGCGAAGATGGAACCGAATATGCAAACCGCTGGTCAATCGAAGATATAATCAAGCGTTATTCCAACCATGTGGCCTTCCCGATATACCTCACCTACGATGAAAAAGAGTACGACAAGGACGGCAAGGAAAAAGGCAGTAAGACAAAAACCGACAGGATTAACTCTGGAACTGCACTTTGGCGAAGGTCTAAATCGGAACTTAAGGACGAAGATTATAAGGAGTTTTATAAACAGATCAGCCACGACATGGACGATCCACTTTTTTATATTCACACCAATGCCGAAGGAACTCTGGAATACTCTACCGTCTTTTTTATTCCCAAAAAAGCGCCTTTCGATTTGTACAACGTGGATTACAAACCTGGGGTAAAGCTCTATGTAAAACGGGTTTATATCACTGATGATGACAAGGAGCTGATGCCAACCTGGCTGCGTTTTGTACGGGGAATTATCGATTCCGAGGATCTTCCGCTTAACGTAAGCCGGGAAATTTTGCAGCAGAATAAGATACTTTCAAACATAAAAAACGCCTCTGTTAAAAAATTGCTTTCCGAGTTTAAAGCTCTTGCTGACAGAGCAGGAACAGGCGATGAGGAAGCCAAGGAGAAATGGGAAACCTTTATAAGCGAGTTTAACCGGCCGCTTAAAGAGGGCCTCTATCAGGATTACGCAAACAGGGAAGCCATTCAGGATCTTGTAAGGTTTAAGAGTTCCAGTGTGGAGGGCCGGACAAGCTTTGCTGATTATGTTTCCCGCATGAAAAGCGATCAAAAAAATATTTACTATATCACCGGAGGAGACGAAAAAACCCTCAAAGCTTCACCTCTTTTGGAAGCTTATACCGCCAAAGAAATAGAAGTTCTCGTCATGGACGATGAGATCGACGACATTGTGATCTCGTCCCTGCACAGTTACAGAAAGGAAATGCCCGGCACAGACGGAAAAACCGAGAGCCAATCCTGGGATATAAAAGCCGTGAACCGTTCCGGTGCCGACGAGGAGTTAGGCGAAAAGGCAGACAAAAAAGCGGAAAAGGAAATAAAACCTGTCATCGAAAAAATCAAAAAGGCATTGGGCGACAGGGTGAAGGACGTAAAGCTTTCACGCCGCCTCCACGACTCCCCCTCCTGCATTGTGGCGGATGAAAACGACCCATCAATACAGATGGCACAGATGCTCAGGGCAATGGGACAGTCGGAGATGCCGGAGATCAAACCCATTCTTGAAGTAAATGGTGATCATCCCATCGTGGCAAAGCTAAAGGAAACCGAAGATGAAGAACGCATCGCTGACATTGCGGGAGTGCTGTTTGATCAGGCTCTGCTGGTGGAAGGCTTGAAGCTGAAGGATCCTTCAGACTTTGTGAAGAAGTTGAATAGGTTGCTTTCATGAAAAGCGCACAAAGTCTGTTAGACTTCGTCAATCAGTTAGATCGACTATTATTTTGACCAAGCATAGTATCCTAAAAGACCGATTTGGCTTCACCTCTTTCCGGCATGGGCAGGAAGAGGTAATTGACGCTGTCCTTGCCGGCCGGGATGTGCTGGCGGTAATGCCAACCGGAGCAGGGAAGTCTCTATGTTACCAGATTCCTGCCCTGCTTTTGCCGGGCATGACGGTGGTAATTTCGCCTCTAATCTCCCTGATGAAAGATCAGGTCAGTGCACTTAGGGAGGCGGGCTGCCCGGCGGCTTTTCTTAACAGCTCGCTTAACGCTGAAGATTTAAGCAAAACCATGCATGGGATTGTCAGCGGTAAAACAAAACTGCTCTATATTGCACCAGAAAGACTATACAGAGCAGAAATGTTTGCTTTGGCGGCTGATGGAAACATACCGCTTGTGATCATTGATGAGGCGCACTGCGTTTCACAGTGGGGTCATGATTTCAGAACGAGCTATCTTGAAATAGCAAGTTTTATTAAAGCTATGAAAGAACGCCCTGTAACGGCAGCCTTCACAGCCACTGCTACCCCCAGAGTGCGCGAAGACATCGAAAAATATTTAATGCTTGACAATCCATTTTATATCAACACAGGTTTCGACAGACCCAACCTGTTTTTCGAGGTAAAGAAGCCCGCAGATAAAAAAATTGCCCTTCTTGAATGTCTTGAAAAACGAAGGAATTTGAGTGGTATTATTTACTGTGCCACCCGCAAAGCTGTGGAAGAAATCTGTGCCCTTCTTAACGCTCGGGGCTTTTCTGCTACCCGCTACCATGCCGGGCTTAATGATAATGAGCGGCGGAATAATCAGGATGATTTTCTCTACGACAGAAAACCGGTGATGGTTGCAACTAACGCCTTTGGTATGGGCATAGACAAGTCAAATGTGTCATACGTTATTCACTACAATATGCCAAAAAATATCGAAAGCTACTATCAGGAAGCGGGCCGGGCTGGAAGGGATGGCTCTCCCTCGGACTGCATACTTTTATACAGCGGTCAGGATGTGGCTATAAACAAATACCTGATTACAAAGGGAGATGACGACACGGCATCCGAGCCGGAGTTGGAACTCCACAACCTGGAACTCTTAAAACAGATGACTTTTTACTCCACCGGAAGCGGATGCCTTCGAAGGCGTTTACTTGAATACTTTGGCGAAGAAGCCGCAGCATATTGCGGGAATTGCTCCAACTGCCTAACAGAATTCGAGGAAGTTGATGTCAGTCTGGAAGGGCGAAAAATCGTCTCATGTGTTTTCCGCCTGAAAGAACGGAACCGCAGCTTCGGCAAAACCATGATCATCGACATACTCAGGGGCAGTAAAAATCAGAGAATAAAAGAGCTGGGATTTGATAAACTCAGCACCTGGGGAATCATGAATGACACAAGCCCCCACAGAATCAGGGTAATACTTGATCATCTGATTAATGAAGGCATTTTAAAAAATGAAGATTCAGAATACCCTGTAGTAACATTGGGTGGTGGCGATGAATCCGGGCTTAAGGATTTCATGATGCAGGAACGGCGCCTGACAATGAAAATTGAAAAAGAAAAATCTCCCGCAGAAAAAAAGAAAGCTGAAACGAAAAATGAAAAGAAAACTACTCTCCCCGGCGTTAGTACAGAAATTGATCAGGCACTACTGGAGAGGTTAAAGCAGCTGCGAAAGGAAATAGCCCAAAAAGAAGCGGTGCCGGCATATATTGTTTTTTCCGACGCAAGCCTCAGGGATATGTGTGCAAAAAAGCCAGTGTCGCTGGTTCAGTTTGAAAGGGTGAACGGTGTAGGGCAGGTCAAGCTGGAAAAATACGGCGAGGTGTTTACGGATCTGATTCGGGCTTATTTATCATCGAATGGCACGAATTAAAACGAATTAAATTATAATTTTCTCACTAGACCAAGAAAAGTCTCCAGATCTTCTTTTGTTGTGAAACTTCCCTGAAAGAACGATGCACCGCCGCCGCCTTTGCCGCCTAGTTTTTCAAGAGGATCTTTCAGGCAGGGTCTTAGATCAAAATCCTTGACAGAGGAAAATGCGGCAAATTTTAAGTTTTGCTCTGACGCAAGGATAAAAACAGCTCCGTTCTGTTTCTGATTACCCTCCTTGAGGGCGCACTCTTTGATTGCTGTCTTACCTATGTTCATCACCTCGTTTATTTCTTCTTCTGTGTATGATTCCACGATAATGACGGGGTTTGTCTGATCTTTCGCTGCTGCAACTCTGGCGATGAGGGCTTCCGATTTTATGCGGACGGCGTATTCTTCCAGGGATTTTAGCCGTCTATCGTTAAGCGAAACTTTTTCCATGTAATCCAGAAGGCCCTGTCCGGTTTCGTTTATGGGGACGCTTAGGGTTTTCGATACAGTCAGGGCATTTTGCCGGAGGAGGCGGCTGTCTCTGAGAAGCCGGCGGCCGGCGCTGAAGCTGATCCGGGTCATGCCCTTGTATTTTTCCGCGAAGTAAATCCGTAAAAGGCCGATCTCCGCTGTTGATTTTACGTGGGTTCCGCAGCAGGCAATGAAATCGTGACCTTTAATTTCCACAACACGGATCACTTCATCCCCCATTGGGGGTGGTTTTCTCAGAGGAAACGACGAAAGGTCTTCGGGCGGGCAGAGATGAATTGTCACGGGAAGATTTTCTTCAATGGCATCGGCTACGGCTTCTTCAGCGACAAGCAGGTTTTCGTCATTTATAGCGGCGGTGTCAACGTCAATTGTACAGTTCTCATCGCCAAGATGCATGGAGACAGTAGGTACTCCTGTCATGCGCAAGATCACCGCCGAAAGAAGATGCTGGCCTGTGTGAATCTGTGAAAAATCCCTGCGTCGCCGCATATCCAGAACAAGCTCAGCAGAACCTGTCTTCGGCATTTCTGTACTGCCGGAGGAAAGCAGGTGGAGAATTTCTCCGTCTTTTTCTGTAACGTCCAGAACCGGTATGCCGTTAATGGTTCCCCTGTCAGAGGGTTGACCGCCACCTTCGGGGAAAAAAATTGTCTTGTTTAAAATAATGTGGGCACTCTTGTCATTAAAAGGATGGCACTCCAGAATTTCCGCCTTAAAAGGTTCTGCCGTATTATAATCATAGTAAATTCTTTCAGTACGGTTTTTCAAAAAAATCTACCTCCGTGATATTTTTCGACAACATCCTGTCATCATCGTCAAATACAAAATAGCCACGAATTTTTTTTCCATTCAGGGCCGATGTCAGCCAATGGCGGTCGTCTTCCCACATGCTGTCCCAGGGGATCTTGTCCATGTCGCACCAGAAGGGATCAGCCTCGCTGCTTTCTTTTGCTTCTCCCTCCCAGGAATCCGTAAAAAAAGCTTCCCCGTAAAGTGCATAACCAGAGGTAAACTGGAAGTAAAGCTCCGCTCGTTTTTCCGGGTTTATCGGGGTGATAAAAACCTCTTCCTGACATTCACGAATAACGGCATCACGAAAACTTTCTCCCTTTTCAAGGCGGCCTCCCGGGGCGTTTACCTTGCCTTTTCCCAAACCGGTTTTCTTATTCATCAGGAGAAGCTTTTTATTTTTCTTGTCTGAAATATAAACGACTACACCTTTTTCCTGGGGTTCCCAGGAATCCCAGTCAATATTTTCGTATGGGTTCATTATGGAATAATAGCAATTTATGAAAGAGTTGTATATCAGTTTTGGAATCAGGTATACTGATCTCATGCGAAATAGATTGACTGACGAGCTGGCGGTCTGCGGGCTTCATGCGGTAATGGCCCTGGCGGAATACAGCCCTGAAAAAATAAACCGGCTCTTTCTCCGGGAAGACAAGCTCGAACTCTTTACCGCGATATGCCGGGATCTGGCTGAAAGGAAAAGACCCTACAAGTTCTGCGAGGATGAAGAGCTGGAAAAAATATGCAAATCGACCCATCACCAGGGTGTTGTGGCGATGATCTTTCTTCCTGTGTTGGAACCCCTCTCCCATGATGATCTGGATGAGTGGGCAGCCGGAAGCAGTACTGGTCTTGTTTTACATTCTGTCGGGAACGACCATAACATGGGTGCCATGATCCGGGCCGCCGCTTTTTTTGATGTAAAGTATATTGTCATAGCTGAGGGGAACCACTCAGAACGAAGGTACGATGATCTGCCTGACGACCAGGAAGCTGGTTTCATGCTTACCACCAGCTCCTACCGGGTTGCCGAGGGCGGTATGGAGCATGTTACTCTCCGCACAGTGCGGAACACTGCCGCCTTTCTAAGAGATGCTTCAAAAGACCTCGTAACAATAGCCACAGATCCAAGAGCCCGTCAGAGAATTGGAGATCTTCACCGCATCATCGAGGACAGGAAAAAAGCCGGTACAGGAGCCAAAGACCACCGTCCGGGAATTGCCCTTGTTATGGGAAATGAGGAAACAGGCCTCCCCAGAGAAATAAAGGAAGCCTGCTCAGTTCTGATCCGCATACCCGGAACGGGTCTCATGGAGAGCCTGAACGTATCCCAGGCGGCGGCACTTTTTATGCAGAGGATCTACGAACTCTAAATATTATAGGTAGTCCCTGTTTAAATGTTTCACGCTATTTCTTTGAGTCTCTCTATGATGTTAATGTGCTGGGTGCAGGCTTTTTCACATAAGCCGCAGGCAGTACATTTCTTCGCCATGGAATTATCTATGCCCCAGTGCCATGCCAGGCGGTTTTTAATGATGTCGTCTTTATCTTGAAGAATTTTATGGTTGTATGCATCCATGTATTTAGGAATGGGAATTTCTTCGGGGCAGTTATCGCAATAACTGCAGCCTGTGCATATCCCTTCAAGGGAAGCAGACACGCCTGCCTTAATCGCTGCCAGTTCAGCTTCTGTCCTGGGCTTATAGTGTTCCATTGCCTTGAGGGTTTCTTTTACCTGTTCTTCGTTATTGTAACCCACCAGAGTAACGCTGATGTCCTGGTGATCCCAGAGAAAGCGCAGGGCAGAAACTGCAATGCTTTCGCCGGGGCTGCTGATATACTTGAATCGTTCGGGATTGGCGGGAATCACACCGCCGCCCAGAGGGTTCATCACAACAGCGCCAAGTTTCTTTCCCCTGATTGCATCGAAGGCCGCCTGTCTGGTCTGGAAGTTGTAGGCTGAATATCCGAAAAGCACGCCTTCAAAAATCCCCTCGTTAAGGAGTTCTTTTATCTCATCATCCATCATGTGGCTGGAAACGCAGATATGACGGATCAGCCCCTCGTCTTTGAGTTTTCTGAATGTTTCTACTACACCGTTTTTCTTGCGTTCATTCCAGCCTTCCGGGCTGGTAATGCACCAGATATGGTAAAAATCTATGGCCGGAACATCCAGACGCTTGAGCTGTGCATCAATTTCCTTTCGGATTTTTTCGTCCGTATCGGCAAAGGTCTTGGTGGCAGAGTAGTAGGGAAGATTCTTTCGCCTCATTTCCGCAAAAGCCTTGCCAAAAACTGTCTCGCTTCTGGTTTCAAAATATCCCGGCGCTGTGTCAAAATAATTTATCCCGCCCTCAGCCGCTGTCAGCATCATTCTGACACACTCATCGTGATCATCAACATTTGCAAAACGCATTCCGCCGAAGCCCAAAAGAGAAACCTTTTTCCCTGTTTGACCATAATCCCTGTATAACATTCGAGTACCTCCGATTGTCAAATTATTTTATGATGCTAGCAGATTTTTGCAAAATTTTCAAGGGAACGGGGATCAGGGTTCAGGAGAAAGATAATGCCTTGCAAGAGGATCATCAGGATCAAGTTCCAGCACTGTGCGGAAAAATGCTTCAGATTCGTTTTTGTTTCCCATTTTTAGCGCAACTACACCAAGGTTTGAAATTATTTTGATGTTTTCCGGCTCGAGCCTTAGCGCTTTTTCCAGTTCTTTTCGGGCAGTTTTAAAATCTCCCAGTTCCATGAGGCAGATGGCAATTTCGTTTTGGGTGTCTATGTCCGTACCGCCCAGTTCGACGGCTTTCCTGAATGACTCCAGAGCGTCCTCGAAACGGCCGAGTTTACGCAGGGCCCAGCCGAGGACGAACCAGCCGTTTCTGACCTTGGGATGCTTTTCTATGAATTCCCGGATCTTAACAAGCCCTTCCTGATCTCGTCCCCGGTTTACAAGGTCGTAACCTTCCCGGAAACTGGCATCGTCCAGCCCCTGGCCGCTTATATCGCGGATTATCTTTTTTGCCTGCTCTGTTTTTTCCTTGTTTATTCCGGAAGAGATTTCCTGTATTTCCGAATCCTGTTCCAACTCAATATAACGGGAGAAGCATTCCTTGGCACGTTCAAAATCACGGAGTCTCATGAAGAAAAAGCCCGCATTAAAAAAAGTATCCGGCAGGACAGGTTCTGTGATCAGGGCAGTTTCGTAGGCTTCCAGAGCAAGGGCATTTTCTTCTTCTGCGGCGTGCCCGTTTTTTTCAAGAGTTCCGGCTTTTTCTTCCAGGATCAGGGCCTTGTTGAGGAGCACTCCGGGAGAACGGGGAAAAAGCCCTTCGAGATAACCATTGATTTCCAGAGCCATGTCGTACTCTCCATTGCCGGCTTTTACAATGGCAGCGCTTGTAAACTCATGGTAGATTTCCGGCTTTACGGAGAGAACAAATTCACGGTAGTAGTCAATCCACTCAGATGTATCTTTTGATATTCCGGCTTCTTCGGGAATATCTCCGTCCTTTATTACCCTAAGCATCCCTGAGAGGATCATTTCCCATGAGAGGTCAGCAGGATCGAATTCTGCCTTATCAGTGTTTATCTCTGCTGGGAGAAGAATGGAACGATCTACTTCAAAATGTTTGATCTTTTCTTTAAAGGAGTCAGGGACTTCAAGAAAAATTATTTTGCTTTTCTCTGCCACAGTTAACCTCAGTGTTCCGCTATATAAAACACTAATCTATGCCGGAGGATGGGATGGATCGGCGGCTTTAGCTTTGGGTGTTTCTGCAGGGGGCTTTCTCACAGGCGGCTCTTCTGGTTTTTCACTACCCCGGCTGTCTGCACGGGTTGCGGAGAGATAATCATTAAGCCGTATCTTATATCCCATTGGTAAATTGCCATCGTTAAAAACCATCGTAATGACAATCAGATCCTTACGGCCTTCGACTGTTTCCGATTTTACCAGATTTCCCTCTATTAAAAAGCTTTCCCGTGGATCGTCAAAATCGACTCTCAGGTTGGCTGCCTTATCTACCAGGAACTTGGCAACTCCCATCATGATCAGTTTTGCTCCCGAGAATGAAAGATCCCTCAAAATGCAGTTACGGGGTACTCCCTGGAGAAAAACAGCTGTCTCCTTTGATAATAAACCCATTTTTCTCTGTACATCAGTGTTAATCAACACTCTTTCGTTTTGCCGCTTTTTTGAATTGATGTTTGCATCAAGAATCCGTCCCATAATCTCTATCAGGTCATCGGGCGGCCTTTGGGTAAAGCGTAGGGTAAACATTGCTACTTCGTTTGAGCCTCCATAGGGAGAGTGGCCCATGGATTTAGTGTTTACAAAAAATGTTACAGGATTCCCCTTCTCGGAAACTTTGAAGCAGAACCTAAGGCTGATCATGTTATTGGCACGTTCCATCTTTTGAAGTATGCCGGATTTCAGGCTGACTACAACTTTAGCGCCTTCAAAAGAGGAAGAATATATTACACATGGCCAAAAATCACCTACGCACTTTAGAAAAATCTGATTTGTAACCAGACCGGTTACCTGATTTATCTCCTTGGAATAGGTAACATCAATGGATTTGAATAACTCGTAATAAGAGGCGATTTTTTGACTGTTTAAAATACCCATTTCTTTGATGATACGATCTCTTTCAACTATAGTCAACGCAAATTACTGTATTACCGTATATGTTCTGTACTTTTCCCACAGCTCCTGTATAATTATAATATGAAAATATTAGTCATAGGCTCTGGCGGAAGGGAGCACGCCATTGCATGGAAACTTGCCCAGTCGAAAAATGTTGAAAAGATCTTTGCCGCCCCCGGCAACGGAGGCACTGCGGAGGAGGAGAAGACCGAAAATATCCCGCTTCACGGCATAGATCCCGCTTCCCGGGACGGACAGGACTTCCTGCTGAGGTTTGCACGGGAAAATGCCGTTGATCTGACGGTTGTGGGACCCGAGGCGGTTTTGGCTGCTGGTATTAACGAAAAATTTCAGGCTGCAGGGCTTGCCATTGTGGGTCCCGGCGAAAAAGCCGCACGTCTTGAATCAAGTAAAATTTATGCAAAGTCTTTTATGGAAAAATACCACATTCCCACTGCCAAGAGCCGGAAATTTACCAGTTTACCTGACGCTGTAGATTATACGGAGAGGCATTTTTATAAAACAAACAAAAAAAGCAAAAATCCTGTCGAGGTTCCTTCTGGTGCACCCCCTCTGGTGATAAAGGCCGACGGTCTTGCTGCAGGGAAGGGTGTTGTCATTGCGAAAGATGCCGATGAGGCAAAGGATACCCTCCGGTCATTTATGAAGGATGGGAGTCTGGGAGAAGCCGGCAAATCCTTGATCATCGAGGATTACCTTGAAGGTTTTGAAGCTTCCATTCTTGCCGCGGTGAATATAATCCCTGGTAAAAAGGGAGTCATTATTCCCTTCCTGCCGGCAAGGGATCACAAGTCCCTGAATGAGGGCGGCAAGGGGCCAAACACAGGCGGCATGGGTGTTATTGCACCTTTGCCGGAGTTTAACTCATATATTGGCAAAGAATTTGTTAACAATGTTCTTAACCCCACCATTAAGGGGATGATGACGGAAAAAATGGAGTACCGGGGCTTTATTTTCTTTGGACTGATGGTATGCCAGGAGCGGGTTTATCTTCTTGAGTATAACGTCAGGCTTGGAGACCCCGAGACCCAGGCCCTGCTTCCGCTGATGGATTCGGATTTTGCAGAACTTTGCATGGCAATTGCAGGCGGAAACCTTTCCGGTTATTCCATCAAGTGGAAAGATGGCGCTGTCTGCGCTCCTGTTGCAGTAGCCGAGGGCTATCCCGGCACTTACCGCCGGGGAGATCCCATCGCAATTAACCCGGCCGGCCTTGAGAGAACCGGTGCTAAAATTTTTGCCGCCGGGGCGGAGCGGGGAACCGGGGGATACTCCGGCTCCGGCATGCGTACTAACGGCGGCAGAGTTCTGACAGTTTCTGCCTATGGCAGTGATGCTGATGACGCCTACAGGAAAGCCTACGATGCTCTCAGGTGCGTAGGTTTTGAAGGTATGTTTTTTCGCAAGGACATAGGCAGGCCAATGTCAGACATTGGACAGGACGATAAATAATGAATAACGGAGACCCTCTTTTATGGCAGATGCTTTTGCTTCTGCTTCTGATTTTGACGAGCGGGGTTTTTTCCTGTGCAGAAATTGCCCTCATTTCGCTTGATAAAAACAAGCTGGAAAAAAAATCACTTTCCGGGAGCCGTCAGGCGAAACGCATCCTTTCCCTTACCAGGGAGCCGTCAAAATTTCTTGCTACCGTACAGGTAGGAAGCATACTGGCCGGGTTTCTGGCAAGTGCATTTGCGGCAAGCAGTTTTTCGGGCAGGTTGAGCCTATGGTTTGCTTCTTTGGGAGTTAGAATTTCTGCTGGAACCCTTGCGGCTATATCTCTGGTAATAATTACCATTATCCTTTCTTACGTTCAGCTTGTTGTCGGGGAGCTGGCACCCAAGCGCTTAGCCATGAAAAAGGCCGATTCCCTGGCATTTCCAATTTCCGGTTTTATTCTTGTTGTTTCAAGGATTTTTGCGCCTCTTGTATGGCTTCTGACTAAATCAACCAACGGCCTTTTGAGATTGATTGGCATAAGTCCTGAAGCGGATGTACACACAGTTACGGAGGAGGAAATCCGTCTTTTAATTGATGTGGGAAGTGCCAAAGGAACCATCGACGACAGAGAAAAAGAAATTCTTCACAATGTTTTTGACCTAAACAATAAAACAGCCGGTGAAATTATGACCCATAGGCGGGAAACTGTCCTTCTTAAACTGGAAGACAGCGATGATGACTGGGAAAAAACCATTTCCGAAGAAAAGCACAGTTATTTTCCTGTCTGCGGAAAAAACCCAGACGATATTACCGGGGTGTTAAACGCAAGAGACTACC
>Ga0099364_10012222_pt1 | contig 11612 bp, 12 predicted proteins | sample TergutTh196P3_FD_73070 | JGI IMG/M metagenome (GOLD analysis project Ga0099364, IMG submission 73070) | Microcerotermes parvus P3 segment gut microbial communities from Pointe-Noire, Republic of the Congo - Th196 P3 | ecosystem: Host-associated > Arthropoda: Insects > Digestive system > Gut ...
GTTCCAAAGGCATGTTAAAGCTGGCAAAAGAGCTAAATCTTGACCGCAGAGGACTTTATAGAGCATTTTCTCCGGATGGGAATCCATATTTTTTAACTGTGGTAAAGGTTTTAGATAATCTGGGTTTTAAGTTAAGTATAAAACAAAAAAAAGCTTCTTAGCTTGATGCTAATGACGCAGTTTCCTTATACCATTTTTCCAGTCTTTCATAGGCCATATTTATGCGCAAAGTTTTTTCCGTGGCTTTTTTCATTTTTTCAGGGTCTTTGGCAAAGCGGTCGGGGTGGTGGATTTTAAGGAGTTTTTTATAGGCTTCTTTGCACTCTTTTTCCGAGGCCCGTGGATCAAGTCCCAATTCCTGAAAATCTGCCTTTAATTCCGGCGGAACAGGTCTTGCAGCCGGTTTTTTGCGGGTTTCTGATTCTGTCCTGGTTTCGTCTGAATCTTTGTCCGGCTTTTCGCCCCGCAAAAAGTCTTCGAGTTCCTCATAAGCGGCATTATAATCATCGTCCGCGGAACGGCTTGTTCTGAAAGGGCTTTCATGGTGTAGACTATCCACGCCGTCGTTAATATAACTTTTAAGTATGTTTCCCAATCTACCCCATATGCCCATGTTTACAAAAAGCCCTGCTTTTTTAAGGTAAATTCATAGAGTTCAACATACTGCCTGGCAGAAGTTTTCCAGGAAAAATCCTTTTTCATTCCACGCAGCCGCATTTGTTCGATATATTCCCTGCGGTTATACCAGGCCCATACGGCCCAGCCCACGGTATTATAAATTGCCTGCGGCGATAAATCGTTAAACACAAAGCCCGTGCCTTTTCCGGTTTTTTCATTGAAATTTTCAACAGTGTCTGCAAGACCTCCGGTATTGCGGACTATGGGAATTGTGCCGTAAACCATGGAATACATTTGATTAAGTCCTGATGGTTCGTAACGGCTGGGCATGAGGAAAAAATCACTGCCGGCTTCAATAAGATGGCTTATTTTTTCACTGTAACCTATATGCGCCTTGAAATTGGGCAGTCTTGAAGAAAGGCTCATGATTTCATTTTCACACCAGCTTACGCCTGTGCCAAGCAGAACCATTTGCAGGTCCATGTCCTGGCATAATGTATAAGCCGATCCATAACCCGGCCCAAAAAGTTCACCAATGCCTTTTTGATCTGTCAGGCGGGTAATAAGTCCGATTATTGGTTTACTGGAATTCTGTTCAAGGCCAAATTCCTTTTGCAATGCTTTTTTTGCAAGGGTCTTACCGCTTAAGTCTTTTATATCGTAGGTTTGAGGAATCAGTTTGTCTTTTTTTGGATTCCAGATATTGGTATCAATGCCGTTTAGTATTCCCCTGTAATCGGCGGTACGGTAGCGCAATACTCCGTCAAGCCGCGAGCCGTATTTTTGGGTTTTTGTTTCCTCAGCATAATTGGGCGATACCGTATTAAGGCTGTCGGAAGACCAGAGTCCGGCTTTTAGTATATTCATCATATTATAATCTTCAAAACCGGCGTCGTAAAAAACATTCCAGCCAAGTCCTGTATGAATAAAATTGTCCTTGTAATAAACTCCCTGATAACCCAGATTGTGAATTGTAAGAACCGATGCTGTTTTTGCAAATTGATTTACTCGTTCCCTGAATTTCAAAAAGACCGGAGCCAATGCCGTGGGCCAGTCATGGCAATGAAGTATATCGGGATACCAGTTAATCTTGCGGCATAGCTGGAAAACAGCTTTGCAGAAAAATGAAAAACGCTGCGTGTTATCAAGAAAATCCGGTTCAGAAGGAGTGCCGTAAATGCCGTCCCTGCCAAAAAATTTTTCATGATCAATAAAAAAAACTTCTATGGGATTTTTCCTGCCGGAACCAGGAAGAACAGCGGAATAAACCTTGCACCATTCTTCTCCGCTGCCTGTGGGCACTCCCATTGGCCCTTCTAGGGTTTTAAGTTTTGTACGGCCTACAAAGTAATAACGCGGGATAATAATTTTAACTTCATGCCCCTGTTTGTTAAGCGCAAGAGACAAGGAAGAGACCATGTCCGCAAGACCGCCGGCTTTTGCGTATGGTACAGCCTCGGACGAGACCATTAGTATTTTCATTAAAATCTCTCTACAACTGTCAAGCCGTTTTCGTTTATTATACGCATGCCTTTTTCGTGATCTTCCAGTTTGAATATAATTACAGCCTTACCGCCCTGGCTTTCCAGGGAAGCGTAAAGGTATTCTATGTTGATTTTAAGTTTTTGAAACAGCTCCATTACCTTTGCAAGGCTGCCTGGCTTGTCATTTATTTCAATTACAGCCACATCAGAAACCCTGGTTGTAAAACCTTTGGTATTAAGGACCTCCACTGCTTTTTCATAATCATTTACGATCAGGCGGAGTATGCCAAAGTCAGCGGTATCGGCAATTGAAATGGCCCTGATGTTTATTTCTGCCTTTGCGAGAGTCGCTGTTACATCTCCAAGCCGGCCGGTTGTGTTTTCCAGAAAAATGGATATTTGTTTTATCGCCATATTTAACTCCTTATATTTTTCTATTGTCAATAACCCTTTTGGCTTTACCAATAGAACGCTCAATGGTTTTGGGTTCAACCAGTTTTACCTTAAGACTGATCTGCAGCCTTGACTTCATTATACTCTCTATGCGGCTGCGAAGTTTTTCAAGGCCTTTTGTTTCATCACTAAAGAAATCTTTCTTGACTTCTACCTGGAGTTCCACCTGATCCAGGTGCTTTTCGCCGCGGCTGACCACAATAAGGTATTGGGGCTCAGTCCCTTCGATTTCAATAAGAACTTCTTCGATCTGGCTTGGGAATACATTGACCCCGCGTATGATAAGCATGTCATCTGTTCTGCCCATGAGGCGCTTCATTCTGACGGTGGTTCTGCCGCAGGTGCAGGGTTCCCGGATAAGGCAGCTAATATCCCTGGTGCGGTAGCGGAGCAGCGGAGTGCCTTCTCTTGTAAGGGTGGTAAAAACAAGCTCTCCCTTTTCTCCTTCTGGAAGGGAGTTTCCGGTTTTTGGGTCTATTATTTCAGGATAAAAGAAGTCTTCGTTAATATGGAGTCCGTTCTGGGCTTCACATTCAAAAGCAACTCCAGGGCCTATGATTTCCGTAAGCCCGTAAATATCGTAGGCCTTCATATTATAGCGGGATTCAATTTCCCTGCGCATATTATCACTCCAGGGCTCGGCTCCAAAGCAGCCCTTGTTTAAGGGGAGTTTTTTTAGGTCAATTCCGGTGTTTAAGGCCTCTTCTGACATATAAAGCGCGTAAGAAGGTGTGCATGTGATCATGGTTGTGCCGAAATCCTGCATAACCTGGAGCTGCTTGTCTGTATTGCCGCTTGACATTGGGATTACCTTGGCGCCTATGTTCAAAGCGCCGTAATGAACCCCGGGCCCGCCTGTAAAAAGGCCGTAACCGTAACAGTTTTGTACAATATCATCCCTTGTACAGCCTGCCGCAGAAAGGGTGCGGGACATGGCTTCCCGCCATATATTCAGGTCTTTGATTGTATATTCGTTTACAATGGGTTTGCCCGTGGTGCCGGAACTCATGTGAACTTCCACAATTATGTCTTTGGAACAGGCCCTTAACCCATGAGGGTAGTTTTCCCTTAGGTCATCTTTGGTAGTAAAGGGAAGTTTTTCCATGTCTTTTATGCTGTGGATATCTTTTGGCTTAATGCCCGTTTTTTCCATTTTATTACGGTAGAAAGGGACTCTTTCATACAGGGTTTCGGCAAGGTTTTTGAGATTGGCCAGTTGGAGTTTAGTACGGACCTGTATATCCATACATTCATTTTCAGGATTAAATATCATAATAATATATAATAACATATTGAAAAAGCTATCTCAATATACTAAATTCATTATTACATAGAGGTTTTAGGAAATGGCAAGGGAACGGATAGCTCCAACAAAAAGTAATGCTTTAAGGACAAAAGAACGCCTTAATACGGCCCTTGAAGGTTATGATCTCCTTGAACAAAAACGGGAAATACTTGTAATGGAGCTGATGAGGCATGTACAGCAGGTTAAAATACTGGAACGGGACCTGGAAAGAAAAATTGCCGCGGCTTACCCCTGCCTTAAACGCATGCTTATAATTACCGGACGGGAAAGGGCGGAGAAAATTTCCGAAAACATACATTATGATTTTGATTTTCAGGAAAAAAGAACAATAGCGGCGGGAATGAACCTGCCGGGACTGGAAATCCGCCTTCCCAAAATAGAATTAAAATATTCTCCTGCGAATTCATTTGCAGAATGTGATGAAACCGTGCTAGAATTCTTTAATCTGTTGAAATTATTGACAGAATTGGCGGCAGTACGAACCATTACGTGGCGTCTGGCTCGTGAAGTCCGTAAAACCCAGCGCAGGGTAAATGCGCTGGATAAAATGGTAATTCCTGTTGCCAGGGAAACGAAAAAGTACATAGAATCAGCTCTTGAGGAGATGGAACGGGATTCTTTTTTTACAAGTAAACTATTAAAAAGGAAGGCCGGAAAAATATAATGAAGGCTTTTTTTCAGAAAATTCTTGTCGCAATCACAGGCTCTGATGCATCCATTCTTGCAGCCAAATACGCCATTGTTATGGCAAAAAATTACAACTGCAAGCTGGTTGCCGTATATGTAGTGGATACAGCTACAATCAAACATCTTACCCTAAGCAGAATTTTGATTCCCGAAGAAAGCGTTGAATTTGAGCAAAATCTGGAAGAAAACGGGGAGCGTTACCTGTCTTTTGTGGAAGAACTTGCCCGTGCCAAGGGAGTAAAGATTGAAAGGGAAATCCGCAAGGGCGCAATATACACCGAGATACTTGCTGTGGCGGATGATAAAAAGGCTGATCTGATAGTCCTTGGCGGATGGGAAAAAGACAGGAGTCCCAGGGATATTCTTTCCCAGGCTTCCCGTGAAATATTCATGAATGCCAAATGCAGCGTTATTTATGTAAAAGAACCTGGTATTGATCAAATATATAAACACATTTAGAGCTTGCCTGACCAAAGGTCAGGTTCGATTATATTAGCCGCCAGCGCGGCTTAAAAAGAGGGTTTCTTATAATGAGGATTGCAATAGTAAGCGTGCCGCGTCAACGTACGACTTCCAATAAAGGTATACCAGAATATATTAAATCCCTGTCCAGAGGATTTGAGTCAATGGGACACAGGGTTGATTTAATAGACGCGTGGACCGAAGACGGCATGAGGCTTCCGGGATATGAGTATATTGCCGTCTGTGCCGAGACGACTGGTTTTTGGGGCGGCAAAATACCCGATGCCTTGTCCAGGGTACTTGGTTCAGGGAGCGGTCTTGTCGGCAAAAAGAGCGCGGCTTTTATAAAAAAGACAGGCCCGTTTTTTATTAACAAATCCCTCTGGAATCTGATGAAGGCCATGGAAAGAGAAGGCATGAAGATTAACTGGAGCGAAATAATAATAAATCCCTCCCATGCAGAAGCTCTTGGAAAACGCATAGGAGCCTAGGGAATTTGGAAAATTATTATTCCCTCCTTGGATTAAAGGAAACGGCAGGCACAGATGAAATAAAAAAGGCTTTCAGGAACAAGGCCAAACACCTGCATCCGGATATTGCAGGAGAAGCGGCAGAAGAAAAAATGCGGAAACTTCTTACTGCCTACAAGCTGCTCCTGGATCCAAAACGCCGTTTTGAATATGACAGGGCCTATAAACGTTTTTCTTCCAGATACCATTTTGATTATAAAACATTCCTGAAGAACCAGGATGACGATCCGGTAAGCATGAGCAAACTGATTTTTTTTGAACTGCTTCACCTTGAAGAAGAAGAAGCCATATCAATCTGGGATAAACAGGGCGGGCTTGATTTTCCCATGGAAAGACATATAGACAGGGAAGACTGGATGGATTGTAATTTTCTGCTTGCCGAAGAACTTGCAAAACACAGCCGTTTTTATGAGTCTTTTATCCTTCTCTTAAAGCTGGTAAGGGAAGAACGGCGGGCGCCGTACTTTAAGCATTTTATGGATGAGGTTGAATCTTTCCTTAAAGAGCTTGTACGCCTGCATCTAAGGCAGTCAGTTGATATTGAAACTTATGCGGATTGCCTTGAAACCCTAATCGGTATGGGTTTTGCTCCCAAAGACAGGGCGCGCTGGATGCGCTCTTTGGCTGACGCGCTGTTCTGCCTTGGCGAAACAATACAGGCGCAGAAAATTTTCAGAGAGGCCATTAAACTTGATCCCGGCCTTCCCAAGGCGCTAAAGCTGAGAAAAAAATTGAAAGTATATTGATACCTGCAAATGATAAGACTTAAAAACAACAAACAGATAGACGGAATAAGGCAGTCCTGCAAGATGTTAAGCGCAATGTTCAGGGAGCTTATACCATTGGTAAAGGCAGGCGCGGAAACAATCGAGATCGATCGCTGGGCATATAGCTGGATAAAAAAAGCGGGCGGCAGACCGGCCTTTTTGGGCTATGGGGACAAATCCAATCCCTTTAATCATACCTTATGTATTTCCATAAATGATGAAGTAATCCACGGCATTCCTTCCAGGCGCAGAATTCAAAACGGGGACCTTGTATCTGTTGACTGCGGCATTGACCTTGGAGGCTATTTCAGCGATCAGTCTGTATCAATAGAAATAGGAAAAGTAAGCCCGGAAGTCAGCCGGCTTTCAAATACAGCCCGTGACTGCCTTTACGCGGGAATCAGGGCGGCCAGGGCCGGAGACAGGCTTCATAAGATTGCAGGGGCGGTTTCGGAAATTGCCAATAATGCGGGATACGGGATTGTCCATCAATTCTGCGGACATGGCGTGGGTTTTAATGTTCATGAAGACCCTCAGGTGGTAAACATACCCAGAGGGGCCAATCCAAAGCTGGCAGGGGGCATGGTACTTGCCATTGAACCCATGATTAACCTTGGAACAGGCGATGTGGAAATCCTGGATGACGGCTGGACTGTTGTTACTGCGGACAGGAAAGTTTCAGCTCATTGGGAACATACCATTGCCATTTTTCCGGATCATACGGAAATCCTTACCGATTCATTGTATACGTAGGATTCCTGGCAAATTTACCTCTGTAACCCATATACAATAAAATTGTTTTTTATATATAATAATGACAATAAAGACCTGACAGGGTTTTTAGAGGCATGTTTTTCCATAAATATCGAGAGGTTAATTAAATGAATCTTACTCAAACCGTTTCATCCAAAAAATTTTTTATTTTCAATCTTGTGCTTATAGGGGCCATTTTTGGTTTTTCCCTGGCTTTTGTTTCCTATTCCTGTTCTGCTCCCGGTTCAAGGGCCAGGGCCCAGGTCAGCCCGCCGATTGATGTTCCGCAGGATGCCCTTAATGTTGCAATGGGGCTGCAAACCGCGTTTAACGCCGTGTCAGAAAAAGTCATGCCTTCTGTAATGGAAATAAAAACCGTTTCAATTACGCGGGGCAGAGCGCCCGGCTTTAACGGCAGCCCCTGGGATTTTTTCTTTGGCCCCAGGAATAATCCTGACAGCGGCGACGGCCAAACGCCGGAGCGTGAGTTCCGTTCAACAGGGCTTGGCTCGGGGTTTATTGTGCGCCAGGACGGGAATACATATTACGTTGTTACCAATAACCATGTAATTGAAGGGGCAACGGAAATCCGCGTGGCTTCAAGAGACGGCCACGAATATGATGCCGTGCTTGTGGGAAGGGACAACCGCAGGGATCTTGCCATTGTATCATTCAGGACCAGCGATTATTTTCCCCTGGCTGTTTTGGGCAATTCCGATGAAGTTAAAGTAGGGGACTGGAGCCTTGCAATGGGCAACCCCCTTGGCGAGCAGTTTTCCTTTTCTACAACCATGGGAATTATAAGCGCTGTTGGAAGGACAGGCGGCCCCGGCAACAATATCAATGACTTTATTCAGACAGACGCTCCCATTAACCAGGGGAACTCCGGCGGGCCCCTTGTAAATATACGCGGAGAAATTATCGGCATCAATACCTGGATCGCAAGCAATAACAGCGGTGTGAATATAGGTCTTGGATTTGCCATTCCCATAAATAATGCCAAGCGCACTATTGATGAAATTATCAGAACCGGGGCCATCAGTGACGGCTGGCTTGGCGTTTCTTTGGTTGATCTTGACAGGGATATGCTTACAGCCCTTAACATCGAAGGAATGCGCGGCGCATTTGCATCGCAGGTCTTTCTTGGTTCGCCTGCTTATATTGGCGGAATTCGTGCCGGTGATTTTATAACAGCCGTAAACGGAAGGGAAGTAAGAAATTCATCCGCCCTGACACAGATGGTCGGCAACACAAGGCCGGGACAAACCGCCGTGTTTACAGTTATGCGGGACGGAGCTTCAAGGGATTTTACCGTCATAATTGATACCCGCACGGACGAACTTGCCGCGGACAGCAAAAACCTCTGGCCCGGATTAATGGTAGTTGATCTTACGGATTCCATGCGTTCCAGCCTGGGGCTGGACAGCAATGCTAAAGGATTGTATGTTGCCAATGTAATTGCGGAAACCCCTGCCGCAATTATCGGTCTCCAGCGCGGGGACAGGATCACAGCCATCAATGATATACCTGTAAGCGATATTGCTGCTTTTTACAGGGTGTTAAGGGATAATACCAGCCGTGAACTATGGTTTACATTCTTCCGGGGCGAAAATACGCTTGATTCATTAAGGTTCAGGCGTTAAGTTACCAGGAGGCTGTTAATACTTCATTATTCAGTACGATTACAACCCTGCCTTCCGCAAGAAGGCGGCGGTTGTTTTCGTTTGACAGGATAAGCAATGCGTCTGCCCTGTCAATAACCGGATCCGTGGGAACAATCCCAAAAACCGACCTTGCAAATATCCTTAAAGGCCTTTCTCCTGTTATGCTTAAAAGTTCATTGTCAATGCCGGATGGAGTGGGCCGGAAAATGTTTTCTCCCCTGGTATAACGAACCATGGATCCCCGGCCGGAACCAGTAGATGCCGGATTTGTCATATTACGCTCGTATATCAGATTCATATCGGTGTCCCATATTTTGGGGAAAAGGCAGGGTTGTACAAGGGCGGATGTATTTCTGCCGTGAACCGGAAGAATGTCATCTGCGATTATTATTATGCCCGTATACTCCGTGGTTGGCAAAGGGTACAGCGGGCGTCCGGGTTCCTGGGCGCGCTGATGGCGTATAAGGGCGGCGCTTATATGGTTTAAGTCAAGTAAATATTTTCCGGTAAAACGGGTAAGATCAATGGAAAAATTCGGCGGCACTGTTTGAGCGCTTGAATATATTCCGTCAAGTTCCCTTAAATTTAATTCTCCCCTTAGAATCAGATCCTCTATTGTTGAAGAAGAATCAGCCTGCAAAGAAAGGATCAGGGGTTTTATCAAACCCGGATATTCCTCCCTTAGGATTTCTTCCGCCTGACTGCGTCCTGCGGGAAACCTGATCCCTGCTGAATTCAGAGACAGATCGGCCGATGCTTCGAGCGCTTTTTTTTCCCAGTCCAAAGAACCGCTTATGGAAATCCTCAAACCTTCGGGAGATGATGAAAGGTGGAAAATGGACAAAAACATAAAGATTGCGAAGAAAAATTTTATACGCATTAATCTATTATCGGCGTTTTAAGGATTCTCCCAATACTGAGAACATCGTTAATTCTCATATTATTCGCTTCCGCCAGGGTTTCAGGGTCTATGCCGTGAGCCAGGGCAATTGACCACAGGGTTTCCCCCTGTTTTACAGTATAAGTTCCGGAAAAATCAACGTTTACAGTGTTTCTGACCAAAGGCGGCCTGTCTCTCAATGCCGGGATCATCAGAACCGAGCCGATTCTGAGCAAATGGGCCTGGATTCCGGGATTTGTCGAGAGTATTTGGTCCACGTTTATACCATAATGAAGGGCCAGCGCCGAAAGCGTGTCTCCCGAGCGTATGGTATGTATATAATAATTTATCAGGGGCAGATCATCCCTTGCGAGTACGGCCGCTATTCTTTCTGCATTTTCCGCGCTGACTTTCAAAAAATAGTCTTTATCCGGCGGCGTAATGGGATAGGTCAATTCCTGATTTGCCCTTATCAATTCCATTGGATCAATCCCGGCTTCATTTGCCAAAAGATAAAGATCCACAGACCTTTGCGGGGCAATTCTTGTCCATCCCGGGTCTTCTGCCCATACGGCAATTCCGTATTGCCGCGGGTTTGACAGTATATAAGAAACAGCCAGCAGTTTCGGCACATAATGAATTGTCTCTGTTCTTAGATGTCCTCTTGATGAAAGGGTCCAGTAATCATTTATGCCCGTATCCCTTACAATCCTTGATACTCCTCCCAAACCCGCGTTATAGGCGGCAAGCGCCAGGGACCAGTCATTAAAAAAATTATAATTGTCTTCCAGCTTTCTTAAAGCGCCCTGGGTTGATTTCCAGAAATCACGCCGTTCATCCATCCATTCTGTGACTCTTATATTAAAGGGAGCTATGCTGTTTGTCATAAACTGCCATAGTCCCATGGCTCCGGATCTGCTTATTGCCGTTGACATGTATCCCGATTCAATTACAGGTATGTAGATCAATTCTTCGGGCAGACCCATTTCCCTTATCTCTTTGCGTATAAAGGCAAAATAAGGGCCGGCCCTCTCCATTATAAGTTTGAGCGATTCAAGCCCTGCCGGTCTTGTGTATTGATCGATATAAAAGAGCGTAAGTTCCCTGTTTAAGTCAACTGTATTAAGAAGTGAATTTGCAGGCAAAGGTTTTTGAGGATGAATAATACGATTATGATAATTATTCCAGTCTGTTATTAAACGCAGCGGCCTTTCATGATCGCTGCTATTACTTTGAAAAAGCATAAAAATAATAACGATAAAAAAGCAGTAAAGCGGTTTTCTTCGCTTATTGGTCCGGCGCTTCACTAAAACTTTTCTCCATAATAGACTCCGGCCCATTCCCAGCGCCCATGGATTTCCGGGTCCACGGGAAAATAGATTTTACGAAAGTAAAGGTACCAGGTTGAAATATACTGGGACCAGCCCCAGGTTCTTAGATAGGCTTCGTTGGCATTTGAACCGGCATCCAGTTCCGCGGCATAATTTATCCGGCTTGTGCGCATAAAATCCAGCAACTGAAATGCGGCCATTCCTGAATCATCACTGGCATCCTGTCCCCAGGAACGGGCAAAGAAATTCACCTTGGCCCTGCTTCGTTCAAGCTGAACATAACTTCCTGCGTCCAGAGCTCCTTTTACGGCGATTACAAGCGTATTCAGACTGGGAAAACTCCAGTCTTTGGGCGAATTATGAAAGTCAACAAGCTGCCTTGCATAAATATCCGCATTGGGAAAATCCGGTACATTTGCATCCATGTAAGGCAAAAATTGCGTATATGCCCTTATTGCATTCGACCATTCGCCTGATTGCTCATAAGCCTGGGCCAGCAGAAAATACGCCGTGCCCAGATCAATCTGATCTGAAAATCCGGAAATTAATTCCTCGTAATACCAGATACGTTTTTCCGGATTGTCAACAATAGTAATTAACTGGTTAAGGCTGGCAAGGTGAATGGATTCGCCTGAAACCGCAAGATCAGGATAATTTTTTATAATCAGATTAAAATA
>Ga0099364_10012223_pt1 | contig 11612 bp, 11 predicted proteins | sample TergutTh196P3_FD_73070 | JGI IMG/M metagenome (GOLD analysis project Ga0099364, IMG submission 73070) | Microcerotermes parvus P3 segment gut microbial communities from Pointe-Noire, Republic of the Congo - Th196 P3 | ecosystem: Host-associated > Arthropoda: Insects > Digestive system > Gut ...
TTCTTCCCTGGCAGGGTTAGGGGCGTCAATCCGTAAAAAAATAAGATAAAGGGGGCTTGTTTTGAAAAAAAAATTTTTGTTCTTTACGTGCGTGAGGCGCGTGCGCGCGCGTTATAGGGAGAGTATTATATATACTCTCTCTCTAAAATAATTTCGCGATTAACCAACAAAAAAGTGTTAATTAATCTTAACAGGTGAAAATATTTTTCTTGCCACGCAATCATTTTGTTAGTGCCTATAACGTTATGGTGGCAAAGGTATATATTATTTTTTGAATTGACAAAAATAAAACAATAATACATCGATTCAGCAAGATTTTTTTTCGTACCCCCCAAGTTCAAATTCTCACACTGCACAAAAAACACCCCATAATGTACAGAAAATTGGACATTATGGGGTGGTTTTTTCCTCTTTGAAAATTTGAGGGTGTTTAGGGACGAAAGATAAATAACCTGTATCGATGGGGGAGATGAAACTGTAATAAGAAAAAAAATCTCGCTGAATCGCTGTTGTATCGGCAAACATTTTTTAACTCTAAAATTATTCCGTACATTTGCGCGATTTATTAAAAAAATGGACAGAGCAAACAGGCAAGGTGATTTTCTTCAATGGATTATAGGGGTAGGTGATTTGGCGCTGCTGAACATCTTATTCTTTGTGATTTATTATGAAATGGATGGCATGTATACGAGAGCGATTGCACACAGTGTAAAAGAAGTCGTTCTCCTGCTCAATTTCTGTTACTTTTTCGCACTGTATTTTGTGCCCATCAAAATCCACCTGTCTGTCGTCTTTCTGGAAAAAATTGTACAGCGGTCTTTGATGTTAATCACGTTTCAGACGTTTCTTTTTGCTACCTGCCTGATATTTTTGAATGTAGGGAACGATTTGGCCACCTTTCTTGTTGTGTACTATGCAGCAACGCTTATCTGTTTTTGTTTATGGCGCGTATTGATTCGTATCATCGTAAAGATTTATCGCCGCAAAGGATACAATACCAAAAATATTATCATTATCGGCGCCGGAAAAAACGGGATGGAACTGTACAGGGTGATCAAAACCGACCTTTCCTATGGTTTCAACGTACTTGGCTTTTTTGATGACAACGAACTGTTAAGTGATATTCTGCCCAACTATCTGGGTCGGATAGACGAAATGGAAGCATTCACGAAAAGCCAGCAGGTGGATGAAATCTACTGCACCATCCCGGGAACAAACAGTGAAAAAATATCCGAACTGCTCTCATTTGCCGAGAAAAATATGATTCGCTTCTATATCATCCCCGAATTTTACAGAAATGTGAAGAAAAGTATGGTATTGGAAATCATGGAGTCCATCCCGTTGCTGTCTCTCCGGAACGAGCCTCTGCAAGCGCCTTACAACCGAATCATGAAGCGGATATTTGATATTGTGTTTTCTGTGCTGGTATTGATTTTCTGTTATCCGCCTTTATATATTATCACCGGCTTGCTTATCAAAATCAGTTCGCCGGGGCCTATCCTGTTTAAACAGAAACGAACAGGTATTTACGGACAGATTTTCGAGTGTTACAAATTCAGGACGATGACGGTAAACACGGAAGCCGATTCAAAACAGGCAGAAAAAGACGACCCCCGGACAACAAGAATCGGAAGTTTTCTGCGGCGAACCAACCTGGATGAATTTCCACAGTTTGTAAACGTAGTATTAGGTGATATGTCGGTTGTTGGCCCCCGTCCGCACATGCTTATTCATACCGAGCTTTATTCTCAATTAGTTGACAAATATATGGTTCGCCATTTAGTCAAGCCGGGTATTACGGGATGGGCGCAGATTACAGGGTATCGCGGCGAAACAAAAACACTGGAGCAGATGGAAGGACGTGTCAAACGGGATGTATGGTATTTGGAAAACTGGTCGTTCTTCTTAGACTTGAAAATCATCTTTGTAACAGTAATTAACATGTTTAGAGGAGAGAAAAACGCTTATTAACAGATATTTTGTATTCAGTTTCTCTTTTTTCCCTTATATTTGCACCGGATTATGGGACGAATTATTGCGATTGACTACGGACGGAAACGTACCGGACTGGCGGTTACGGATAAGCTGCAAATCATAGCGAACGGACTGACTACTGTTCCGAGCAGAGAAGCAGTAAGTTTTCTAATTGACTATGTATTAGGCGAATCAGTGGATTTGTTTGTTGTAGGCTATCCGAAACAGCTGAACAATGAACCTTCTGATAATCTGAGATTTGTGGAGGATTTTGTCAAACAGCTGAAAAAAGCGCTGCCGGGCATACCCGTAACGTATTACGACGAACGCTTTACGTCAGTTTTGGCGCATCAGGCTATGATTGACGGAGGACTGAAGAAAAAGAAACGGCAGGATAAAAAAAAGGTGGATGAAATCAGCGCAGTGCTGATTCTTCAAAATTATCTGGAAAGAACTAAGTATAATAAAAAATGATATTACCAATCTATACATACGGTCAGGCTGTCTTGCGGGAAGAAACAGAGCCGATTGACAACAGTTATCCTGATTTGCAGCAACTTATACGGGATATGTTTGAGACGATGTACAAGGCGGAAGGAATCGGACTGGCAGCGCCGCAAATCGGACGTTCTATCCAGCTGTTTGTCATTGATGCCCATGCACTGGCCAAGGATTATCCGGAATGTAAACATTTCAGGCGGGTGATGATTAATCCGGAAATCATCGAAAAAAAGCCTGAAAAAATTTCGCTGGAAGAAGGATGCCTGAGTTTTCCGGGCATTCATGAAAAAGTAGCCCGCCATGCCGGAATACGGGTGAAATACAGGGACGAAAACTATACGCTCCGCGAAGAAACGCTGGAAGGATTTACCGCCCGCGTAGTGCAACACGAATGTGAACACCTGGAAGGCAATGTGTTTATAGACAACATCTCGCCCATCCGCAAACAACTGAATAAATCAAAATTAAATAACATCATCAAAGGAACAGCCAAATGTTCATATCGGGTCAAAGCTGTAAAGAAATAATGAAAAGGAACTGCCTGTTGCTTCTTTTTCTGCTGTGTATGTTATCGTTAACGGCTCAGGTTAATACCGACCGGGTCATGGCTATCGGTCGCAATGCACTGTATTTTGACGATTTTATCCTGTCTATCCAGTATTTCAACACAGTTATCAGAGCCAAACCCTATCTGGCAGAGCCTTATTTTTACCGGGCGGTAGCCAAACTCAGCCTCGACGATTTCAACGGAGCCGAAGAAGACGGCTCACTCTGTCTGGAACGCAATCCTTTTATGTCGCGGGCGTATTTTGTCCGTGCGATAGCACGGCATAATATGGAAATGTTCGATTTAGCCATTCAGGATTATACAAGAGGGCTGGAACTTAGCCCCAACGACCGTTCCATGATGTCGAACAAAGCCATCGCCTTCATTCAGCAAAAAGATTACGACGCAGCCGAAACTGCATTGGAAGAACTGATACAATCCTTCCCGAAACACTCCTTTGGTTACCTTACGCGCGGAACCATGTATATAGAAAAAGGCGATACATTATTGGCGCTCAACGACTATGATAAAGCAATCGAAATCGACCCGTACTATGCCCCCTGCTATGGAAACCGCGCGATTATCCTGTTTCAAAGCAACCGGCTGGAAGAAGCCTTAGCCGACCTGAACACAGCCATCAATCTGAATACGCGCGAAAGCGGCTATTATATCAACCGGGGTCTGGTGCGTTACCACATGAACGACCTGCGTGGGGCAATGGCTGACTACGACCAGGTCGTTTCGATGGATAGCCGCAACCTGATTGCACGCTTCAACAGAGGATTATTGCGCTTTCAGGTAGGCGACAACAACCGGGCTATCGAAGATTTTGACGTCGTCATCGAAATCGAACCCGATAATTATATGGCTTACTACAACCGCGCCCTGTTAAACTATGAAACAGGAGATTATGCCGGATCTGTATTCGATTTGGATGTCGTATTGAATCAATATCCGAATTTTGTTCCGGGCTACTATAGCCGAGCCGAAGCCAAAAAGCAACTAAACGATATAGTTGGCGCCGACCGAGACTACTGGACAGCTTTCGATCTGGAAGAAAGAAACAGAAGAGGCGAAAGACCCCTGGTAACATCCGCCAATGGAACGCAAGATGAAAACGCAAGCGATGAAGAAGAAGACAAAACCCGCGAACAATCCGATAAAAATATTGACAAATTCAACCGCTTAGTCGTGTACGACAAGGCCGAAGAGCAGCGAAGCAGGTACCAGAGTGAAATTCGTGGACGCGTACAGGACAGAAACGTTCAGATTGATATTGAACCTTCTTTTATCTTAAGCTATTATGAACGGGAACAGCAGATTAAAGAAACTGTATACTACGATAAATCGGTCGAAGAGTTTAACAGACGCATGGCGCTATCCTGGAAAATACTGATTACCAACCGCGAAGTTGCTTTGTTGGAAGACCAGATTGCCACACATTTTGCATCCATTAATGACTATTCTGCCAAAATTGAAAACGAACCTGATAATGCAGATTATTTATTTGGCAGAGGCATTGATTATATGCTCGTACAGGATTTCACAGAAGCTATCTCGAATTTCAATCAGGCAATAGATGTAGCGCCTTTCTATACACTGGCTTACTTCAACCGTGCGGTGGTACGCTACAAACAGATGGAATACAACCAATCGCAGCTTTCATCTACCTCTAACGACCTGAATACGATTAATTTTCAAATTGGAAGAAGCACGAATGTCCTCTCATCTTCCCCCACACAAAACGAACTGTTGAATATCGACACAAGAGACCAAACAAGAACGTATGACTATGAATTGATTCTGCGCGACTACGACACAGTCATTCAGCTAAATCCCGACTTTGTGTATGCCTACTATAACAGAGGTAACATTCGTTGCCTCCAGCGTGATTACAGAGCAGCCATTACCGATTACAACGAGGCGATTTTGCGCGACCCCGACTTTGCCGAGGCGTATTTCAACCGGGGATTAGCCCGTTTGTCATTAGGTGATGCCGGTCGAGGGATATCCGACCTGAGCAAAGCCGGAGAATTAGGCGTTATGAATGCCTATAGCATTATCAAACGGATGACTTCGACGAATTAATCAATGTAAGTTTCAAGCAGTTTGGTTTGCGGTTCGGGGATGATGGTTACTTTTCGGGTTTCGGCGGGGATTAATACGGTTTGTCCCTGATGAATGATTAATTCGTTTTGCTTATCATCCCGCAATGTAGCTTTTCCTGCTATACATATATATATAATAAACGAATCGAGCGTCGCACAATCCCGCTCTTTCGGCAGATCAAGCTCCAGTAAATTGACAGTGAAGTATTTGCATTGAACCAAGGGCACAATCTGATTCAGAACAGGCGTATAAGCCTTCCGGTCATCGGGATACACTGCATAATCAATCGCATCTTTCGCTAATTCGGTATGTAATTGACGGAAGTTTCCATCGGCATCTCTGCGATTGTAATCATAGATGCGATACGTGATATGGCTGGTTTGCTGAATCTCAACTATAAAACAACCGGCGCCAATCGTATGAATGCGGCCGGCAGGCAGGAAAAACACATCCCCTTCTGTTACTTCATAACGCTTCAATACGTCCATAATGGTGTTATTCTCAACCCTGCGTACATACTCATCTGCGTCAATTTGTTGCGCAAAACCACTGTATAAAACAGCCCCGGGAGCTGCCTTGACGACATACCACATCTCTGTTTTGCCGGATGATTGATGACGAGCCTGCGCCAATGCATCATCAGGATGTACCTGAATGGATAGGTTATCGCACGCATCAATCAATTTGACTAATAAGGGAAAAGCGCTGCCAAATCGTTGAATAACCTTTTCACCTGACAACTTTGCGCCATACCTATCAATCAATTCGGCAATCGTTTTCCCTTCCAGCTCACCGTTGGAAACGACCGAATAATTACCTTCGACATGGGAAAGTTCCCAGCTTTCCCCTGTTTTTTCCTTGCCGGGACTCAATCCCTTTAAAAGACGGATAGCTGTGCCTCCCCAAATGATTTCTTTCAGGATAGGTCTGAAAATAAATGGATACATCAACATTTAATGTAAAATCTTATACAACAACTCTTTCAATATATCCCCATCAGTCAGCGACGAAGTGGCGTCGATTCCTTTTGAGCGGGCGTCGGCTAACCGAATTTCGTGGATTGCCTGAAATACTTTCATGGCTTTATAGTTACGAAGACCAATCTGAAAGTCTTTTACCTGAATGGGAAAACGGAATCCCAATGTTTTCATCAGGCCTGTTTCCGTCTTGTCCGTCGCATAGTGGCAAATCAGTAAATTTGAAAAATAATTGAATAATACCGATAAGGTACTCTGAATCGGATGATTCTTCGGGTTGCGTTCAAAATATTGGGCAATCCGATTAGCTTTCAGTATGTGTTTGTTTGCCATAGCGCTTTGGAGTTCAAAGTTGTTGAAATCTTTACTGATACCTACGTTCCGTTCGATTAATTCGGGCGTAATCCTTTTTACAGGCTGGTTGGCCAGCAGAATAAGCAATTTATCCAATTCCCGATTCAATACGTCCAAATCGTTGCCCAAAAAATCGGCTAACATTTGAGCCGCTTTCCTTTCGGTTTCAATCGAACGTTGCCGCATAGTCTGCGCAATATAATCCGCCATCTTATAGTCAGGAATCTTTTTTGATTCAAACAGGATACCGTTTTTTTCGAATGCAAGCGCTAATGCTTTCCGGCGGTCAAAAGGTTTATATTTGTAATTGATCACTAATATAGTCGACTGTAACGGGTTTTTCACATAGTTTACAAGCAACTCAAGTTTATCTATCAGCTGAGCTTCACGTACAACGACTAACTGGTAGTCGGACATCATGGGATACCTTCTTGCAGCATTCAGTACATCAGTCACTTTCGAATCCGCACCGTAAAGGATAATCCGGTTAAAATCCTGTTCATCTTCCTTCAGGACGGTGTTCAGGAGCAAATCGGTTATCCGGTCCATAAAATAGGGTTCTTCGCCCATCAAAAAATAGACCGGATAAAATTTACGCGCTTTTATCTCCCCGCATATTTCTTCGTATGTATGTTCTTTTTTTGCCATTTGTATATGTTTTACCAGCTAAACCGGATATGCCGTACTGTTTGTTTTTTCTCAATGATTTGCATAAGTGCGCCAATACCGAGTTCAACATGTTCTGTAGCAAAATTTTGCGTAACCATGCGATCGCTCTCTTCCGTTTTGATGCCTTCCTCTACCATTGGTTTATCGGAAATCATCAGCAAGGCGCCCGTTGGAATTTTATTGGCAAAACCTGCTGTAAACAAGGTAGCTGTTTCCATATCAATGCCTGTGGCATGGGTCGACTTCAGATAATTTTTAAATGTATGGTCGTATTCCCAGACCCGCCGATTGGTTGTATAGACTGTTCCTGTCCAGTAATCTTTTCCACAGTCGCGGATGGCTGATGAAATGGCTCGCAGCATCGAAAAAGCGGGTAATGAGGGTACTTCGGGCGGCAGATAATCGTTTGAAGTCCCTTCGCCCCGTATGGCGGCTATGTGTAACAGATAGTCTCCCAGGATATTGACTCTCTTCAGTCCTCCGCATTTGCCCAGAAACAATACCGCTTTGGGTGCGACAGCCGATAGCAAATCCATGATGGTTGCCGCATTGGCGCTTCCCATACCAAAGTTAATGATGGTTATTTTTTCGTACGAAGCGCTTGGCATCGAACTTTGCAGTCCCATGATGGAGACGCCGAAATATCCGGCAAACAACTCCACGTATTTGGTGAAATTGGTCAGAAGGATGTATTCGGTGAAATCGTCTAATTTACGTTCCGTATAGCGCGGCAACCAGTTTTCAACAATTTCTTGTTTCGTTTTCATATTCTTTTTATCTTTGGTGTCTAATTCAACAACAAATATACTACATGCAATCGTTAAATCTGCCAAATTATACGCCAAAAATATCACAAATAAAAGGAAAACAATTTATTTTTGATATACTCCGAAGAAAAAATGTGGCATTAACTCCCGAAGAATGGGTTCGTCAACATTTTGTAAATTATTTGATTACCTTCAAAAAATATCCAAAAGAACGGATTGCAAATGAAGTAACCGTTTCGTTGAACGGAATGACGAGACGATGCGACACGGTCGTATACAATCAATACCTGGAACCTGTCGTCATTGTCGAATACAAAGCGCCTTCTGTGCCGATAACGCATGAAGTGTTTGAGCAAATCAAACGGTATAACATTTGTCTTCGTGTTGGAATACTGATAGTTACGAATGGCTTAGCGCATTTTTGCTGCCGGATAGACTATGAGGCTTCCACCTGTTCGTATCTGCAAGAGATTCCGGAATATATGAGTTGGTAAGATGAATTGCGTTCTTCCAATCTTTTTTTTAAAACTTCTCAAAAAAACTTTCTCAAAATCTTTTTTTTTTATATCTTTGACCTCAATTTGATGGAGAGATATAACACATAAATAAGGTAAGAACTATGTTAAATTTTGATTTTTATTGTCCCACGCGCATTATATTTGGTAAAGGGACGGAAGAGCAGATCGGCGAATTGTTAAAACATCATGCCGGAAAAGCGCTGTTGCATTACGGTAGCAGTAGTATTAAAAAGAGTGGCCTCTATGACAGGGTTGTCGCATCACTAAAGAAAAGCGGGATGCCGTTTGTGGAGTTGGGTGGCGTCAAGCCAAATCCCAGACTTTCGTTGGTACACGAAGGAATTGCATTATGCAAAAAAGAGAATGTTGATATTGTTTTGGCAGTTGGTGGCGGGAGTGTCATTGATTCTGCCAAGGCTATTGCGATGGGCTATTACTACGATGGCGATATCTGGGAAGTTTATGAACAGGGCAAGTGTATTGACAAAGCGTTACCTGTTGCTACCATTCTCACCATCCCTGCTGCCGGTAGCGAATCCAGCGACGGTACGGTTATTACAAACGAGGAAAAACAACTTAAATACGGCTATGGATGTCCGAGCCTCAGACCTTTGCTTAGCATTGTGAACCCTGAGCTGTTCTTTACCCTCCCTAAAGAGCAACTTGCTTATGGAGTCGCTGATATGATGAGTCACGTTTTCGAACGCTATTTTACCAATACTACACATACCGACCTTACAGATGGCTTGTGTGAGACCGTTTTGAAAACGATTATACGAAATGCGCCGAAGGCTTTTGCCAATATGGAGGACTATGAGGCGTGGAGTGAACTTGGCGCAAGCGGAACAGTTGCCCATAATGGTATTGTAGGGATAGGACGTAAGCAGGATTGGGCATGCCATGATATGGAACACGAACTTTCTGCCGTCTATGATGTTGCTCATGGTGCAGGGCTGGCAGTCCTGACGCCTGCATGGATGCAATATGTATACAAAGATAACATGAATATGTTTGTACAGTTTGCAGTAAATGTCATGGGCGTTGAAGGCAATTACCGTGATCCTGAGGCTATCATTCAGGCAGGGATCATCAAGTTAAGGGAATTTTTCGGCAAGTTAGGATTACCTGCATCCTTATCGGAACTTGGCATTGGAGAGGATAAATTAGAAGAGATGGCGAAAAAGGCTACAAAAGTGGCATTTGGTAAAGAAAAACCCCTTGGCGGCCTGAAAAAACTGTATTGGCAGGATGTGCTGGAAATTTACAAACTTTCCTCCTAACAATAACATCCCCATTCTTAAACAACGTATTAGATAGATGGTTTTTATTATATATATTGCGCCTGATTTAGATTTGTTAAATTTATGTGTTATGGAATCCGCATACAAAAACTTGCACCAAATTGCATGAACATATTGCGGATTCCATTATACCTTTAACAAAAAATTATGCACAGATGAAAAGAATAATTATATGCTTTGTAACGACTATCATTCTATGTTGTTATTTTGCCTGCAACAAAGAAAATGTTCCTGCAACGGAAGACGTTCCTGTAATAGAAGACATCTCTGAAATAGAAACCGTTCCTGAAACAGACAGTATCCAGCCTTTCACACCAATCGTATTGACTGTCAAACAGGACGAAAAGGTAAATGCCGACAATTATTTTGCGTTTAAAATGTTTAGGGAAGTTTCGGCATTGGCAGAAGAACCCAATACGTTTTTCTCGCCATTAAGTCTCAATATGGCATTGGGAATGCTCTACAACGGCGTTTCGGGCGATACCCGTACCGAGATGGCCGAAACGCTTGGTATGGCTGATTTCACCGACATCGAAATCAACGAATACTATCAAAAAATGTCGCAAACCCTGCTGGAAATTGACCCGCTTACGGAAATCAGCATTGCCAATTCCATCTGGTATCGCGAAGGATTTCCTGTAAAACAATCATTTTTTGACATCAACCAGACATACTTTGATGCGATAGTTAAGGCGCTTGATTTCAGCAAGCCCGATGCCGCCGACATCATCAATCAATGGTGCGCCGAAAAAACAAAAGACAGAATCGAGGAAATCGTTGAAAATCCAATATCCGATTTAACTGTGATGTTTCTGATAAATGCCATCTATTTCAAAAGTACATGGCAGTTTGAGTTCGATAAGGTGAATACGAAACAGGACGATTTTACCAAGGCAAACAACCAAAAGGTAAGGGTAAACATGATGGAACAGACCACCACCTTGCCTTATTATGCCGACCAATACCTGCAATGCGTTGAAATGCCATACAGCAATCAGGCATTCAGCATGGTTGCCATTCTTCCGTCAAATGAGATGGACATCGAGCGGTTAATTGATTATTTGGACAATACAACATGGCAACATATCATGAACAATATGTATCTGCAAAATATATGGTTAAAACTGCCACGTTTCAAGGTTGAATGTGAGATTAGCCTCAATGACCCGGTAAAGAATGCAGGTATGAAACTGATTTTTGATGAATGGAACGCTGATTTATCGAATATTTCCGATGATTTCCACTTGTTTGTTTCCAATATCAAACAAAAAACATTTGTGGAAGTCAATGAAGAAGGTACCGAAGCAGCGGCAGTTACCGCAATTGGAATAGTGACTGGTGAACTAATACCCCAACCCATGTTTTTTGCCAACCGCCCCTTCCTGTACCTGATTAAGGAAAAGAGTACCGGCGCAATCCTGTTTATCGGACGTATGGATGAACCCAAAGAGTAAAATAGAAAGTAATTATAAATATAGGAGATTTGTACAATGAAAAATGGAATAATAGCAGTTTTTGCCCTCTTTTGTTTATTTCTTTCTTGTGAAGATGATAATGTTCATGTGAAATTTGATGAAAGAACCTATAATGAACAAAAACAACTTTGGCAAGCATCAAATACAAAAGACTACGAATATCATTTATTCGCAAGCGGGTTTTTGATGTATGATGGAATAATTAGTGTTGAAGACGGGAATTTTAAAAATGAAGAACTTTTACATGAATATTCTGTTTCTTCTGTGGACTTGGGTTACTCCACGATTGATATGATATATGAAAGAATCGAAAATACATATAAGTTATCCAATGACACCAAAAATTCGGATTTTTATTATACGGAGATATTGGTTGAATATGATAAAACGAACCATATTCCAATAAAAATTATTTACCAT
>Ga0099364_10012224_pt1 | contig 11612 bp, 7 predicted proteins | sample TergutTh196P3_FD_73070 | JGI IMG/M metagenome (GOLD analysis project Ga0099364, IMG submission 73070) | Microcerotermes parvus P3 segment gut microbial communities from Pointe-Noire, Republic of the Congo - Th196 P3 | ecosystem: Host-associated > Arthropoda: Insects > Digestive system > Gut ...
GTTTTGCCGTCGGCATCGTTGACCGAAAAAAAATGGTCGACGGTCAAAAAATCCGCGAAGGTGACGCACTTCTGGGGCTCGCCTCATCCGGTGTTCACTCAAACGGATTCAGCCTCATTCGTAAGGTAATCCCCGACCTCAACGAAGACTTCGCAGCTATGCCAGGCATGACAGCCATGCCCATCGGCCTCGCCCTGCTTGAACCTACCCGGCTTTACGTCAAGCCTATTCTGGCGCTCATGGAAGAAGTGGAAATCCGGGGCATGGCTAACATCACAGGTGGAGGCTTTTACGAGAATGTGCCCAGGATATTTGGCTGTCCGCCTACGGCGGACAGCTCCGGAGTTTTGTGCTCTGCCCAAAACTCCATGTGCGCTAAAGCACAGCTTCTTGCCGCCGTGATTCGGGACGGCTCATGGAAGATACCGCCTATTTTTGACCGTATTGCCCATGGAATTAATGAATCCGGGGGAGTACAGGATATTAAAAAACTCATGTTCAATACCTTTAACATGGGGATTGGCTTTGTTCTTGCTCTGGCCCCGGAAAATGTTCAAAGGGCAGCGGCATTTCTGGAACAAAAGGGCATTGCCGCTTGGGAAATAGGCTGGGTGGAAAAAGCAGACGGCGCGGACGGGAAAATACGTTTTGTCTGAATCGGTAAACATACTTGTCCTTGTATCCGGCGGGGGGACAAACCTTCAGGCCTTGTTGGACGCACAGGCTCGAGATGAATTTAAATGCGCTAAAATTACCTGCGTCCTGTCTGACAATAGCGGAGCTTATGCTCTCCAGCGGGCAAAGGCCGCCGGAGTGCCGGCCTTTATTGAAGCGCTTGACATGAGTCTTCCAAAGCCTGAGCGACGGCGGGAACTATCGGATCGCATCCTTGGTCTCTGCCGTGAAAAGCATATTGGCCTAATCGTCTGTGCTGGGTTTCTTTCAGTGCTGGCAGGGAATATCGTCGAAGAATACTCTGGTAGGATGATCAATATACATCCGGCTTTACTCCCAAAGTTCGGCGGCGAGGGAATGTATGGCAAACGCGTTCACCAGGCTGTGCTGGCTGCCGGAGAAACCGAGTCGGGCTGTACGGTTCACCAGGTTGATGCGGGAACCGACACAGGCCCAATTCTGTTACAGCGAAAAATCCCGGTTCTGCCAGGCGATTCGCCGGAAAGCCTTGCAGAACGCCTTCTAAGGGAAGAACACATCGCTATTGTGGAAGCGGTGAAAATGTTAACCAGCGTACATGGTGATGATGCGGGGAGCATTATTAATTCATGCGTATAGATAACGTTTAATCTTCATTGTCGGTGTTTTCTCGAAAGGTTCATACCGTATTTCGATTCTGTTAAGGCGTGAAAAACTTGCGAGTTTTTTGTTCACCCATGAACGAAGTTCCTCAAGAGCCTGCTCAATTGCATTTACAGCAGCTTTTGCGGCATCAGTCAACCTGACCAATGCAACAAGATCTCCTTTCTCGTCTGAGTAAACCAGAGCTTCTTCGACTAGAGTGGATGTTCCCAATAGATCTTCAATTTCTTCCGGGTAGATGTTTTCGCCGCAGGGTCCAAGGATCAAGGATTTTAACCTTCCCCTAATGTAAAGTTTACCCTTACTGTCAATACTGCCAAGATCGCCGGTTTTCAGCCAGCCGTCGGCGGTAAATGACTCGCGGGTTTGTTCCGTGTTATGGTAGTAACCCATCATAACATTGGGGCCGCGTACTTGAATTTCGCCTACGCCAATTTGTTTTTTCTTAACGCCTGCATATTCTATTCCGCTAGTGGTGATCCGCAGTTCAACACCCTCTATAGCGGCGCCCGCTGAACGAAATGGGAAGCTGAAAGGTACAGTCCCGGTGACTAAAGGCGCCGCTTCGGTGAGGCCATAGCCGATCGCAAATGGGAAGCGTGCACGGCGCAGGAACTTTTCCACTTCATCGGAAAGAGGTGCTCCGCCTATGCCAAAGAAACGGATTTTACCGCCCAGTGCTGCTTTAATCTTATTTCCGGCAATCCGGTTTGCTAAAGTGCGGGTGATAGGAAAGCGGTAAAGTCTGTTTTTACTAAGCTTGGGCAAAACGCTGTTTCGATGTATTTTCTCGATGAAAATAGGAACAGTCACCATTATCGTTGGGCGCAGTGCCTTTGCTGCCGGAAGTAATACTGACGGTGAAGGAGGGCGGTCAAGATAGGAAATACTTGATCCACAAATTATTGGAGTAAGCAAGCCAATACTACATTCGTAGGCATGAGCCAGGGGCAGCACCGAAAGAACGCGGTCTTTTGGGGAAGCTTTTACTATCGATGCAGCCGAAAGCGCACAGGAAATCAGGTTTAAATTGGAAAGCATAACCCCTTTGCTGTTTCCTGAAGTGCCGCTGGTGTAAATAATGGAGGCAAGATCATCGCTTTTGCGTTTGGGAAAATTGTCTTCGGAAATGTCAAGAAGTGAATTGGTCTTTTCTTCAAAGTTTTCAAGGAAAACAACCGGTAGGGCCGGAGAAAGCAGTTCGGTTTTAGCTGCCATGTCGCGGCTCAGAATAATTGCGGAAATTCCGGCATGACCTGCAATATTTTTCACTTGATCGGGCGAAAAACCTGTAAGCAGGGGGACTGAGACTGCTCCAGCCAGAGCAATGCCAAAATAGGCGATTGACCATTCAGGACGGTTTTCAGAAATAAGCAGCACTCTATCGCCTGGATTGACACCAATGTCAGCCAAAAGCATGGCAAATTGCTTAACGCGAAGCCCCATGGTCTTGTAACTTATTTTATTGCTGATTTTGTCTTCTCTAAACATGGCAAGTGCAAGCTCATTTCCATAGCGATCTGAAGCTGTCAGACAAAGTTCAGCCAGTGTTTCAATATTATGTCGAGTTGTCATCACTTATTAGAGCTAATTAATGAAGAAAAGTTGCAGTAGTATTATGAGATCTGTGTTTAAACACATTGGGGCAAACTTGCCGAAACTTCCAATTATCGTTATTCTTTGTAATGAATCATGCAGCTAATAGGCCGCAAAAAAGAGAGGTTATTATGAAAAATAGTGCATTAATAAGCGTTTTTAACAAAGAAGGAAGCCTTGAATTGGCTTCGTTTTTAGTTGAAGCGGGCTGGGAGATTCTTTCTACCGGTGGAACTGCAAAGCATCTTTTAAGCAACAACATTCCTGTAACCGATGTTTCCTCTGTTTCAGGGTTTCCTGAATGTCTTGACGGGCGGGTTAAGACCCTGCACCCGGCTATTCATGCCGGGATCCTAGCCCGCCGAGACAAAATAAGTCACATGGAAACCATGGAAAAACTAAAACTCCGAACAATAGACTTGGTTTGTGTGAATCTTTATCCTTTTTTTGATAGAGTTCAAGTTCAAGCAGATGGAACTAGGCCATCTGAAGAAGAAATAATCGAATTTATCGATATTGGCGGAACTGCAATGCTTCGTTCGGCTGCGAAGAACTTTCGGGATGTAATTGTCATTTGCGAGACAGCAAATTATCAGGAAGTCATAAACGGCATTAAGGCAGGAAATATTTCACTGGAATATACAAAACACCTGGCGGCAAAAGTTTTTAACCTCACTTCCACTTATGACTCTGCTATTGCCCGTTACCTCCTTGAAGTAGAAGATATTGAATATCCTTTATATTGGCCTTTATCTCTTAAGAAAGTTCAAAACCTTAGATACGGTGAAAATAGCCATCAGTCCGCAGCGCTGTATATTCATTCTGACAACATCGGTGCTTTAGCCGGAATGGAGCAGCTTCACGGTAAGGAACTTGGTTACAATAATTTCCGGGATCTTGATATGGCATGGAAAGCTGTCTGTGCTTTTGGGCTTAGCTCTGATGAAACTGTTTCGTTTGGTGAAGATGAAGTAAGGCGATTTGTTCCGGAATCAGTGAAAGACGCCGCTGGCAGCAAAAAAGTCTGCTGTGTTGCAGTCAAGCACAATACCCCTTGCGGCATTGCCTTGGGAAACACTCCTATAGAAGCTTATGAAAAAACATTCGCTTGCGATCCTGTTTCTATCTTTGGAGGTATAGTGGCCTTTAACGAGCGGCTTGATGCGGTAACAGCGGAAAAACTGGGCGAATTATTTTTAGAAATTGTAATTGCCCCTGACTTTGAAGAAGAAGCCCTTGGAATTCTAAAAGAAAAAAAGAATTTACGGATCATGAAGGCCAGGTTTTCTCCAAGAGATACTAAAGAATATGTCGCTGTAGACGGCGGACTATTGGTTCAGGATTCAGATAAAATCCTAATTGAAAAATGGGAAGTAGTGACGAAAGTTACACCGGAGGCAGCAGATATTCCTGATCTCATCTTTGGAATGAGAGCAGTAACTTTCGTTAAATCTAACGCCATAATGGTTGTTAAAGACCTTGCAGCAACAGGAATCGGCGGAGGACAAGTGAACCGTATTTGGCCTACCGAGCAGGCTTTGGCCCGGAGTTCTCTGGCAATAAAAACTGCTTCAGAAAAAGGTGGGCCTTGGGCAGACGGAAAACCGGCCCGGGTTCTGGCTTCAGATGCGTTTTTTCCTTTTGCCGATGGAGTTGAGGCTGCAGCATCTGCGGGGATTAAAGCCATCATTCAGCCAGGCGGTTCCGTAAACGATGAGCTTTCCATTGAGGTTTGCGACAGATTAGGGCTGGCAATGGTCTTTACAGGGACAAGGCATTTTAAACATTAAAAACGGAGGTGGTGAAATGAAGATGAGAGAACGGCTCCGTACAATTCCTGATTTAATTTTAGCCAAGCGGCTGCAAATGATGACTGATCACCAATTGGATGTTTATGCCGAATCATTACATTCATTTGTTGATAATTATCCTGCCGAGGAAGCAGAAGTTAAAGCCGCAATGGAGGCAAGAGATGTTAAGTCTGTTATCATACATCTCACTTGTATCAGGGAAAAACTAATAAGCATTCATGCCGATGAATTGGCTGATGAATGTTGGAAGCGTTTAAATAGTTTTGACGAAGACAGACCCGATAAAATAGAAGCCTATGTTTCGTTTTTACTTTCAACATTGACCGCCTTATCTATTGATATACAGGTAGCATTTTACAAAGAAGAAGAGAACAAAACTTTTCCTGTGTTATCAAGTGAATCGACAGCAGGAAACAATGCGATTAAAAGCATATTAGCGGTTGATGACGATGCCTATAGCTTGGATACTTTTAAAGCAGCTTTGAAAGATATTCCGTGCAAAATAATCGGTGCAACATCCAGTCTAAGCGCGCTGGGTGTTCTAAATAAGCTAAAGCCGGATTTGTTCGTTTTGGATATTGAAATGCCTGGAATGGACGGAATTGAGCTTGCCACTGAGATTAGATCACAGGGGCATAATGGGCCGATAATATTTATTACAGGTAAGTCAACAAAAGAATATGTTCAAAGATGTATGCAGGCGGGCGCGTCGGACTTTATTGTAAAGCCTATAAATCCGAAAGACGCTGTAAATAGAATTAAAAAATTCCTTTAGGGGAAACAAGAGTGAAATTTCTTTCACGCCTTAAAGCAGAATCTAGCTTATTATTTCAATATCTGGTTGTTGTTGTTATAGCAATTTTTATGGTAACAACAAGCTTTTTCTTTACTTCACGCATTGTCAGCAGAAATATAACCAGTTATGGTGAAGAAGTAATAATGTTTTCCGCCGAAACTCTTACTGCATATCTTAGGGCGCATCAGGCTAATTTTGAAATAGCAGCCTCTACTGTTGAAGATCTATACTTTATGGGGGCTGGAACAGAAGCGATAAGTTTGGAATTGTCAAACCTGGCTGCTAGAATTTTAAGAAACGATGAGAAATATAAAGGCTTTTTATATATATATGCTATTATAAACGATGAGTTTATCCATTCCCTTGACACAGCAGCCGAGTGGGAGCATGAACCATCAACGCGCCCCTGGTATATTGGAGCATGCGAAGCAAGCGGGGGAGTGTACTTTACGGATCCCTACATCAGCCTTGACAATAATTATCTGGTTATGTCACTTTCCAGAGTGTTATACGACAGCAATGGAGCATTTTTCGGCGTGCTGGCGTTTGACATTCAATTTTCTTTGATAAGCGACTATGTCAGCGAAATTCATTTATTAAATATAGGATACGGCGCGCTATTAGATTCTTATCTACGTGTCATAGTTCATATTGATGAATCAATTTTTGGGAAAAGCTTAGATGAGCTTGGATTCACTGAATTGGCAACACGCTTACGGGATGGTTATCAGTTTGATGCTTTCAGAACTGTTTCTTTTACAGGCATAGACAGTGTGTTTTTCAGCCGTAAGCTGTTTAATAACTGGCACATATATATAGGCGTTCCGGTAGAGGAGTTTTATCAGGATGCCAATGCCATGCTGTATATATTAATTGGGACAGGGCTAGTTTCAACGCTGTTGTTATGCGGAATTCTAACATTTATGTATGCAGCAAAGAAACGCTCGGACGAGGCCTCAAGGCTTAAATCTTCTTTCCTTGCAAATATGAGCCATGAAATACGTACGCCCATGAATTCCATTCTTGGTATGTCCGACCTTTTATTAAATTCTCAGCTTCCTGAAAGAGAAATGGGATACGTTAATGACATACACATTTCCGCCCATTCCTTATTGTCCATTATTAATGATATTCTTGATATGTCTAAAGTAGAAGCCGGGAAGCTTGAACTTAGTCCTGTACATTACGATTTCCACGCCCTTGTAGATAATGTGGTTTCCATGTTTATGCTTGCTGCAAAAAAGAAGGGGCTGGAATTTAGATTTGAATATAATGGCGAAATGCCTGATGCCCAGTTTGGCGATGATATTAAACTTCGGCAAGTACTGATAAATATTTGCGGAAATGCCGTCAAGTTTACGGAAAGCGGATTTATCGAATTAAAAGTAGACATATTGCCGGATCACGAAAAAATAGTTTTTAAGGTAAAAGACTCAGGCATAGGAATTCTAAAGGAAGACCTCCCAAAGCTGTTTCAAGCTTTTGAACAATCTAAGACGGAAACAAACAGATATATTACTGGAACCGGACTTGGGCTGGCAATAAGCAAAAAGTTTGTTGAAATGATGGGAGGCAGCATCAGTGTAGAAAGCGATTACGGGAAAGGCAGTACCTTCACTGTGATAATCCCTATGGCTGCAGGAGACATTACCGAAATAAGGCAAAACAAAGACTTTGGCGAAGAAAATTCTATAAGTGCCCCGGAAGTAAAGGTTTTAGTAGTTGATGATAACGATTTTAACTTAAGAGTCGCCGCCGGTCTTTTGGGTTTACTTGGGATTAATGTGGAAACAGCATTGTCAGGTAAAGAAGCCATCGAAATGATAAGTACTAATGAATACGATATTGTGTTTATGGATCATATGATGCCCGAAATAGACGGCATTGAAACAACTGCCAAAATCCGCAGCAGCGGTATGAAAACACCTATTATCGCTTTGACCGCAAATGCTGTACAAGGTGCGAAAGAACTTTTTTTAACAAGCGGATTCAACGGATTTTTATCAAAGCCCATTGAAATACCGGAATTGATTAAAATTCTAATTAAATGGCTGCCCCCTGAAAAAATTAAGAATTCTCCAGGGGATAAGCAGCAAACATCAGAGAGCAAAAGTAAAATCGATGAAAATAAATCTAAGAATGGTGAAGTATTCGATATCTTGTTATCCAACCTGAATAGTGTTGATGATATTGATGCAGAAGCAGGCCTTTATCGCATGAACGGCCATAAGGAAATGTACTATGAATATCTGAAACTTTTTCAGGAAAAGTTCAAAGAAAGTATTGAAAAAATAGCTCTTCATATTGATGCCGGAGATATAACAAATTTTTCGATTACTGTACACTCAATGAAATCTACCCTTGCCAGTATTGGTGCGGTAAGTTTGTCGAATATAGCGCTGAAGCTAGAGACAAAATCAAATGAAGGAGACAGCGAATACTGCAAAAATGAGTTTCCATCCTTTTTGAAAAAGCTCTTACATTTGCATGAACAGTTATCCCTTGTTTTTCCGCCTGCGGAAAATGTTCTGGAAAAAGCCAAAGGCTCCGCCAGCTATCTCCGGGAAAACATAGAAAAAACAATAGCAGCCTTGGAAAACTATGACAGCGACGCAGGCATAGAAATACTGAAAAAGCTGACAGCTTGTGATTTTGGCGGGGAAGCTAATGGGCTGTTGGAAAAAGCGCTTAGGGCCTTAAAGCAGTATGACTATGACGGCGCAAGGGGGATGTTGAAGGAACTATCCGATAACTAAAAAAATGCATATAATACACATATGAAAACCCTAGTCATAGGTTCAGGCGGAAGGGAACATGCCCTGGTCTGGAAATTAGCCCAATCAGAAAAAGTTCAAAAAATATACGCGGCGCCAGGAAATGGCGGTACTGTTAGTGAGAAAAAGACGGTAAACCTTTTGCTTGGCGGCAGGGATCCTGCTAGCGAAGAAGCTCAGCAGGTTTTATTGAACTTTGCACAGAAAGAAAAAATAGACCTAACCATTGTTGGGCCTGAGGCGCCTCTGGCTGCAGGTATTGTTGATAGGTTCCGTGAGGCAGGGCTCGCTATTGTTGGGCCGGATCAAAACGCCGCCAGACTTGAGACCAGCAAGGTGTATTCTAAATCATTTATGAAAAAGTATGGTGTGCGAAGCGCTTCAAGCGTCAATTTCACAGCGCTTGCAGGCGCCTTGGAGTACGCTGAAAAGCATTTCCGCAAAGGCGACGAAAGCCGCCCCCTTGTGATAAAAGCCGATGGTCTTGCTGCCGGTAAAGGTGTTGTCATTGCCGAAAATGCCGCCGAGGCTAAGAAAACCATTGAGGCATTTATGAAAAGCGGTGTTCTAGGAGAAGCCGGTAAGAGTATTGTTCTTGAGGAATACCTTGATGGAAAAGAAGTTTCAGTTTTGGCAGCGGTAAGCATTAGCCCTGGAAAAAAAGGAGTAATAGCGCCGTTTATTTCTGCCAGGGATCACAAGCGTCTAATGGATGGCGGAAAGGGGCCAAATACAGGAGGTATGGGGGCAATTGCACCTGTGCCGGATTTTTCTCTTGTTTTGCAGAAAGACTTTGAAAGTGCAATTATTACTCCCACTTTAAAGGGGATAACGGCAGAAAAAATGGATTACCGCGGTTTTATCTTTTTCGGCCTTATGGTCGTGGAGGATCGTTGTTACCTTCTTGAATACAATGTGCGTTTAGGAGACCCCGAAGCCCAGGCGGTTCTTCCTCTTTTGGGTTCAGATTTAGCGGAGCTTTGTGAGGCAATTCATGACGGAAGTCTTTCTGACTTTGCCATTAAATGGAAGAAAGGCGCTGTCTGCGCACCGGTACTTGCCGCAAAAGGCTACCCTGGCCAATTCCGAAAAGGGGACCCAATTGCGATTAATCCGACAAGCTTTGGTAATACCGGAGCGAAGCTCTTTGTAGCCGGCGCATCAAAGGGCGCCGGAGGGGCCCTGGGTTCCGGGCTGCGCACTCAAGGCGGCAGGGTGCTGGCGGTTTCTGCTTTAGGCAGCGATGCTGATGACGCATACTATAAAGCTTACGAGGCTATCAGGTTTGTCAACTTTGAAGGTATGCTTTTCCGCAAAGACATAGGCCGTGAACAAAATGATCTAAATAAGACAGAAGTGCAAGTGAAAAACCATGGTTAAAGGAGACCTGCTTGTATTGCAGCTTCTTTTAGTGCTGCTTCTTATACTAATCAGTGGATTTTTTTCCTGTGCGGAAATCGCCATAATTTCGATTAACAAGAACAAACTGGAAAAAATGTCTGAATCCGGCCCAAGAACTAAAGGCAGCCGCCAGGCAAAACGTATACTTTCACTTTTGAGACAGCCTTCTAAATTTCTTGCCACAATACAGGTTGGAAGCATTTTAGCCGGATTTCTGGCAAGCGCTTTTGCGGCTAATAATATTTCCGGCAGATTAACTTCTTGGTTTGTTTCATTGGGAATGGAGATTTCCGCAAAGACACTTGCAACCATTTCCATGGTGATTATCACCATTATGCTTTCTTTTGTGCAAATAATTTTAGGGGAGCTGCTGCCAAAGCGTTTGGCAATGAAAAATGCCGATACCCTTGCGTATCCTGTTTCGGGTTCAATTTTGTTTATATCCAGGATCTTTGCACCAGTAGTTTGGCTTTTGACAAAATCAACCAATGGTCTTCTTAGAATACTAGGCATTAACCCTGAGGCAGATGCCCATGCGGTAACTGAAGAAGAAATTCGGCTGATGATTGATCTTGGCAGCTCCAGGGGAACAATTAAAGACGGTGAAAAGGAAATACTTCACAATGTTTTTGAGCTTGACAATAAGACTGCGGGAGAGGTGATGACACATCGCCGGGACACGGTAATACTCAGGCTTGGCGATTCTGATGAGGACTGGGAAAAATTAATTATCGGGAACAGGCACAGTTTTTTTCCCATTTGCGGCGAAGATACAGATGACATTGCCGGAGTGCTTAAGTCAAGAGATTATCTTTGCCTAAATGATCGCCGCCGTGAAACAGTTATGGCACAAGCTGTTGTTGCCGCACAGTTTGTTCCTACTTCAGTTAAAACCGATGTGCTTTTTAAACGGATGAAAAAAAGCCGTAATCATTTTGTAATTGTTCTGGATGAACACGGCAGCATGATGGGAATTGTAACAATGAAAGATCTGCTTGAGGAGCTGGTGGGAAATCTTGATGACGATAACTCAACCCCGCCTGAAAAACCTCTGATTATAAAATTGAATAAGAATGGTCCTGATGCGTGGATACTTAACGGAGCAATTTCTCTTGACAAAGCTGCCAAGGAACTTGGCGTTGATCTGCCGCTGGAAAATTACGATACTTTCGGTGGATATGTCTTCAGCCTTATGGGCCAAGTTCCCGAAGACGGTGAACAAGCAGAACTGGAAGAACAGGGGCTTAAAATAAAAGTTTTGCAGATCAGGGAACACCGGCTGGAAAAAGCCTTAGTTACCAGACTTGAAAGTGTTTTAGAAGAGGAAATATAATAAAGGCTTTTAATAATGAATCTTAAATAAAGGCATAGGGATGTATAAAAATTTAAGTGCAGGGACATTAAGCCATGGCGGGGTTATGGTTAATTACCAGTGTAGCGCTGCCTGCCGCCACTGCCTCTATAGCTGTTCTCCCACGAGAGGTCCGGCTTCTTCTAATTATGTGAGTGATGAAACGGCAGAAAAAATCTGTCTGCTTCTGAACAAGGGTGGCTGCCGTTCCGTTCACATTGGCGGCGGCGAACCCTTCCTTGACTTTGAGGGCCTAATGATGATGGTCCGCAAGCTAAGGGAGGCAGGCATCAAGCTGGAGTACATCGAGACCAATGCGTACTGGGTTGAGGAAAGTACAGATAAAAAAACTGCCAGGGAAAAACTGGAGTTTCTTTTGGCCGAGGGTGCGGACTGCCTCTGTATTTCTGTGGATCCCTACCATGCAGAGTATGTTCCCTACGGCAGAACACTCTTGCTTGCTGATCTCTGTGAAAAAACCGGCATGAACTATTTTCTGTGGAAAAAGGAATTTCTAAGGGCCCTCTCACGGCTTGATTCCCGAAAAGCTCATTCAAGGCCTGACA
>Ga0099364_10012225_pt1 | contig 11611 bp, 11 predicted proteins | sample TergutTh196P3_FD_73070 | JGI IMG/M metagenome (GOLD analysis project Ga0099364, IMG submission 73070) | Microcerotermes parvus P3 segment gut microbial communities from Pointe-Noire, Republic of the Congo - Th196 P3 | ecosystem: Host-associated > Arthropoda: Insects > Digestive system > Gut ...
TACTATATCACGATAATGTGCCAACTGATGTCATATTATATAAAAATTTCCCAACCACTTTAGCCCGTATTTCACATAACGTTCTAGGTATACGACGTTTTGCCAGCCCGAATAAGGGCTTGCGTAGGAAGACCAGGGCTGGCAAAATGTGGTTGGAGTGAGCCGTGGGAATGGAGCGTAGCGGAATGACCTAGGCGAACGGAAACCCGGAGCCGCCCGAATGGCGGCGGAGCGTATACCGTTTGTTATGTGCCGTATTTTTGCTTTTATTTCCAATTTTTAATTTATAGTCCAATAATTTATTTAAAATATTATATTCTTAATAATCAAAAATAAAACTATAATCCATATTAAAATTATTGGTATTGCATAATACCATTTTTTGGGTTTTCCGTCTTTCCATAAATCCATTGCTTGATTTCTACATTCATCCATTATTTCTTTTGGAATAAATTTAATTGAAAGAAATATAAAAAATGGTATAATTATTAAATCATCTAAATATCCAAGAATTGGAATAAAATCAGGAATTAAATCAATGGGAGATAAGGCATATCCTACGGCAATAATAATAAAGAATTTTGCCAATACTGGAACATCTTTTCTTTTAAAGGCTAAATATAATGCAGATAAATTATATTTTAATTCTTTAACCTTTAGTTTAAAATTATCAAACATATTATTTATGTCGAAAACGGGTTTTAAACCAATTAGAAATTGATTTCAAGAATTTTCGTGTACAAAGTCCTCTTCGACCCCAAGGGCAACACGAACATAAATGACCACCATGTTTAAAAATATTCATATATTACTCTTTTCAATTTTATTCCAATATTACACAAAACAGCCTCCAGGGAATGCTATTATTTAAGCCCTATTTATAGAATATACAATATTTTATCTTTATTCAAGAGTAAAATCCAAAAAATGAGCATATATTTACATTTATTATATTTTCAAACAATTTCAAAAATATGGCACATAACGTTCAAGATTGACGACGTAACCAGCCCCCTTATAAAGCAAACCGCAGGTTTGCGGGGGCTGGTTATGTGGGTGAAGGAGCCGTGGGAACGAAGTGACCTAGGCGAACTGAACCCCGAGCCGCCCGACTAGGGCGACGCAGCGTTAATCGTTTGTTATATGCAGTTGTGCCGTTTTTTCATATTTCCTTTAAAATAAAACGACAACTCTTTTTTCCTTGTGTTGTTAATGCAGATGTTATAAATTCTACATCCACTCTTTTACCTAAAATTGTTTCAAGATGATGTCTAATATGTCCACCACAACATAAACAATAAGTTTTTGGCATATACTTTTCCATTACAATTTTTAAACAAGAACACCTTTTTTCGGGTATTTTTTCATCAAAAAATGTTACTTCATATTTTCCTTTCCCTATTATTTTTATTTCATGTCCAAAAATAAAATGTGTTTCATTTACTGCCTTTATTCTATCCTCTGTTGTGTCATACTTTTTATTGATTTCCTTGCATACTTTTTTTCTTTTACCTTCAAGACAACAGGCACAATCTTCACGAATTTCTTTCTTTGTTTTTTCATCAAGTAATTCATCCATAACACTCATTGCATTACAAAACCATTCTGCTTTAGCTTCCTTTTTACTGGTTTTTTTAATAGATTCTCCAGATTTCATTATCTTTTTACGGATATTGTCTTTTATTCCATGTTTTTTTAGACTTTGGGAACCTCTAAAAACTACTAGCTAAATTGAAAATGTTATGATAGAATTGTTTTATGAAACAGAAAGGCTTTTTTGATGAAAATGACCGTTTAGAGGAATTAAGTCGGCTTGGGGATCCGTTGGAGAAACTGAATAAGTACATGAATTGGGAAAGTCTTCGAGGGATTTTAACCCGGACCCTTAAGAAAGAAGTTCAAGGTCCGGGTGGAAGACCGCATTTTGACTATGTAATGATGTTCAAAATCCTAATTTTACAGAAATTGTACAATATGGCAGACGATAAAACAGAATTCCAGATAAAAGACCGTTTAAGTTTTCAGCGATTTCTCGGCCTTAAATTGTATGATACTGTTCCGGATGCAAAAACTATATGGCATTTTAGAGAAGAGCTAAATAAAGCGGATATCCTTGACACTGTGTTCTACAGATTTGTAAAACAACTGGAAGATAAAGGTATAATAACACGCAGTGGAAGCATTGTAGACGCTACTTTTGTAGATGTCCCACGACAAAGGAATACGAAAGATGAAAATAAGGAAATAAAGGAAGGGAAAGTTCCAGAAAAATGGGCGAAGGAAGAAAACCGGCCCAAGAAAGCCCAGAAAGATGTAAATGCCCGTTGGATAACCAAAAATAAGGAAAGACATTTTGGTTATAAGAACCATATAAAAATAGACAAAAAATCAAAAATCATTACAAAATACCAAGCGACCAGTGCTGAGGTACATGATAGTCAAGTACTAAAAAAATTAGTTGAGAAGAGAAAAGACAAAAGGCTATATGGAGATAGCGCATACACTGGGGAAGAAGTACAGAGCTGCATACCGAAAACCACATTGAACCGGATACATGAAAAAGGATACCGGAATCACCCTCTTACAAAAATACAGAAAAGGAACAATACAGAGAAATCACGAATACGAGCTAGGGTAGAACATGTATTTGCTTCAATTAATCATTTTGGCGGTTTATTCATACGAACGATAGGCATTAAGAGGGCAGTATTTCAGATAGGACTAATGAATTTTACATATAATTTGAAGCGATATGTTTATTTAATGGAGGCAAAAGCATAACTATGCATGGTATTATTCAGATAATGGGACATACGCACTCACAGTTTCCAATATTTCAAGTAGAAAGTATCATCTAAAAAAAATTATTTTTAATTACAATTGAGAAAGGTTGAGCGACTTGTTTTTAGAGGTTCCCTTTTATTTTTCTATATAGTCATTATTTTTCCATTCCATTATCTTTTATATATTTTAAAATGAATGTTTCTCTTTCAGAAAACCTTTTTCCAGATTGAATTTCAATTTGATTCAATGAAATTGCCTTATCAATTACCACAAATTTCAATTTATATCCAATTTCTTTTTCACTTGCACTTAATTTTTGTTCAATAATTTTTTCTTCTATATCACATGTAAAATAGAAATCATGTTGTTCATATATTCCATTTACATAAATATCTTTACGTATTTCAATAACTTCACCGAATTCTTTAATTGTTTTTGGAATTATTATTAATCCAGTTTCTTCTTTTGTTTCACGGATAACTGCTTCAATCATAGTTTCATTTGGTTCAATACTGCCACCAGGAAAAACGTACATATTATATTTTTCTTCATAAATTAGAGCAATTTTATTATTGTTAAAAATAATAGCTCTAGATGAATGTCTTATTGTACGAGGTAATGATTTATTATAATTTTCCCTGTCAAAAATTGCTAATGTTTTCATTAAAATTAACCTTTTATTATGTAATTTTACAATTAATAATTATTTTTGTCAATACTCTTAAGTTATAACCAAAATGTTCCAGGCAAATTACGTATAACGTTCAAGATTGACGACGTACCAGCCCACCTTATATAGGCAATGTGAAACATTGCCGGTGGGCTGGTATGTGGGTGAAGGAGCCGTGGGAACGTATGTGACCTAGGCGAACTGAACCCCGAGCCGCCCGATGAGGGCGGCGCAGCGTTAATCGTTTGTTATGTGAAGTAAAAATTGCTTTTTAATTCTTTTTTGCTTTATTACCCACTTTTTTTACAATTTTATCCAATCTCTTTAATGTTTTTAATCCCCATTGGTAATGATGGGACATATTTGAGTCTAAAAATCGTCCAAGAGTTGTTTTTCCTGTCCATTCATACGGTAATGTTTCAAACAATTCTTTATTACTATGTTTATCCAATATTTTCATCATTTTATTATGACTGTTTTTAATCATTTTAATTGCATCTTTTATTTCTGTCCCTTTATACTTTGAGTAAATTATATCATTAACTTTTGTCAATTCTCTCCAATTAAATCCTTCCATTGGCATATGTGGCATTTTCCCTTTCATTCCAATTTTATACCAATTTTCCAACATTAAATGCCACTCATGTAAATGACATATTACATCACTAACCGTTTTATCCCTTTCATTTAATTCATCATTTGTGAAAATTGTATTTTTAATTTCATTGGGTAAATACTCAATATATTCTAAGATTTCTTGAAAATATTTTACAGAATATTCCACAAGTTCATTTTTATTATTTGCTTTTACCATAAAAATCTCCTTTTTTACATTATACAATATTTTTATTTTTTGTCAATACCCAATCTCATTATTTCTCAACCAACTCAATTTTTATTTCACATAACTCCCTATAGGTGAATTCGCTTCAAAAAATAAAATGAAACCCAACTACTATTTTATAGCGAATTCACTTTAAATTTAGCGGATAATGGAAGACTTTCATATGATAACGGTGACAAATATGTAACGAGATGTCATAGTCAATCCAGAGGACTTTGAATACGAAGGATACTCCGTGGAGTTATTTGGGCATATCGTTCGGTGGTTTTCACGTTAGAATGGCCTAGCAGAGCTTGAATGTACCGGATATCAGTACCATTTTCTAACAGATGAGTTGCAAATGTATGTCGAAGGCTGTGAATTGATACATCTTTTTTTATATTTGCCTGGCGTACAGCCTTTTCAAAGATACTCTGGGCAGTTCTTATACGAATATGGTCCTTACCTTGACCGGGAAAGAGCCAGTCTTTGATGCAATAATGAATATAATACTCATGCAAAAAGGCGACCGCTCTATCGGCAAGTAGGGTGACCCGATCTTTGCCTCCCTTTGCCCCGTGGATATGCAGGATTTTTCGGCTAAAATCAATGTGCTCTCTTTTAAGTGAAACTACTTCACTGACTCGGAGGCCAGATGAATAGGTCAACATTAGGAGCAAACGATGCTTGGGATTTTTCTCACAATCAAGAAGCCTTTCAATCTCCTCCTTCGAAAGGACATTGGGCAAACGCTGATCCTGTCGGGGACGGACTTGTTCCCGGCCGAATTTTTTCCTCATTACATTATTGTAAAAGAAGCGTATCGCACTTATTGCGAGGTTCATGGATGAACTGGACATATTCTTGACTGTGTTAAGATACGCGAGGTACTTTTTTAAGTCTTCCTCGACAATGTTCTCTGGGCATTTTTGAAGAACCCGGCATAGGTTCTGGTTAAAGTATATATATGACTCTACAGTCTTTCGGCTGTATTTTCGGGAACTTAGTTCCTCTTTAAGTTTTCCCACCCATAGGAGAGAGAATTTCTCCGGCAGGGAAGCATTTGCGAGGAAACAGAAGCGGTCTTCCTCATTTAGCTTGTAGGCTGTGGCGTTTTCCCTACCAGACCATGGCCGATCAAAAAAGCCGCTAACTACTACCTGCCCATCATCTGCCTCTACAATTGGACGATCGGGAAAAATTTGCCGGTACTGTTCACCCTTGAGCCTATATCGCAGTATAAATCGCATGTTTACCTTGTCCCAATAACCATAGGCGGCAAGATGATTTAAAAGAGATTCGTCAAAAACCGTCAATGGAATGGTCACTGTCTTTCCATCATAAAATATATACACTGCATTCATTTGCCTCTCCTGGATCTAAAGACTTGTTCGGAAACTTCAGTTTCTGAACAAGTCTAGTTTTTGATTGTATGCGAAGGGTCCATACCCCGCCATTCAGAACGAGGTTGCTGATCTTCCCTGTCATATATACGGTGTAGTTGTTTCCCTTGCTTCAAAATCAAGAAAAAAATAATTTTTCTGTCTCATTATCAAAGCAGCACGCAAGTTAACGCCGTATAAGTAATGAATGGAGGAAATATGAAGAGCAGATTATCAAGTAGCTTTTGCAAGAAGCTCACAATTCTGGGATTAACAGTTTTTGGCATCTTGGCAATTACAATTTTTATGAGTTGTTTAAGTACCGCCAGTGAATACTATAAACCGGGGATTTACGAAGCTGCAGGCCAAGGCTTTCGGGGAACAATCAGGGTAAGAGTCCATATTTCTGAAGGAGGTATTGAAAACATTGAAATCCTTGAGAACAACGAAGACAGCCACGCCCTTGAAGCCATGGAGGAGTTGCGGGAGTTTGCCCTGGAGTATAATTCCGCAGACCTGGATGCGATTTCCGGGGCCACGGTTTCCAGCAGGGGCTTTCTCTCTGCCCTGGAAGCGGCTTTATCCAGGGCTTCGGAATGAACCAGCCTTTTAGCTAAACCGGATACGCGGGTCCGCTATGGCCAGCAAAATATCCGAAAGCAGTGTCCCGATAACAGTTAGGGCGCTCATTAGGAGGATAAAGCTGCCCGCCAAGTACATATCCTGGGATTGCAGGGAGCGCAATAAAAGCGGCCCGGTGGTAGGCAAATTAAGTACAATTGATACTACCGTGGAACCGGAGACCAAGGTGGGCAAGACCCAGCCCACTGTACTGATAAAGGGGTTCAAAGCCACCCTTACAGGGTACTTAACAAGGAGCCTGCCTTCCGTCAGCCCCTTGGCGCGGGCGGTTTGCACATAGGGTTTTTTCAACTCATCCATCAGGTTTGCCCGCATGGTTCTGATTAGGCTTGCGGTTCCCGAAAGCCCAAGAACAATCATGGGTATCCAGATATGCTGCATAAGGTTGACAAACTTGGCCCAGCTCCAGGGAGCTTCCTGATATTGGGACGAAAATAAGCCCCCAACGCTGAGGCCGAACCTTGAAAAAGCAATGTACATCAAAACCAGGGCAAAAAGAAAATTCGGTATTGCCAAGCCTAAAAAACCAAAAAAGGTAAAACAATAATCCCCGACAGAATACTTTTTAACCGCCGAGTATATCCCAACAGGAAAGGCTATCACCCATACAAATATTAAAGTGATAAACGATAAAACAAAGGTCAAACCCACCCTACCCCAGAGCAATTGGGTAACCGGGCGGTTCCACTCAAAGGACTCGCCAAAATCACCGCGAAAAATGATTCCGCTGATCCATTTCCAGTATTGAACAATCATCGGCTGGTCCAAACCGTAACGGGCCCTCCACATTTCCAAAGTGGCCACATCAATAGTCTCCCCCTGCTCAATCATTCCAGCTATTCTTGTTGTTAGAAAATCACCGGGCGGAAGTTGAATGATAAAAAATGAAAGAATCGAGATTCCGATGAGGGTTGGAATCATGTATAAGATCCGCTTAATAATATACTTTATCATACCTCGACTCCTTTGAGCTTTAGGTCTTCAGCAAAATGGCAGGCGCAAAGATGCCCGCCTCCCACATCACGAATTGCGGGAATTTCGGTTTTGCACCGGTCTTGTACATAACGGCAGCGCGGATGGAAGTAACACCCCGACGGCGGGTTTGCCGGATCCGCCACTTCTCCCTCCAAGCGAATCCGATCGGTCCTGCGCCTGGATCGAGGATCCGGCTTTGGCACTGCGGACATCAGGGCCTCGGTATAAGGGTGCTTGGGATTGAAATATAGTTCGTGGGTATCCGCCAACTCCATTAGGCGGCCAACGTACATCACCGCGACCCGGTTGCAGATATGCTGTACCACACTCAAGTTATGGGCCACAAAAATATAGGTCAGGGAAAAATCTTTCTGTAAGTCTTGTAAAAGGTTAAGGGTCTGGGCCTGCACAGAAACATCCAGGGCGGAAACTGCCTCGTCGGCCACTACAAGCCGGGGATTCAAGGCAAGCGCCCGGGCAATGCCAATGCGCTGGCGTTCGCCCCCCGAAAAAGCGTGGGGATAGCGCCGCAGGTATTCAGGTCTCAATCCCACCTGTTTTAGGAGCGCGGAAACCCGGTCTTCAAGATCGGATCCCTTGGAAATCTTATTTACCATCAGAGGTTCGCCAATAATCTCAAGGATGGTATGCCTGGGGTTCAGGCTTGATTGGGGGTCCTGAAAGATCATCCGGATTTCCCGCCGGAAAGGCTTGAGATCCCTGTTTTTCATGGCTGCAAGATCGACGATTTTACCCTCCGCAGTGTGATACTCGAAAATACCGGCGGTGGGTTTATAAACCCTAAGTATACAGCGGCCCAGGGTGGTTTTACCACAGCCCGACTCGCCAACCAGGCCCAGGGTTTCGCCTTCGTAAAGGGAAAAATTCACATCGTCCACCGCTTTAACTGTGCCTACCTGACGTTCCAAAAATCCTTTTTTTATTGGGAAGTGCATTTTTGCGCCCCGGACATCTAGGATAGTCCTGCCCTGGGTGTGATCGTCTCTCATGAAGTTTCCTCCCCAAATAAGAAGCAGGACACTTCCCTGTCCGGCCCAATGCCGACTTTCGGCGGAATTTCAACATCGCAGCGGCCCCTGATCGCCTTGTCGCAACGGGGGTGGAAGGGGCAGCCAGGGGGGCGGTTAAATGGATGGGGAACCATGCCGCGAATTGAATCCAATCGCTCTATAAGACCGGCGCTTAACTTGGGAATGGACCTTAAAAGCGAAACCAAATAGGGGTGTTTGGGATCATGAAAGATTGCGTCCACCGGGCCGCGCTCCACAACCTTCCCCAAGTACATAACCACCGCATCATCGGCAATTTCCGCCACCACCCCCAGGTCATGGGTGATAAACATTACCGACATATTGTATTCCCTTTGCAAACCCTGAATGAGATCGAGGATATTGGCCTGGGTGGTTACGTCCAGGGCGGTGGTCGGCTCATCGGCAATGAGAAGCCGGGCCCGGCAGCTCAGGGCCATGGCAATCATCACCCGCTGCCGCATTCCGCCGGATAACTGAAAAGGGTATGTATCAAAACGCTGTTCCGCTTTGGGGATTCCCACTTCCTTTAGTACTTCGATGCTTCTTGCCTTTGCGTCTTCTTTTGAAAGTTTAAGGTGCAGCTTGATAGCCTCGGCGAGCTGGTTTCCGATAGTGTGTACCGGCGACAGGGAAGACATAGGTTCCTGGAAGATCATGGAGATCTCCGCCCCTCGGATTCGCCGGATTTCCTTTCCTTTTGGCGAGAGGGCGGTAATATCAATTTCCGAATCATCCTTGCCGGCCAGGGTAATTTTACCTTCCAGGATCTTGCCCGGGGGCTCAATGATTCGCATGATGGAACGGGCGGTAATTGATTTTCCACAGCCCGACTCGCCAACCACACAAAGGGTTTTCCCCTTCTTGATATTAAAATCAACCCCGTCAACGGCTTTTACAATCCCTTCGTCAGTATAGAACCAGGTTTTAAGTCCTTGGACCTCAATTAGTGTATCTTTTTCCATGGTTAATTCCTAATTGTAGGGATCCGCCGCATCGCGGAGGCCGTCTCCAAGGAAGTTGAGGGCCAGTACGGCGATTACTACCGCAACGCCGGGGAAAAAGAGCAGCCAGGGGCTGGTGGCAATGGAACGCACATTTTGCGCGTCTTGCAGCAGCACCCCCCAGCTCACCACTGGCGGCCTGAGCCCTATGCCCAGAAAACTCAAGGCCGTTTCGCTTAGGATCATGCCGGGAATGGCAAGGGTCACCGAAGCGATGATGTGGCTTATGAATGAAGGAACCATGTGATGCATGATGATCCTGATCTCCGGACAGCCGTCCAGCCGGGCGGCAGTTACAAAATCTTCGGTTTTTAGGGAAAAAAACCTTCCCCTGACCACCCTAGCGAGCCCTGTCCATTGGATTAGGGAGAGAATCAGGGTGATGGTAAAGTAAACCCGAAGGGGCGGCCAAGTCAGAGGGATTGCTGCGGCAAGCCCCATCCAGAGCGGAATAGTCGGTATCGATCTTACAAATTCCGTGAGGCGCTGGATTAAGTTATCCATGGGCCCTCCGTAGTAACCGGAGATTCCCCCCAATAAAATCCCCAAAAAGAGGCTTATGACAACCCCAATCAGGCCGATGGACATGGAGACGCGGGTTCCGTGGATTACCCGGCTCATCAGATCCCGGCCCATGGTGTCCCCGCCGAAAAGGTACATAGGCCGTGTATAATCAACAGGGCTAACAAAATGCAGGTCCGTATAGAAAAGCCCCCACATTTTGTAGGGCTCCCCCCTGCCAAAGAACCTAACAGGAATTGTTTCTTCTGTATCTTCCACAAAAATTCTTCTAAACGACGTAGGATGAATAGTCATGGTATAAGGATAGACATAGGGCCCGAAAATCCTGTTGCCCTCTTCGTCGCTTCGCAAAAAGCGGAGCCGCTGGGGGGGCATATTCACGCATTGGGCGTGGAAGTATACTGCAGAATAGGGGGCAAAAAATTCCGAAAAGGCCGCCACAATATAGATGAGGATTACCACCACGCCGGAAACCATGGCCAACTTGTGTTTGCGAAAACGCCACCACATAAGCTGCCACTGGCTGGCTACGTCAACCCTGGTTTCCCCGGACTGTGAGTCCATTTCTTCTTCCTTCATAAATTACCCTGTCGGTTAATCCTTTATTTAAGCTCGTAGATGATCACATACCTGGCCGGGACCTTCACGCTTAAGCGCCCGTCTTTCCATGCCGCTTCAGGCCCAAGCACTGTTTTTACTGCCTGATATTTGCCTGCGCTGATTTCTACCTGTGCAGGAATAAGCTGCCGCTTCGGGTTGGCTATCCAAAGATAGGTCCCGCCCGAGCCTTCGTGGAACCGGGCCACAAGCCTGGGATCGGAAACTTTCACCAGGGGAACTTTCCCTGCGAATTTAAGAGCCCCCTCGAAAAAGGAAGTCTCCGCCCTCAGGGGGGCCTTATACTTCCCAAGCGCCCCCCCGTGGATGGAATACCCATAACCCGGCATGGTCCCTATGAGCCGGGTCTTGCCTTTGCCGTAATTGTTGTCCACAGCGGCAACCCTGCCGTCGTCGTACCAGCCGACTGCCTCCCCAGTGCTGGGGCTATAGCATTGCAGATATTCGCCCCCCCAAATCCGATCCCCCGCCACAGTAAGGGCGAGGTCATCCAAGAGATCCGGCGTGAATTCCACATACGTTTCTTTAACGCCAAAAAGCTCATCCATGCCGCTGCCGGGCTGCAACGCCCCAACATGGGCCATATCGCCAAAGTAGGCAGGGCATCCCTCGGAAATGAGGGTTCCCCCGGCCTTTACCCAGTCTTTGAGGGCGGCGGCAGTTTTGGAAGAGAGCATTACCGGGTAGGGAAGGTAGAGCAGATCCCAGCCTTTGATATCGTCGATGTGAACCCAGTCGGCCTGGATATTCCTGTCGAAAAAGCCCTGGTAAACGCCCTGTACCGATTTGGCGTAGGGGTCTGTTGTACGCCGCAGGGCGTAGGTATGCACCTGGCTTTCTGGCACATAGATAATGCCGATCTGCCCTTTCACCGGTTGGGAGGAAAAGAGCCGCTCCTGATCCGATGAGGTAATCCACTTACAAGACGCGGAAACCGCTTCGGAACGGTCAGTCCGGCTGCCGTCCAGGCCGTAGGGGCCGAATGCGCCGAAAAGATCCCCGTCCAGAAGGGGCCGCCAGCGAAGGTAGAGGATGCCCCTGGCGCCGCCCATGAGGCTCACAAAGTTCCAGTACCTGGCGTCTTCTGCCGAGGCGATCCGGCCCTCGTCCCTGGGCTTGTTCAATACATTGGGTTGAAGCCA
>Ga0099364_10012226_pt1 | contig 11610 bp, 8 predicted proteins | sample TergutTh196P3_FD_73070 | JGI IMG/M metagenome (GOLD analysis project Ga0099364, IMG submission 73070) | Microcerotermes parvus P3 segment gut microbial communities from Pointe-Noire, Republic of the Congo - Th196 P3 | ecosystem: Host-associated > Arthropoda: Insects > Digestive system > Gut ...
AGCAAAGCAAAGCAAAGCAAAGCAAAGCAAAGCAAAGCAAAGCAAAGCAAAGCAAAGCAAAGCAAAGCAAAGCAAAGCAAAGCTATAGCGGTTAGCTGTGTTGTTTTGTCATGCGTGAATATATACTGTACATAGAGCGGCTTCCTCTTTAATAAGGGGAGGCCGCTTTAATTATTTTAATTTTGGAGGTGTTGAAGAAATGGGAAGAATTTTAAGCTTGATACTGGTGGTATCAATGGTGGTGTCACTTGTGCCGATTATGGAGGTTGGGGCAGAAACTACTCAAGTTACACAATCAGAAGCAATTGCTTGGGTTAATGCCCAATTAGGCAAGGCGATGAGCGACAACCACGGCGGTTCTATGGGTGAATGTGTTGCAGTCGCTCATCAATATTATCATCTGTTGACCGGAAGATGCATTAGCGCAAATGCTTCTGGGCGTTACGGTAACGGTAATGATTATGCTGATAATAACCATTCTATAAATCTTGGTTGGACTCGTGGTACGATAACGGCAAATACTGTCCTTGAGCCGGGTGATATAATTGTTTGGGGTTCATCTTTTAGTGGTGATAGCGGAAACCACGTTGGGGTTTTTATGTCCGGTACGGCAAGTGTCCCGTATATTGCACACCAAAATTGGGGTGAACCTCGTAGAAGAACGGTTGATATAGACCGGATTTGGGGTAATGGTGTAATCGGACGTACATATGTTCGTCCGGCATGGAAAGGTGGTGACAACATCCCCCGCCTACGACCCGAAACGAGTGTAGATATTCCCAATGGAATATACAAAATTCAGAATCGGGGGTCGGGAAAATTTATAGACCTTTCACCTAATAAAGGTAACGGCGCACTTGCACAACTTTGGGAAAGCACAGCAGGTGAACAGCAACAATTCCGTTTTCAACGCCAAAGCGATAATACGTATATAATCACAGCGTTGCATAGCGGTTTAGTGTTAGAGGTCGGCGGAGTAAGTATGGATAACGAAGCGACCCTTAATCAGTGGGGAGATGCCAATATCGCATCTCAGCGTTGGTACATTATAGATGGCGGAAGCGGTTACTATAAATTTGTAAATAAACATTCAGGATTGGTTATGGATGTCCGCAACAATCTTACAGCTAACGGCACTGCGATTCAGCAATATGAAAGTTGGGGGGCAGATAATCACGCACAGCAATTTAGGCTAATGTCACATCACTCAACAAGTGCGAATATTCCAAATGAAACTTTTGCAATTCAGCATAGAGGGTCGGGGAAATATATATCTATTGGCACAGCAAACGAACTCGGCAGAAATGCCTATATCTATGAACACGGCAGGGGCAACGGTGTTTTTGGAGATGACCAAATTTTCCGATTTGAACGGCAAACAGATAACTCCTACATTCTTGTATCCGCATACAACAACAGGGTTTTAGACATTAAAGGGGGCGATATATTGCCCAGGATTCCTATTTCGTCATACACTCGTAATAACACTAACGCACAGCGATGGTTTGTCGTGGAGCGTGGCAACAGCTATTATAGCTTTATCTCCAAACACACCGGAATGGCTATTGACGTTACAAATAACTTAACTGCCAATCTTACCGGTATTGTTCAATATTATTTATGGGGAGATAACAACCAAGCACAACAATTCAGGTTGATAGGGGTTTGCTTGACTTGCAAGAAAGCGCCTTGTGAATGTTTAACAACTCCGACTGCACCGCAAAATTTCATTGCCACATCCGGCAATGGGAAAGTTACGATTACTTGGACTGCCCCGGCAAGCAACGGTGGCAGTGCGATTACACGTTACGAAGTTTCGAGCAATGGCGGAATAAGTTGGGTTACGGCCTCAAGCAACACAACTCATACGTTCACAGGATTAACTAACGGAACAAGTTACGCTTTCTGTGTCCGTGCTGTGAACAGTTCCGGAAATGGTGCGACAGCTTCGGTAACCGCTACGCCAACAACAGAGCCGCCACTTGACTTTATTCCGGGGCGAGTCCTCAGCAACGACACCGAGCCGACCATTTTCGATGCACTCGAAATCCTCAAACACCTCGTAGGCATGGACGGTGTGATTAAATCGGGCGGACGCGATTCCCGCGCGTGGAATGCGGCGTTGATTACAGAAGATTCAAAATTGCGGGGCGAGCCTACTATATTTGATGTGTTGGAAATATTGAAGTATTTGGTGGGGATTAACACCACGATGTTCTAAATATCTTCCATCATAGAATCATTTTTGTTTCTGTTAATCCTCGAAAAATCGACGTTTACAAATGTTATCGTAGCCAAGCTTATGAATACCGCGCCGAGAAGGAGCAAAATCAAGGCGGACATGAGCGGGGTTACAATAAAACTTCCGATTTCAAACGACACTCTCTCCGAGACAAGCACTTCCGGGGGCAGGTTAGTTTTCTCCAAGGCTATTGTCCTGAAAAACACAACCGCATAGGTCAATGGATTAAAGTAAGAAACGGTGGCTAATGCCGGGTTAAGCATTGACAGCGGAAGATACGCACCCGACAAAAAAGTCATCGGCATTGTTATCGCCATTGTCACCGCTTGAAAGGTTTGAATATTCTTAGACTTAGTCGCCAGTAAAAGCCCAAATCCCGCGAAGATTAACCCTGTGAAAATCATTGCGGCAATAACATACACGATTGTCAGCGGAGTTGTAATCCTAACCCCGATAAAGAACCCGACTCCAAAGATAATCAAACCTTGAGTGGCGGCGACAGTCGCAGATGAGGCGAATTGCCCGATTGCGATAGACAGCCTTGATACAGGCGAAACGAGGACTTCTTTCATAAATCCCGAGCTTATGTCGTCAATGGTGGATGAAGAAATTCTCATAGACGAATCAAAAACGGTAGCCATTATAATTCCGGCAAGCGCGTAAGCCTCCGCACTTTCAATTTCGCCCAACTTAAACACTTCCCCAAATACAAAAATAAAGAAAAACGGGAAAACCAAATTAATTACAAGTGCCGGTTTATTGCGTATAAAAGCTTTCAAATTGCGAACCCATAAAGAGTGAATCACATTCAGGTTAATCATTTGCGCCCCCTTTTTATTTTTTGCTTCTTTTGAGTTTCTTGTGTTTTTGTTTCATTGTCGGTATCGCGGATTTCTCTGCCCGTTATTTCTAAAAATACGTCATTAAGTGTCCCTTTGCGTATTTCTATATCTTTTATCCCGTCTTTGCATTCCGCCAAAACCTGCAACAGTTTTGCGTTGTCGTCTACATCAATTCTGTGGTAATTTTCCTTTTTAATGTAATTAATGCCCTCTCTGTTAAGCGACTGCTCAAATGCGGCGGGATTAGCTACAGTGATATACGCCCTGTCCTTTGTGTATTGTTTTTTCAGCGCGAACGGTGTGTCATAAGCGATTATTTTCCCGTGGTCCATAATCGCGACTTTATCGCAGTTTTCCGCCTCGTCCATGTAGTGCGTTGTGAGGAAAATAGTGATATTCTTCTCTTTTTGCAACCGGAATATGTATTCCCATACATGAGCGCGAGTTTGCGGGTCTAATCCGGTTGTCGGTTCATCGAGGAAAAGCACCTTAGGGTAATGTATAAGCCCGCGTGCGATTTCAACCCTGCGCTTCATTCCCCCCGATAATGCCGAGACTGTCTTTTTGCGCCACCCGAGCAAATCTACCAAAGTCAAAACAAAGGTAATCCGTTCTTCAACCTCATTTTTGGGGACTTTGTAAAACACACAGTGCATTTTAAGGTTTTCCTCAACTGTCATTTTTTTATCAAGTGTAGAATCTTGGAAAACCACACCTATTGCCGAGCGCACTTGGTTTTTTTGAGTGTGTGCATTTTTCCCCGCAATGAACAACTCCCCTTCCGTTTTGTCGAAAATTGTGCAAAGCGTGTTAATTGTCGTTGACTTCCCTGCCCCGTTCGGCCCGAGGAATGCGAAAACGCTACCCTCATCTACCGTGAAGCTGATATTTTTTACCGCAGCGAAGTCACCGTATTTTTTTGTGAAGCCTTTAACTTCTATTATAGGATTCATTTTTACCCTTGCCCTTTCTGCACGAATGCGCCACATGAATTCGTTTTCCCACTCAACCGGGGGATTCTCTTTCAAACTTTTACCCTTGTCCTTTCTGCACGAATGCGACATATGAATTCGTTTTCCCACTCAACCGGGGATTTTCTTTCGAACTTTTACCCTTGTCCTTTCTGTTCAATTGTAGCCCTTTCTTCAATTGTAATGCCATTATAGCACAACTACTACGTCATGTCAAGTAGTTTCGGAAAACTTTTTTTATACTCCTTATACTCCCCTGCCCCCTTGACAACTCCCCAAAACCATGCTATAATCAAAAAGAAAAAAATAATAACAAAGGAGACTCACCAATGAAAAATTACAAAATACCCACCGCAATTATGCTGGCAATCGCGCTAATCATCGGGGTAATCACAATCCCGACAACAACAACAACGGCAACCGAATACGAATTCAAGGTCAACACCGATGATGCAACGACAATCGGCTTCGGCGGCAAGGAATGGTCAGTAATCGGGCATGACGGTGACGGCGTTGCAAGTGAAACCGACACACTAACTCTACTGCTCGCAAACGGGCAAAGCTACGGCACAAGCGCGTTTCGTACAGGGCAGTCGAGCGACCCCGGTAACGGTACAATGAAACAAAACACCGCCGTATATGATAATTGGTGGTATGCCAACAATCCGAGCGACATGGACAATTGGAATGAACCTCGTGAATACCTCGGAAGTACATTACAACAGCGTTTGGAAGCAATTGCGAACGAGTTAAAAACGTCTTCGCCAAAAGAAGAATCCCTTATAATCCCGCGTAATTTGTCCGGTGGCGGCAATAACGAACACTTGACCGATGTAGCCGGACCGATTGTTGAAAACGCAAGATTATGGGCATTAAGTTCGGGCGAGGCTCAAAACGTGAACAATACATTGCGTGAATTTTCAACTCGGTGGTGGCTTCGGTCGCCAGGCAACCGTAGTGTTTATGTCTCTTTTGTCTACGTCGGCGGCGATGTCTACGTCATCGGCAACAACGTCTACCTCAGCTATGGGGTTGGTGGTGTTCGTCCCGCTTTGCAACTTAATCTTGAAGGTGCCCTGTTCACCTCCGACAACACTGCAACAGGCGGCAAGTCCGCCACAACCATAGGTGGCGGATTTGTACAGCTACAGCTAAGCAACAATATAAAATTTACAATGTTGGATGATTCACTTGAATTGGCAAGCGTTACGCCGACCGCGCGGGATGGCGACACGATTACATTCGACTACAACGGCGCGACCCAGGGTAAAACACTGTCGGCAGTTGTAATGCGTGACGGCGCGGTTGCGTATTACGCGAAATTGGTTGAGGATACCAACGAAAACGGGACTGGTGTTGAGTTGACTTTGCCCGATGATTACAACTCGGCAACTGATAAAGTGCAGGTTTTTGTTGAGGAAGTGAATGGTGTTAATTATACTGACTTTGCGAGTGCGTTTGCGGGGTTGGGCGACCCGTGCGATTATGGTTTGCACAAATATGGCGTGCAGACGGATTGCATGGTTGCGGTTAATTGCAATGATTGTGGGTTGAAAATGATTCCGAAGAAAGAACACGTTCACGACCTGCAGACAGACTTGACGAAGGCAGTTTATTGCAAGGTTTGCAGTTTTGAAGTGTTTGCCGCGTTGCCGCCGATTGAGGTTGATATTGTCAATGATAAGATTGAAATACGCAATAATACTAACGGATTTTTCTCGACTAAGGGTTATTACTTGGCTGACGGCGAGAATGAGTGGGCATTGCCTGTTGTAGTGTTTAGGGCGAGGAGTACGGTTGTGATTAGCGGCGGGAAGCGGATTCGGATTGGTGGTTTGTCGGGGGTTGATGTGGTTTGGTTGACTGACGCTAACGGAAATGTTTTGGGTACGTGGGATAAATAGGATGGGTTCTTAAAGTTTTAATTTAACAAAAACAAAAAAATTCACCCACTTGACAACTCCCCAAAACAATGCTATAATTAAAAAATCACTAAAAAAGTCGGGCTAAAAATTTATTATTGGAGGACACAAAGTTTGAAAGTAAATCTGTGTAAATGCGGAAAAAGAAACTTTTAAAGTACATTTGTGTAGAAAGGGCATGGGTAAAAGTTTGAATAATAGCGGAGGTGTCACCGGCTTCGCCGGTGAGCAGTCCGCTTGACAGGCTTATTCGTGGAGGCTCTGTGCCTCAGAAAGGTATGGTCATAAAAATGAAAACAAAAACAACTGCAATTATACTTGCAATCGCACTCATAATCGGGTTCGTCGCAGTCCCGGTATTGGCGGATGTCATTACCGGAAGCGGGTGGGAATTCGACCCCGGTACAGGCACACTGACGGTCACCACCAACAGCGGCACAACTGCATGGAGGGAAGGGCGAGACCCTTATAACCAAACCATCGATGACTTCACGTGGCACACTGTGCAAAATGTTGTAATCGGAGGCAACGTTACGGAAATAGGGTGGATGGCGTTTTCGAGTTGCATAAGGCTAACCGAAGTTATAATCCCGGACAGTGTTACGGACATAGATTTTGGAGTATTTTGGCTTTGCTCGGCACTTGAATCTGTAACAATCGGAAACCGTGTTGAGAGCATAGGTGGTGGTGCATTTTCGCAAACCGCACTGAGGGAAGTCACAATTCCGGATAGCGTTGAGAGCATTGGAGACATTGCGTTTGGGGGTTGCAAAAGCCTTGAAACGGTAACAATCGGCAACGGTGTTGAAAGCATAGGAGAGGGCGCGTTTGTGGATAGCGGTCTAACTTCAATCACAATACCCGATAATGTTACGAGCATAGGGGAAAGTGCGTTTTCGAGTTGCACAGAGCTTGTATCGGTAACAATCGGAAACGGTATTACAAGCATAGCGTACAGGGCGTTTTATGGGTGTACAGACCTTGAAACGGTAACAATCGGGAATCGCGTTGAGAGCATAGAGCTGACTGCGTTTTCGGGTTGCACAAGCCTGCTCTCAATAACAATACCCGACAGCGTTACGAGCATAGGTGTCAGTGCGTTTTCTGGATGCACAAGCCTTGAATCGGTAACAATCGGCAGCGGCGTTGAAATCATAGAAGACAGTGCGTTTGGGGGTTGCGGTCTAATTTCAATAACAATACCGGATAATGTTACGTGCATAGAGGCGAATGCGTTTGCGGAGTGTACAAACTTGACTACGGTGACAATCGGTAACGGTGTTGAGAGCATAGGCCGGCAAGCGTTTGCGTATTGCCCCAAACTTGAAACGGTAACAATCGGCAACAGTGTTACGAGCATAGGGGAGCAGGCGTTTTCGAGTACTGCACTGAGAGAAATCACAATACCCGGTAGTGTTGAGGACATAGGATACGGCGCGTTTTTATTCTCAGCACTTGAGTCGGTGACATTTGAAGGGACAACGCCGCCGACAATGGGACAGCAAGTTTTCTATGATGCACCCATCGAGACCATATTTGTCCCACACGGAAGCGAGTCGGCATATACGGATGCGCTTTTGTACGCATACGTGGATTTGGATGTAATTGACATTGTTGAAGCACCCCCGCCGATTGAGGTTAGCATTGTCAACGGCAAGGTTGAAATCCGCAACAACACCGATGAGTTTTTCTCGACTAAGGGGTATTACTTGACCGATGATACGAGCGATTGGGGATTGCCGGTTGTGCTGGTTAGGGCAGGGGAGACGGTTACGATTGGCGAAGGGAAGCGGGTTCGGATTGATTTGACCGATGTCGATGAGGTTTGGTTGGTGTTGGAGAGTAAGAAGCCGTCCTAATAGAAATCCGCTTGTTTCTTCGGCACGTTTCCTATTAGGACGGCTCCAAAGTAACCGGGTGATTCACCGCTTTTGGGTAATTTTGATTTTATGAGAGTGCAACATCCAATAACATCATCACAGAAAAGCCCAACATAACCCCAAGCGAAGCAATCACCTTATTCTTCTTACACGACTCCGGGACTAACTCCACGCAAGCGACGGCAATCATCGCACCCGCCGAAAAAGACAGCACTAACGGCAGTGCGTTCCGGACGCTCATCGCAAAAATAACGCCGAGTACCCCCGCAACAGGCTCTACAATGCCCGATGCTTGCCCTATAAAAAAGCTTCGTCGCCGAGTGTAACCCTCCCTTAACAGCGGCATCGCCACGCATATGCCTTCGGGGAAGTTTTGCATTGCTATCCCGAACGCGAGCATGGATGCACCTATCACCGATGCGCCTTCAATGCCCATTGCCGCGCTCCCGAATGCAACCCCTACTGCTAATCCCTCCGGAATATTATGGAGGGTTACCGCAGATGCAAGCAAGACCGAGCGTTTCAAAGTCGGCGATTTTGATTGAAACAATGCCGCCTTTGACATTGCAATATCGGCGGCGATAACAAAAATCCCGCCGAGCAAAAACCCGGCTGACACAGTCAGCCATGCACACCCGCCAACCACTTCCGAAAACTCAACAGCGGGGAGCAGCAACGACCAAAATGATGCGGCAATCATTACCCCGGCGGCAAACCCCATCATCATATCCAACACTTTTTGGTTCATCGTCTTAAAAAAGAAAACTACCCCCGCGCCGAGTGCGGTAACAAAATATGTAAACAATGTCGCAATCAACCCCTGCCAAACGGGGTTGAGTTCTAAAAACCATTCAACCATAAAAAACCACCTGCATAAAATATACTTCGATACATCTTATGCAGGTGTGTCTGTTTTTGACAACAATTCTACCTCAAATTGTGATTGTAATTAATCGAGTTTTTTTAAACTTTTCCCCTCGTAAATTAATTTTTTCTTGTTTCCAAATAAAGGCTACTGTCGTAACAGTAGCCTCTATTCATCACCTACCCGTCTATTGCATTATCCATCCCAACAATACACTTCAAAATCTCCAAAACATCAAATATAGTAGGCTCGCCCGTCACCCTGGATTCCTCCGTAATCAACGCCGCTTTGCGTGCTGTATCGCAAGCGTCGATTAGATTGTCAATGCCTGCGATGTATTTCAAGATTTCGAGGGCATCGAAGATGGTGACTTCAGGATTTGAGAGGACATAACCCGGTATTATGATAGGGTTGTTGCGCATTCTCACCGTATACAAACGATTTAAAAACACTCTGTCTAAGGGAGTAAGGACACCTATATTGTTGTCATCCAAATACAAATCTTCCAATTTCATTAACCCTCTTAAAGGAGCAATGTCGCTTATATTGTTATTGCGTGCACCCAAGGTTTCCAAATTCGCTAACCCGCTTAAAGGCGCAAGGTCACTTATATTGTTGTCATTCAAATACAAATTCTTCAAATTCACTAATCCGCTTAAAGGCGCAAGTTCACTTATATTGTTGTCATTCAAATACAAATTCTTCAAATTCACTAATCCGCTTAAAGGCGCAAGTTCACTTATATTGTTGTCAGTCAAATCCAACATTGTCAAATTTGTCAAACCGCTTAAAGGTGACACATCGGTAATTTCGTTACGACTCAAAAACAAGCCATCTAAGTTAGTAAGCTCACCAATAGCCATGAGAGTGTCAATGTCAATTGGAACAAAACCCAATACTAAAAATTGTAATTTTTTCAATGAGCTTAATGGTGAAAGGTCTACATTTAAACGTCCATCATTCCCGGCAATCTCATAACCACCACTAATAGCAAGGTGCGTTAAATTTTCCAATTCGCTTAGATGAGTAATATCCAACTCATCGGCGTCAGTAAGCATAGCGAATACTTTTAAATCGGTCAATGCAGTTAAAGGGGCAAGGTTTGTGATATTGCCGTTCAAAATGAGCAACCTGTTAACAGTTGCCGGGATATCGCCATTTTCTATCATTTCGGCGAGCATTTCATCGGTCATTTCAAAATCATGCCCAAAATAACCATAACTATAGATATCCGGTTCGGCAACCACCGTGCCTGCAATCGAAAAGAGCATCGCAACCGCGACCAACATAGATATTGTTTTTTTCATAATATGATTCCTCCTAATCATAATTAAATTATTGCCAGTTGTACAACCAGCCCAAAGTGCCGCTTGCTTTAACTAAATACTTATAAATTTCTTCTGCATCAGCATTCGCCGGGTTTCCGTTCGTTACAATTCGAGCCGCGTGCCAAGGGTCGTTTCCGTTTACGATTATGCTTGTGTTGCCGATTGAATAACTCTGAATCGCAAGCGCATCGAAAACATCAATCTTAAATAATTAAGACATTTAGGGGGATACAAATCGCATCCCCCTAACTTCCATACCTACCCGTCTATAGCATTATCCATACCAACAATACACTTCAATATCTCCAAAGCATCAAATATAGTAGGCTCGCCTGTCGCTTTGGACTCCTCCGTAATCAACGCCGCATTTCGCGCAATATCGCAAGTGTCAATTAGGTTATCAATGCCTACGAGGGATTTCAAAATTTCGAGGGCATCGAAGATGGTGACTTCACGATTTGAGAGGATGCGTCCCGGTGTTATGATAGGGTTGTTGCTTATTCTCAGTGTTTTCAATTCCAATAACCCTCTTAAAGGAGTAATGTCACTTATATTGTTGTCACTCAAATACAAATACTCCAATTTTGTTAGTCCGCTTAAAGGCGATACATCGGTAATTGCGTTATTCCTTAAATCCAACGCCGTCAAGTCCGTCAAACCGCTTAAAGGTGATACATCGGTAATTGCGTTATCCCTTAGCTTCAACTCCGTCAAATTTGTCAAACTGCTTAAAGGCGACACATCTGTAATTAGATTCCTTTCCAATCCCAATCTCAGCAATCCCGTCAAACTGCTTAAAGGCGAAATGTCGGTAATTAGGTTATCTTCCAAATCCAATCTTGTTAATTTCGTCAAGTTGCTTAAAAGGGATACATCGGTAATTCCGTTACAGCGCAAAAGCAAGTCATATAATTCAGTAAGCTCGCTGATAACACTAAGACCATTGTCATCTATTTGAATGTCAACCAATGTTAAAGCTTGTAAATTTTTCAATGAACTTAGCGGCGTGAGGTCTACGCTTAAACACTTGCCACTTGTAGCGTTAAGGGTTGAGGCTATTCCAAGCATTTCAAAATTTTCCAATTCGCTTAGATGAGTAATATCCAACTCATCGGCGTCAGTAAACATAGCGAATACTTTTAAATCGGTCAATGCAGTTAAAGGGGCAAGGTTTGTGATATTGCCGTTCAAAATGAGCAAGCTGTTAACAGTTGCCGGGATATCGCCGTTTTCTATCATTTCAGCGAGCATTTCATCGGTCATTTTAATATCACGGTCATAATAATTATAATAAATTTCCGGTTCGGCGTACATATCCGGTTCGGCAACCACCGTGCCTGCAATCGAAAAGAGCATCGCAACCGCGACCAACATAGATATTGTTTTTTTCATAATATTTTCCTCCTAATCATAATTAAATTATTGCCAGTTGTACAAGCCGCCCAAAGTGCCGCTTGCTTTAACTAAATACTTATAAATTTCTTCTGCATCGGCATTCGCCGGGTTTCCGTTCGTTACAATTCGAGCCGCGTGCCAAGGGTCGTTTCCGTTTACGATTAT
>Ga0099364_10012227_pt1 | contig 11609 bp, 8 predicted proteins | sample TergutTh196P3_FD_73070 | JGI IMG/M metagenome (GOLD analysis project Ga0099364, IMG submission 73070) | Microcerotermes parvus P3 segment gut microbial communities from Pointe-Noire, Republic of the Congo - Th196 P3 | ecosystem: Host-associated > Arthropoda: Insects > Digestive system > Gut ...
GCAAGGACAACCTCATCAGAAAGGAAGGGCGGCGGGTCGGCAGTTTTAAACATGTTTATCAGTGTTGGAAGCGATGCGGGAAAACCATAAATACCCAGCGATTCGGCGCCCATGATTTTAAGCCGGGGGTTTTGGGTATCAAGGATTATTTGCTCAATACGCGGAAGGAATGCCGTATCCCGCAGTTTGGCAAGGGCAATCATAGCTTCCCCGGCAAGCATGTAATCGTTTGAAGATGACAGTTCCCGCAGCAGGGGAATGGCTGAAGTACACCTGTGATTTCCCAGGGTACGTGCGGATATATAGGCAGTAGTAAAAGGATTGTTAATAATATCATTAATAAGGGTTTTTTCCGCTTCGTGGCTCAGGGAATCCAGCCGTTCAAGGGCACGTATTGATTCCAGCCGTGTTGCCAGCCGGGGGGAATTGGCGCTCTCCAGCAGGCCTTGTAATGCCAGTTGCGAAGGCTTGTTGTGCAGTGCTCCCAGCAGCAACTGTTCCTCGCGGGAATCCTGGGTTTTTCTCAGACGGTCCAGCAGCGAAATGGCCTGCAGATCGCGGTAAGAAAACATCACCTTAACCGCGCCGGCAACAGACAACGCTCCAAGCCGAGTAAGGTTTCGCTGCAGGAAAATGGCAATGATTGTTAATGCAATGATTACAATATACAGCAGCTTGAATGCAGTAAACGGCACAATCCCTAACCCGGCTAATATATCCAGCAGGAGACCTGCAAAGAAGGAGCCAACCACACCGGCGACGCCAAAAACAAAAAAGTACAGCATGCCCATATCAAGCATTTTATCTGACGGGATAAGCCCCATAAAATATGTTTGTGCGATTCCTTCTGATCCGAGAAAACCAAAATTCAACATGAAGAACAGGAATGAAAGAAAGAGAATAACAATAGTGATATTCCCGATTGCCGAAAGCGGGAACACCACAATGGGGACCATTGTTACCAGGCCGATAGTGACACAAATAATAAAAATAGGTTTTGCACCGATTCTGTCAACAAGGAATTTTATCAACATTCCTATCAATAAATTTCCCAGTCCGCCAAAAACAGAATACAGCAGTACCATGCCGTCTTCCTGTAAAAAAACCTCGCGTGCATATACAACGAGAAATGTCCGCGACACGCCGGAAACAAGTGCAACTATTAACATGATTATCAAAAAAAGCTTGATGGGCGGCTGGGAAACAGCTTCACGGAAAATACCGACAAGGCTGATTTTTTCCGCTTTTTGATCAACCGGCGGTTCCGGCACTTTTTTAATAAGTATTCCCGATGTTATGCCGCATATAACGCCCACTGTCATGATAATTGAATAGAGAAACAGCGGCGGATCCCTCCCCAGGATGATGGCAATGGCAAATCCGGAAAACATCCCCGTTGCACTGTTGATAATCTGTATCTGGGTCATATAACTGCCGCGGTCAGGCCCTGCGGAAAGATTGTTTAAGACCGGGTTGTTACCTATCATGCCGACACCGCGGGCGATGTGGAAAATAGCCACGCCCAGCATGGTCATACCCAGCGCTGTATCCTGGTATCCAAAATACACTGCCACCGGCGCAAAAATAACGGGGATCATTCCCAGCGCCCGCATAACCCAGGCAAAAGAAAAAATGCCGACTATTCTGAAGCGCCGTGCAAGGAGTTTCCCCAGAGGTAAAAAGAAGAACGCCACATACAGAAGGGCGCTGAGGGTACCAATGTAGGTGGATGATGCTCCGAGCCTCAGGGCAAACAGGGTAATGATGCTCCCAACCAGGAGGTTCCACGATAATGCGTTAAAAAAATTAAAAATATTAAATACATCGCGGGCTTTTGCCAGGCGGTAAGGCGACAGCGGGTGGCTCATTTTTTCGGAAACTTACGATACAATATTATCAGCAGGATGATTAAAATCGCCGCATAAACAACCGTGCTGCGATAACCCCAGGCCGAACCAAGAACCTGATTGGTAAGACCGACTAAAAACTGAATACCGGCGGAGAAAATACCGCTGATTGCAATAATTGCACCGGAAAAAACAGGCGCATCCCTGCCGAAATGGACAAATGCTATCGCCAGCAGTGTCGGCCAGAATATAGCGGCAAAAAACCCCAGTGCAGGCAGAACAAAAATCCCCTGGGATCCAAGAAGAAAACCGGTAATTAAAATAACCAAAGATATCATTGACGCGCCGAGAAGTGATCGCAGATAACCGATCCGCTCGATAAAAAGACCGCTGACGAGGCGTGAAATGGTAAAAATGACAAAAAATCTTGCAACAAAAGCGGCGCCTTCCGTATTAGGATCAAGGTTATGCATATCCTGAAAATACATTGCACCCCAATTAGCGCTGGCAATTTCAACAGCAACCATAACGCCCAGGGTAACCGACATGAGCCATACCAGGGGGGATCGTAATGCGCTCAAAAAACCCTTCCGCTCCTCATTGCCGACGGCACGGCCATCGGCTTTGCCGTTGGCAGTCTGGGTCTCAGCTTCATTTCCGGGAAAACGAACAACCACTGCCGGAATAAAAAGCGCCAGAGCCAGGGGCAGATAAACAATATACGCATAACGCCAGTTTAAACCCATATTGCCGGCAACGATACCGGCAGTTATCGGACCGATTACTGCCCCAAGCCCGTAAAATGAGTGGAGCAGATTCATCAGAAGGGCGGCTCTTTTAACAAAAAGCTTAGAAGCAAGGGCATTAACCCCGATTTCAAAAATACCATAACTGGCAAAAATCACAAACAGGGATGCGGCAGCAAGAAAAAAACCCGGCATGCAAAACACTGCGATAAGACCGGCAAAAAGACCGAAAAAGCCCAAAAGGAATGAGGGCTTAACGCCAAAACGCCCAAGATACATGCTTGCTATGACGGAAAAACCGGTATATGCAATGGTGAGCATGGATACGAGCAGGCCCATCTGATCCCAGGAGGCATTAAATTCTTCCCTGATAAGCGGGTATGAAACACCTTTGATATTTTCAACAATTCCGACCATCAGCATGGTGCCAAACAGCAGGATGAACAGCAAAATACGCTGAAATTTATTCACTCAATGCTCCTGATTTTATCCGCAATGCAGCTTTGTAACGTATCAAGACCCTTACCGTTTTTTGCCGAAACCGCAATGCCTTCGGGAAAGTCAAGGCAGATGGATTCTGTGTGGGTATCTGCCAGAAGATCAATTTTATTCAAAACGGTGACCGAAGGAATTGCTCCTGCTCCCAGTTCTCCCAGAACGCCAACCGTTGTTGTATAGCAGCTTTGGATATTGGCATCCGATGCATCAAGTACATGGATCAGCAGGCTTGCGTGGGCTGCTTCCTCAAGCGTAGACCGGAATGCCTTAATCAGCGTATGAGGCAGGCGGCGGATAAACCCCACCGTGTCAGTAAGCAGCACCGTCATACCGGGCTCCGGTTCAAAGCGGCGTGTCGTAGCATCCAGTGTGGCAAAAAGCTTGTCCTCAACCAGGACGGCAGACCCGGTCAGAGCATTGAGGAGGCAGGACTTGCCCGCATTGGTATAGCCCACAATGGCACAAACCGGCAGACCCTGCCGCTGCCGCTGACGCCTTTGTACCTGCCGCTGCTTAGTCACCTCTTCAATGTCCTTTTCCAGTTGTTGTATTTTCCGCTCAATGGTGCGGCGATCGGTTTCCAGTTTGGTTTCACCCGCGCCGCGTGTACCGTAGTGCCCGCCCCTCTGTTGGGCCAGGTCAATATATTTATGGGTGAGTCGTGGCAGCCGGTAATGGAGCTGGGCAAGTTGTACCTGTAAAACCGCTTCCCTTGTTGCCGCTCTTTTGGCAAAAATCCGGATTATCAGTTCCTGCCTGTCCAGCACAGGTATACCCGAAAGATCTTCCCAATTCCGCTGCTGGGAGGGGCTGGGTTCCCAGTCAAAAACCAGGAAATCTACTTCCAGGGAGGCAGCCAACTCCGCCAGTTCCGCTGCTTTCCCGCTGCCCATACCGAATTTCGGCTGCCTGTCCCGCACATTAACCATCTCATGCCCGGCAATTTCCAACTCGAGCGTTTCGGCCAGACCACGCAGCTCCTTCTCATCGCTGACAGGTACACTGCCAATCCTACCGCTGTTTTTTTCATTAATGCTGACCAATAAAGCCCGCTTGTGCCGCTCTTTGGTTTCATAGAGGTGGTGTGCCAAGGAAATCTATCGCTAAAAAAGGTTTGGTCAGACTACCGGTAAATGACCTTTTCTTCCGGGTCCGCCCTGGGTGATGCAGAACTTACCACATCAACTCCGGCAGGAAGTCTGCCGAAACGGGTTACGATCACCGCATTATTGTCCTCGGGCATTCCCAGTTCGGTCTTAAGGTTGTTGGTTCTTTCGATTAAGCCGGGATTGGTATATTGCCGGGCTCCCAGCCCAAGAGCCTGGGAAGCAAAGAACATGCTCTGGGCAGCAAGGGCGCAGTCCAGAATGACGGGGCCGTTCGTCCTGCCGTCACCGGCACCGGAAACAACTATGAGAATATTACCTTCGGTTGCCTGGGGGAGAATCTGCTGCATGAGATCCACATCCTGCACCACGGTGAAAAGCCAGGGTTGGCGGTTGCCCGCGCTGGGAGCACGCAATCCCGCAGTAACGATGGTGTTCAGTTCCTCTGCGGTAACCGGCTCAGTCGTAAACTCTCTGGCCGAAAAATGATTGAGAATCGGGAACACGGCATTAGTACCCGATGACCCCTGAGCAGAGCTATCCGCTGCTCCGAGGGCAGGAAGAAAAGAGACGGCAAATACCAAAAGCACGACACATACGAGAATTTTTTTCATACAAACCTCCACGTTTGAATAATGAAAGTCTGTCCATAACGCAGACACATTACAGACAGATTACTGTAAGACCTGATTATATCCTGGTAGTGCCGCTTTGTCTATCTTAAGAATGGATGTATCTTTTATGATTTTTACACTATAATGCAATATAATGGACACAGAAAATGCATTGCAGCCGCAGTATGTAAGCCGCGAGCTGTCCTGGATTGATTTTAACGAACGGGTGCTGGAAGAAGGCTTAAGGAAAGAACTGCCCTTATTTGAACGCCTCCGCTTCCTTTCAATTGTTTGCTCCAATTTTGATGAATTTTTTATGGTGCGTGTGGCATCTCTCAAGGAAGCGCTTAGGGCAGGGAAGACAGGCGATGGTATAAGTCCGGCTGAACAGTTGCAGCAGATATCCGAAAAAGTTCATTCGATAAACGAACGCTTGTATGGCTGCCTCCGGGATGAATTATTCCCCGCGCTTGCCGCCGCCGGCCTTGAATTGGTGCGGCCGGATTCCTTTACCGTCCCCCAGATGGATTATCTGGAATCATACTTTATTGGACAGGTCTACCCGGTTCTTACACCCCTGCGCATCGAAGAAGACAAGCCATTGCCGTTTTTTGAAAGCGGCTGTATAAACGCCGCATTTATTCTGACACCTGAATTTGCTTCCCATACGGAAGCTCCCAAAGATGCGCAGGAATGTATGGTCATGGTGCAGATACCCGCATCGCTTGAGCGGATTATCTGGCTGCCGGTTGAAGGAAACACACTGTCCTGGGCGCTGCTGGATGAAGTAATACTCACCTGGGGGGGCTATCTTTTTCCCGGTTACTTCACCCAGGAAGGCATGCTGTTCAAGGTAAACCGCGATGCGGATTTTTCGGTTGATGAGCGCAGGGATGAAGACTTTATCATGGCCATGGAAGAAGTCCTTGAAGGCAGGGAAAAATCCGAACCGATACGAATGATATATTCCCCCGGAAGCAACAAGCTGCGTGATGCACTGGCACAGCGCTTACACCTGGAAAGCAGCGACCTCTACGAAACTGATGGGCCATTCAATCCCTTCGATCTCATGGAACTGACCGGTGTTGCCGGTTATGAGGGGCTGCAGGAAAAAAACTGGAAGGTACATCCTGCCCCGGGCCTTTCCAATGATATCCCCATTTGGGACTGGCTCAGCCATGGCGACCAGATGCTCCATTTCCCCTATCAATCTTTTGATCCGGTAATACGGTTTTTTCAGGAAGCTGCCGAAGACCCGCAGGTAATATCCATCAAAACAACCCTGTACCGGACAGGCGGCGGCGCCGGAACTCCCCAGGCGGTATCGCCCATTGTACGGGCCCTGGAAAAAGCTGCCCTCAGCGGGAAGCATGTCACAGCTCTGGTGGAACTCAAGGCACGATTTGACGAAGAACGGAACATCTCCTGGGCAAACCGGCTGGAAAAAGCCGGGGTTATCGTCGTATACGGTCTTTCCAAACTTAAGGTGCATTCCAAGGTAACCATGGTACTGCGCCGCGAGCATGACCGGATCAAGCGCTATGTACATTTATCCACCGGCAATTACAATGATAAAACGGCCAAATTATACGAAGACATTTGCCTGTTTACCAGCCGTGAAGAAATTGCCTATGACGCAAACCTGGTTTTTAACATGATTACCGGTTATTCACTGAAGCAATCAATGCGGCGGCTGGCAGTCGCACCCTACGGCCTTAAATCCCGGCTGCTGGATCACATTAAAAACGAAACCGAGCGTGCCTCCCAGCAATACACCAGCAAGATCATGATAAAATGTAATTCCCTGAACGACAGGGATATAATAGATGCCCTGTACAACGCTTCCCGGGCCGGGGTTAAGATTTTCCTGTGCGTCAGGGGGATATGTGCGCTCGTTCCGGGGCTGACGGGGCTTTCTGAAAATATCCGGGTGATCAGCGTAATTGATTATTACCTTGAACATTCACGTATCTACTATTTTTCCAACGGCGGCGCTGATGAGCTGTACCTTTCCAGTGCCGATTTGATGCCACGCAACCTGGAACGCCGCATTGAGCTATTATTTCCCGTGCTGGATAAAAAAATCCGCGACGAGCTCATTGACCGGCTAAGCGCCTATTTCCGGGATAATTGCCAGGCAAGAGAGCTCGACAGTGCCGGTATGTGGAGGCGGCTTGCCCCTGCAGAGGGTGAAAAACCCTTCCGTGTTCAAAAAGACCTGTTATCCCGCGCTGCACGGGAGTCAGAAAGCCCTGAGCCGGTAAAACAGGAATTCACCGTCCGGCGCAGTACCATGTGAATTGCATAAGATCGGTTCCTTGGCTATAATACAACTATGGATACACTCAATACCGCATTCAAGGAACAGATTAAAAAAGTCATGTCCATTGCAAAATTCTCATCGGTTGTAACGGCGGACAATGTGTATCAGGAAGGTAACACAGACGTTGTTCACATCATTGATGAAATGGTGGATACGCTGCAGCTTCCCGGTTCCGGCATGGATGGCCTTGAGCACCTTGAGGAACTTTTGGCAAAAGCAGAAGCGGGATACTCCTGCCTCCTGCTGCCGGAACATTACAGTAATTTAGACCTGTCAATGGTTTCGCTGTTTGCGCGGCGGGCCGGAGGCCGGGGAAATGACATTGCCAAAGCGCTTGTTGCCATAGCCGGCATGAAACTTAATGAGGACAATCCTGTTGTCGCCGCCTTTGCCAGCGCCTATACCCGCATTGTCGTCTCCCGCGGCGGGCTTGAAGGGCTGGACCCCGCAAATAACCGGGATGAACTTATCCGCAGCAATGCCATTAACCGGTCCGCCATGAAGAAACTGGAAGAAATTAAAACACAAGGCAAACTGATCCTGATATTCCCCGCCGGGACACGTTTTCGCCCCTGGGATATCACTACTAAACGGGGTGTACGCGAAATTGATTCGTATATCCGCACATTCGATTATATGTGTCTTGTTGCGATAAACGGAAAACTCCTTCATGTGCAGGAAACCGATATGATGAACGATGTAGTAAGCAAAGATAAGATAAAGATCACTGTAGGACCGGTGCTTTCCTGTCCAGAATTCCGGAACAAAGCACGCTCAGATGCAGAAACTGCCGGCATTGCAGATAAAAGACAAGCTGCCGTTGATGCGATCATGCTGGAGCTGGATCGTATGCACAACAGAGCTGAAGAAAAAAGGGTACCACAATGAATCTTGCCGATCGCCTGACTGTAACCAGAATCATCCTTGCCCCGGTGTTTTTTATCCTCTACACCCTACCTGCAATGTTCCCCGCACAGTTTGCAGGCAGTGCCATCTGGATAGTGCCACTGCTCTGGATAATTTTCATCATTGCCGAATTAACCGATATGTTCGACGGTATGGCAGCCCGCCGCCTCAATCAAACGAGCGATTTCGGCAAACTCTTCGACCCCTTTGCCGATACCCTCCTGCAGATAACACTTTTTGTGTGTTTTGTGATGGACGGTATCTTTCCGGCATTCCTGTTTCTGGTGGTATTGTACCGGGAATTCAGTATCTTACTGATCCGCAACCTCATGGCAAAAAAAGGCATTGCCATGGGGGCACGCATGGGCGGAAAAATCAAAACCGTTACCTATATCGCTGCTGCCGGCATTGCCCTGCTCTATGCCAGCTTAAGCCGCCTTGGCATTGCCGAAACTGTGCACATGCCTGTCAGGATCACTTCCCTTGTTGTTTTTAGCGTATCGGTACTTTTCTCCGTGTTGTCATTCCTGGACTATGTGGCCGTTTACCGGGCATCGAATAAGGTCTAACGAAGTTCCTCAAGCATTTCCCTGATGATGTACTCAGTTGAAGGATCAGCCGGATTATGCTCAACAATGTCTGCCGCTTCGAAAATGTCCCAGGCCCTGAAGAGATATGGATCTTCTGCAATATACTCGTCCGGATAATTAAGCATGCTGCCGGGAACAGCCCTGAGTACCTGCGCAAGGACCTGATTTTTTTCCGCAATAAAAGTGATGAAATGCCATGCTTCGGCCTGCCGCACGCTGTGAGCGGAAATACCGGCATAAATTCCCGAAAGTCCCAGGCGGTTTCCTCCGGGCGATGTTTGAGGCATTGCCGTTACCCCAAAATTAATGCCGCTGCGCTGCACAAAAGGAATATCCCGTGATGAAGCGGCAAGCATGGCTATACTCCCCTGTGCAAATTCTTCCAGCCGCTGTTCCCCGGTTTTTTCAAAACTGCCCGGAGTTACAAGCCCTTCCCGGTTAAGCTGGAGGAAAAAAGCTATTGTTTCTGCGGCAATAGAAGATAGTTCTCCGCTTTCATCAAGAAGCTCTCCGCCGGCAGCCCATACCCAGGGAAAAATCTCCCGGCGCAGTGCCAGCGGATCTGACGGATCCAGCCCCAGAGCCAGGGGAAAAATTCCCGCTTCCGGAACAGTAGCCCTCGGAACAGTAAACCCGGCAACCGCTCTGGCTGCGGCCAGAAATTCAGCACGGGTTCTGGGCGGACGGTCACGGTTTGCACCCTGTAAAATATCAATGTTATAGAAAAAGAGATCCATGAACGATACAAGAAGCTGCGCCCGGACAGAAGTCAGCTCCATGAACTCACCGTCATCAAATAACACAATATCGCTGAGCCGTTCAGATTCAGCAATCAGTATCCGCAGATCGGGGTTTTGCTCCTCATACTCCATAATAAGCGCGCTGAAAATCTCACTGCCAAACAGACTTTCGAACTGCCCGCAGACATACACATCAACACGCCGGGGTGTTATAGCCCTTCTGATAAACTGGCCGGCGGCAACACTAACTACAACGACGCATACGGCAATACAGAGAAAAATGTCTATGCGGACATTGTTCAGGTATTTGACATACAATGACCTCGACTTTTCAATTAGTTTACGGTAATAATATACTATGTTCACTTTTTTCAAGCGCTCCCTCCATGTCCTTAAAAATAAACTCCGACGCAAACGCAAACCGGTTGAATTAATGAAAGAAAAGTGGATTGCGGATTTTACCAAACCGGAAAAATCCTGTTTTGATATTAAATCAGAAAATACCTATAATGCCTATCTGGAAGACGGGGCATTGTTTCTCGGCTTAAAAAAGAAAAACACCATGGCATGGCTGGAAACAGCAGATCGTGTGTATATGGATCAGGTAATTGAAGCTCGTTTTCGGCTGGATTGCCTGGGAAGCCACTGCGCTGCCGGCATTATGTTCAGGGTCATTGAACGGGGGATGTACTACCTTGCCCTTGTCTCCAGCAAGGGATACTTCCGCCTGGATGCGGTCAGCAATACCATCCCCCATCCCCTGATTAATTGGACGGCAGTACCCGAAATGCATGATGTATCTTTGAGCACAAATGAACAGGGGTCACTGGTGAATCTCAGCATCATCGCCCGCGGTGATCACCTCATTTTTTTTCTCGACGGTAAATGGATTGCCGAAGTACATGAAGCTTCCATACCAGGCGGGCATTTGGGATTTGTCCTTGTGTCCTATGACACAGACACCGAAGCCGAAGACTCGTATTATCCGCCGGAAACCTATGTCTGCAAAGCCTGGCTGGATTATCTGGCTGTTGATTCCCGTTATTCGACAGTAACAACGCACTATGCAAACCGGGGTGTGCAAACCAGTGCGGAAAACCGCCTGCGGCTTGCGGAAAGCTTTGCCGCCATGGAACGTTTTGACTGGGCATATAACCAGATCCTCAAAGCATGGACACAACGGGAAGAAGCCGCCCGGAGCGTCATGGCAACATTTACCGAAATGAGGACAAGAAACGAATTGCTTTTTGCCGCGCAAATGGCTTCACGGCTGGATGATTTTGCCGCCGCCGAAGAGTACATCGACATCTGCCTTACATTGGATGAAAGTGAAAAACAGGACAGCGCTGATGTTTTTGAGGTGCTTTCTGAAAAAGCTATAATCTTAAGCGCCCAGGATAAATACAATGAGCTGGCGGCATTTCTTCCCGGTTACATTCAGCGGATAGAAGATGTCGGCTCATGCGAAAGCCTGCCCCCATTATATGCCCTGCTCGGGCATGCCTATTGGAATTTGCAATATTACCAGGATGCCGCCGCCGCATGGGACAAGGCCTTCAGTCTGAATTCAAACAACGGGCTCTATGCTGTCAGTGCCGCTGACGCCTGGGAGATGCTCGGTAAAAATGCACAGGCCTTCAAGCGCCGTCTTGCCGGCGGAAAATGCTTTCTTGCGCACAAACAGTACAGCGAGCTGGAAAAGCTTATCCCCAGGCTGCTTGAAACGGGCAAAAAGGACTGGGAATCCCATGCCCTTGCCGCACAATGGGCCCTTGCCGCCGGAGATACAACTTACGCACAAAAAGAGCTTGCTAAATCCGAAGAGCTTAAACATGCCGCACAGGCAAAAAAGAAACCCAGCCCTGCAGCGAAGTTACCGCAAAAAAATAATGTTACGAAACCTGCAAAAAAAACAAAACCGGCGGCACAGACAAAACCGCGCACAACAACCGGGAAAGCCGCAGGAAAAAAACCTGCACCAAAACCTGCGCCAAAGCCGGCACCAAAACCGGTATCAAAACCGGCAAAAAAAGCCCCTGCAAAAAAGTGATCAATACAATGCTATAAACGCCAGGATAAGCGCAGCCCGGTAGAAACACGAAACCCTGCAGAAAAATCAGCGGGAAAATGACTGCTAAAGCCATCACGATAGTAGGACTGCCAGGCAAGCTCTCCATAAGGAGACAGATCGGCATTGCCGACCTTTGCAGTGAATAATGCGGCAGTTATACCGGCTGCT
>Ga0099364_10012228_pt1 | contig 11609 bp, 14 predicted proteins | sample TergutTh196P3_FD_73070 | JGI IMG/M metagenome (GOLD analysis project Ga0099364, IMG submission 73070) | Microcerotermes parvus P3 segment gut microbial communities from Pointe-Noire, Republic of the Congo - Th196 P3 | ecosystem: Host-associated > Arthropoda: Insects > Digestive system > Gut ...
TGCGAGCATCAATGAGATTTTAAGCGGGATGCAGGGGGATCAAAGTGGGATTTTTTAGGTGAGGGACCCTGCATGCCCGCCTTTCCGGGTGTTCAGGTTCCCACTGTGGATAGGAGTATGCCTGCATTGTATAAAGCAGGTTTAATGATGGAGGACAAACATGTGAAGTATGCTGATATCACAAACATTTCCACCGCTGGCCCCGTGGAGGTCAGTGCCGCCGGTAAAACGGCGGGGTCGCCGCTTGCCAGAGCACTCCACGCCATGCTGTCGGAGGAGGCCGTGCCCGAAGATGATCAGGATTTGCCGGTGTGCCGTGATTTTCTGTGGCGCGTGCTGTATGAGCAGGACTTCTGCACTTCGGCAACGAAAATGCTTGAGATCGCAGAACAACTTGAAGCAGACCCGGCGCTATCGGGCCAGGTAGACCACAACTGGCTTGCAGGCGAGTTGGAGGGCTACCTGTTGCATAGTTTCTGCAAACTCGTAATGATGGAAGGCTATCTGCCCGATGACCTTGTTTTTAAGCTCAACCTCTATAAAGGCTATATGGAAACTGATGACATAAATAAGGCCTGTTTCTTTGCCAGCACCCACAATGTTAGAAGGGCTGAGGTCTTTGAGTTCCTGCCGCAGGAAGGCTAAGGCATTATGCGGATTGCATATCCGTGAAAAAACTCAGTATACTGACGGCTTGGCCCGCTATGCCAATCAGGGCAAGCCAAGTGCGAAACCACTCTTAGCCTTTGCCGGCGGCTGCTTCAACAGCTTTGACGATGGGGCGCCAAATGCTGCCGCGTTTATGGAATGGCCTTTATCATGATGAATGCGAAAGCTTTGCAGAGCTATTGAATTATTAAACTTACGAGGAGAATTGAACTATGATTAACTATGAATTTGGGGCAGGCGGCTTTAAACTTGGCGAAAGGGTTGATATCCGCATGACCAAGCAAAGGGGGATCCTTGTCAGTGAAGCCATTCACGTCTCAGGCTGCAACACCTATCAGGTTTTGCTCCCAAGCATCCTGATAGACGGCTGGACGAAGACGACCCACCGCGACCACTTGCTGCTCAGGAGGCTTGACGCCGGCGAGTCCATTTTTGACGGGACAAAAGAGTTGACGGACGAAAACTCGTTTTCTCCGAAAGGCATCGACGCCAGCGCGGAATGGATACTGGCGGCTGCCGATGCGGATAAAGAATTTCTCCCTGAAATCGACGATGCCGTGGGGGTGGAAGAAGTCGCTGTCAGTCCGGGGGCGGAAGTCTGGAGCAAAGTCTATGGAAAAGTGATGACCGTCAGCTACATTACTCGCAATATATATTCTAAGGAGCTTGAATACTGCGCAGTATACATGGATGGCGCCAAGGAGGTATATACATACTCCCGCAGTTATACGCTCATCCCGCTAGTTCAAAAACTTGACTTGCCGCCGCCAGAGAAGCTCGACCCTGTTTTTGAGGACGGGCGCCGCAATATCGAACGCAGAAGATAGTTTTCAGCGGATTGATCCTGCGGCACCTAAAGAAGGTGCTTGCCGGGGGTAGGTATGCCTATAAACATCCGGCATTGGGGAAGATGCGAATGACAATATCAAAAAAGCAAATGTGCCACTTGCTGTACTGCCTGAACTGGCATGTAAAATATACTAAGTCAGCCATCGGCAGGGATAGCAGTTTATCGGAACAGGAACGTGAAGTGCTTAGGGGGCGAGTAGCAACGCTCACTGCCCTTAAGGGGAAGGTCCTAGCGAAGCTTGTGCATGACGGGTATGCAGAAATCCGTGGTGTCCAGACAGACATATGGGTCAAGCCTCCAGTGAGGCATTACATCATAAGGCTGAACAATGATTTCAGCTTTCATATGCCTGTAAAGGCGTTCGAGGAGCATCTGAATGAGCAAGAAAAGACGGGGGACAATACCTCAGACCCGGGCTAAGCTCAATCCGGAGATTTTTAACCTGTATACGTTAGACCAGGTATGCGGGCTGCTTAATGGCTACTTATCAGGCGAAGTAGAAATCGACTCCATGCCTGAACGGACATACGCAAAAGCAGCAGGCCCTAAAAAGAATGTGGATAGCCCGTTTTCCGTGCCACTGAATCCTACCGAGGAGCTAATTGCAAGCATCGGCTGTTTTGGGCATCAGATCATGATAAAACACAGCAAAGGTGAAACCCCGCCTCCTGATCGGATGTCATTATGGGCCGTCTGCTTGAGAATCGCGGACAAGCTGGAGCAGGAAGGCGCACTGCCGGAATGCGTGGAGGAAACGCGGATCGCGGGCGGATACAGTTTTACATGCAGGATCTACCGGACCGAGAAGCTGGGCAGCATATGCATCCCCGGGCTGCCTGGCGAAAAAGTGGATAGTGAAGACACTGTGGGCGGATTGGCGTATGATGCAGATTCATATAATGCGCTCGTTTCAAATCGGAGGGCAAGAGTGATAATTAAGCAGTTTACCGATACGGCTGATTGGTGAGCGCAATCCGTATAGGTTTGGATGCAAGCGGTACCCGGAGAATGATAACCCACCTGGCTTTAGCCTCTGCCCCTGCGTACTTTGCAGGGTTTACCCCTCATCAAAGCTACCGGAACAAATAATCGGAGCCTCCATTATTTGTGAGTTTAAGTGATTTTGTCCGGCAACATACGACGGCGAAAACGCGGGCTTGCCATCACGGCAAACGGGTGTCAAATGCCTGTAACTGACTAATCAGCACAATTCAATCAAGGCTTTGGCTCATGCTGATTATGGAAATGGCTCATGCGTGGTGGAAGTTCAACTACCTTATCGCGCCGAACCGGATGCACCTATTTCCATGCACCGCATATGTACTTACTACAATCCAACCCATTCCAAGAAATGAGAAGCAGGTTGCCATCACTGATTCCAATTGCGGCATGTTGGCTAGTTTACCAGATTGGTTGTCAGTTATGGGGGATAGCTAGATTTACCCCTGCTTATCATTTCATATAGCTTTGCTTATTGCAGAAAGATATGACTTACCAATGGGGGCGGGCTGCCATCAGCGCGGGCACCTTCATACGATGCCCGCGCACCCACAGCTTAGAGTCTGTCGAGCCACTTCGCGCACATAGCTCACATAGTAGTTTAAGCGTCAAACCTCATATTTCTCTGAAGTAATTATGCTCCGTGTAGTACGAGAACTTGATGTTGGCGTCAACCTCATAATCACGGTTCTTGATGATTGTTAGTTCCACATTGCGTGGGTTCTTCCCTTTCTCTGCGGTTGAGTTAAAGCCCTTGACACCTACCCCTTTTAGCTGCATCCCGATTAGTACATCCGCGCCATACTCAATGTTGCCGGACTCTTTGAACGATGTCATCGTCACTGGCTCATTGTAGCTGTGCCTATTCAGGCTGGATATGGCTATGACCGGCACCATGAAATCCTTGCTAATCTCTGTGAGCTCCATTATGGCTTTGTCTAAATTCTGCTTGTCGCTGGCACGGTTTGTAAACGAAGCCAGAACTTGAAGGTAGTCAATTATCACGACAGGGGTGGAACCCGTGTAATCGGTATGCGTCTTAACAGCCTCCCGCACCCGCGCAATGCCCTTCCCATCTGTGTTTTCGTATATAAACAGGTTTCCTGCATATTTGGAATATGCTTCGATGGCTCCGTCGATTACTTCGCGCCCAAGATCTGTGTAACCGGCGTATTTCGTAGTATCGGCAACTTCCCGCGCTTTCCTTGCAAAGTCCTTCCCGCTGATACCGTTCTGCTCTGCATAATACGCCGTCTCCCGGCTTATGCTTTTATAAACTAACTTGCGCTGCGACTCTTCAAGCGTGAAGAAAATGACGCTTCTCCCTGTTTTTGCGATTTGATCCGCCACCTGCGCAATTAACGTGCTTTTGCCTATGGAGCTGATCGCACCGATAACAGTAACGCCTTCATGAAAGCCGCCGCCCAGCGCTTCATCCAGATTTGAAAATCCTGTTGGGATGCAGATAGGCTTTAGGTCAGCGTTGCCGCTGCTCAAGGCTTTAGTGAATGTCTCCAAGAAGTACATTGGGCTGGTTTTCTCATGGGCGGCCCAATCTGCTTGTATCTGCCTCCCCTTTTGGTCATCTGCCTTGCCGGTAACTGCGGTGTTGTTTTCTGCTTGTGTGTTTGCTGTCATAATAGTATACTCCCTTTCATTATTATTAATGTTATGCTGCACGCCATGAAGTTTGAATATGGCGATTTATGATGTTATTGATGTTGTAAACCTTCAAAAAATGCGATGCATGTGGGGTTGGGCTGACTGCGAGCGGGGCTTTTGCATGATGCAGCCTGCGTGTTCGTTTGCCCGGCATTTATACGCTTTATTGCTCTTGTCATCGCAGAATGCGGTTTGACGGAATGATGCACGAGCCTGTGGATGGCTGGCGATGCATTTAAAGGGTCGGGCAATTTTTTTCTGATCGTTTCTGCGTTTTCTTTTATCGACTATTCCGGCAGGAAGGCAATGCCGTCTGCCTTGCTATTGCGATTTGATCCGCAATCTGCATTGAAAATGTAGTTTTGCCTATGGTGCTGCTTGCCCCTAGAATATGAATGCCATCATATGGGCCGCATCCTAACGGCTCATCCTGCTTAACAAGCCCCGCTGGGATGCTAAGCGGCTTTAAGCCCGCGTGGAAGCTGTTCAATGATTTGCCAAAAGCCTCCAAGTTGTGCCCTGGGCCGGTTTTCTCATGGGCAGCCCAATCTGCTTGTATCAGCCCCCTCTTTTGACCATCTGCCTTGCTTGTAACTGCGGCGGTGCTTTCTGTTTTTGTGTTGACTTGCATATAAGTATACGTCCTTTCTAAATAATGATGTTCTGCGCATTCCTTGAGGCTTGGATATGATGCTTTATGACATTATTGCTTTTCAAACCTTCAAAGAAAATCTCGATGCATGTAGATATGGGCTGGCTCCAAGCGAGGTTTATGCATGATGCAGCCTGCTTATGCTTTACCAGGTTTTGTATACCAGAAGGTGCCTGTCACCACGGAATGCGTTTTGAGGTACGATGCACGGCTATGTGGATTGCTGGCGATGCATTTGGCGGGCCGGGCTATTTTTGTTTCTGCTTGTTTCAGCATTTTCTTTCGTTGATAATCTGCTGATGAAAGGCAGATATGGTTTAGCGTAAAAGTATGATAATAATACCGAAGTTCTTAAGAATCGGTTATTATCTTAGCTGTTAAGGTTTTAGATAGTGTTACATATATGGTATTAACTAAATATTTCATATTTAGTTTTAGAGCGCCGGAGGCTCCGCAACCCCTGTAACCGCAAATGTTTCAGAAGCAGCTTGCGCTAATGACTATGTGCATTTGCACAACTGACAATGCGCTTTGTGGCCAGTAAGCCTGTTGCCCCGATTATGCGCTTTTTCCGGGGGCTCTCGCTTTTTGCACCTTTCGTGCAAGGCGTTCCGATTGATCCGGGAAGTTATGGATAACAAAGCTAATGTGGAGCGTTAGGTAGTTCTTGGCGCTGCATTGCAATAGCTGCTCAGCGGTTACCTTACTGCCCGTTTTTGTAATGTAATCCCAACTCAGGAGGTTATGTCCTGCAAGAGTGTCAAGGGCGTGCTGGAGCGGCTTTATTATCCTCGCATAAAGGTGCCTGTTCCCGTCCATCACCTTGTCAAAACTTGGGATCGAATTTTGACAATTGTTAAGCAGCGCAGGCACACTTATCCTGTTAGCGGTGCCTCTTCTGACGTTATTGTCAATCCCAAAATGCAATGCAAGCTTGCGCCCAACTAAAAATGCGTTATGGTTTCTTTCGTCAAGACGGAAAAGCATGCTAGGAAAATGCATTATATATGCCCCGATCAAGTAACTGGAAAACTCATCCGAGAACTCGACATTTATTAAACCGTGCTTTATTCCGGCAGACTCAAGCAATTTCATGCATGAAAACCTCTTCATGTCCTTCCCGAACCGCTCCTCCCATTCGAGTTTGATACTTGAGAGCGTAGCCAGGTCTTCTTTTATTCGGCTCATAGCCTGGTCTCTTGACGATTTCGCTGATGGGGTTCCCCGAAGGCTTAGATAATCGTCTATCTTGATTGCAACTGACTTGTTGATCTTATTGGCATCCCTGTATGGGTTTTGTTGTGTAAAGCGGATTGTGCAGAGGTCAAGCAGTTTTTGGGCGCCAACCCTCAACAATCTATGGGGGTGGTCTGCGAAACCCTCTATATAAACTGTAAATCCTTCTTCGCTGATGGTTGCATCCCCCGTCATGCTGTCAGCCACCGGCACGGTTGACCTCGTGTTGACTTGTGCAAATCTGTTGTACCCAACACCCTGCAACATTGCAAAGAACTGCGGCACTTCAGCCCCTGCATCCTTTAAGCCCGCAAACGGGGGCTCTCGTTTTGATCCGTATAGTGCTTCTGCATTTGACATTACTGCTACATCCTTCCGTATGTCTATATAGCTAGTATGTCAGTAATGCTTTTGTAATTTCGCGGCCCTGCTTTTTCTGTGAAACAAAAGGTGAAAGCTGCGATGCCCTTGCCTGCGGACATGCCTTCGAGGGTTTATGCCGTCTCTTTTGGCCACGCTGCTCCAAACCCACCGTGGAATAGCCCCGCCCGTTCATTGCCTGATCGCGGAAGTTTTGGCGCGGCTAAGCGATAATTGATAGGAACATAGCCCGCCGCGCCAAACTTTGATCTAATAATAGATAATCATCGAAGCAGTGGTTTGCGGCATCCCAAAATAATTTACCGTGAAACTTGCCTGTTTTTTTAGCTTGCAATCCATTGTTATTTCCGTCCATCCGGATAAAAGGAGTATCCCTGAGTTATCCCCAGCACTTAGACTAACCTCATACTCCTCATACTCCTCATCCGACATATCGTTTATACTGAACTCATCAAATGTAATATAAGTGCTGAGCCCGAGATGATTTGTTGCCAGCAACACTTTGCGGCTCCGCTTGATTTCGCTTATGAGCTGCGCCCTTGAGATTACTTTTCCTTTATCTGGTAATGTTATTATTTCGTAATCCCACATGTAAACTTCCCATTCATCGCCATTACTCATTTTGATCCGGATTGTGTATGGTGAGTCCGGTAACTCACTAAGCTCCATGATTGCGTTTCTTTGCAATGCAACCTCTGCGCCGCCGCCTTTGTTCCCAAAAACAATCTCATCGTCGTAGACTTCAACTGAGTTGTAGAGAATCCCGGCATAAGTTGTGTCATAATCCTTTGATATCTCGCCGGTCGTGTGGTTTTCTAACTTCTCAATAAGTTTCTCATTATTATTTATGTTTGACATTGGGTTATGCCTCCTTGTTATTTCCTTATTCTGCATTGTTTTTGCCTCCATACAATATTTGTATTTGCCATGCCCATCGGCATTGAATGATTGTTAGGGCTTTGCCATAGTGCGGCCTTTGTTGCAATGATAAACAGTCTCTGCACGGCCTTGAAGTTGTACACATTGGACTGCGCGCTTCTTGCGTCATGGTGATATTGATTGGAGCTCCTCACACGTTTTCTGTAAATCACCTTCGCCGGTTTCCACGTCGTTATGACGCGACCTCGATAGCACATTATGTTTCTCCTTTTCTGAATTGGCTCATGATAGCGCCAACAGCCTTTGGGTGCTCTCTGTAGCTAAGGCAGCGGCGAATGAGCCTTATATTTTAGTATGTTAGACTTGTTAAGGATTCTGGGAAGCTCCTTATCACTGTAACATAACTGTAATATTCTCCTAACTGTCACCATCCAGTTCGGCTTTTATGTATTTGTGGCAAGCGCGTCTTGCTTCACGTTGTTTCTGCTTTGAGAGCTCCTCAAACGTTTCCTGTGAATACCCTTAACCGGTTTCTTCGTTGTAATGGCGCTTTCTTGGTAGATCATAGTAGATTCTCCTCTTTTGAATTGAATCATGTTTGCTCTATGCCGCCTTTGGGTGCTCTCAGCAGCATGAGCAGATGCAAATGAGTCTTATACTTTTAGTTTGTCAGATTTTGCGTAGAAAACTGTCCACTTCAAGAGAGTTTTTTCTTTTGCTAGCCGCAACAAGTAGTGTAGCAATTCCGCACATCCATATATGCAGGCATATTGCGTATCAAAACCACAATATATTGTGGTTTTATCATAAGAAATAATGGTAGCAACGCAATCTGCGGCTTACTCCTTTTATTTTGCATTTAGCCATTCTCATTGGCTATGTTTTTGTATCGTTTCTCGTCACCCATCAACCGGGAATCATGGGCACCTTGCGGCATATGCTACGCGCCATATTTGAGATTGCTACACAACTTGTCCGCTATTGGCGCAATCCTATGATTAACACAAACTGTGCCAGAATCTTCATTTATCGTGTGGGCCCCCCCCGCCGGGATGGCTTGTAACACTCCATTTTTATAGCCGGGCTTTCGTTTTCAATATTTAACTTGTCAAGGTTCAGGCCGTTATGGTTAAATGAACTTGCGCGAGTTGTAAAACTATGTCCAAGGCATAAAAAAGCGCCCCTCCCCTGCAAACAGCAAAATGGTGATTACGTCAAGCATGCAAGACAGCGTTTGCTTGGCGCCTTCACGAAGGAAGTAACGCATTTATAGTAACACTATACCAAATTAATATTCAGTTATGGGGCCATCGGCATAAGCCCAGTATATAGATTTGATTCAGTATTTTTGGAAGCGGGAGACTCCAGCATTAATATCATGGGCTTACTATCCCACAGTCGCTGGTCGGGGGGCGGGATTAATGATTGTTATATACTTCAGCGGTACCGGGAATACGAAATACATCGCCGGGCTGTTCAGCCGTAGGATGGGTGTGGAATGCCTGTCCATAGAGGATGATGCAGACTTTTCGGCGCTCATCGCAGGCTATGATACAGTAGTTGTCTGCTATCCGATTTACGGTTCAAGGGTTCCGCTGATAATGCGTGAGTTTGTATCGGAGCACACGGCGGCATTTGCGGGCAAGAAACTGGCAGTTTTTGTCACGCAGGCCACTTTCTCCGGCGACGGGGCGAGGGCCTTGTGCGACTTGTTCCCCGAAAACCACGTTGACGTCATTTATGCTGAGCATTTTTACATGCCGAACAATGTCTGCAATTTCAAATTACTGCGAAAGAACAGCGATAGGAACATACGGGAGCGCTTAAAAAGGGCAGAAAAACGCGTGGACGCCGTTTGCCGGGACATAGACGCGGGAATCGTCAAGAAAAAAGGTTTTTCGGCGCTTTCCCGGTCATTGGGCAAAATACAGGGCGGCCCGTGGCAAGGCAGCAGCAAAAATGCCTTCGCAGAGGAAGGGAGCATGGAATATCGTGCAAAGCACTGCGTTAAGGTTGACGGCGATTGCACGGTATGCTACCGGTGCGTGAATAAATGCCCACAGAAAGCGATCACGGTGTTTTTTCATGATAAACCAAAATGGCAGTATAAAGGGGTTTGAGGATAATGGGATTGCGAAACCTGACGAGTTGGGACGACCCGATATTCCGGAAGAAAAGCCGCCCGGTCGAAAAGTTTGACGAGCGGCTGTGGACTTTACTTGACGATATGCGCGATACATTGTGATTCCGCTTGGGACTCGCAATAAAATCAAAAAAGGTTAAATTGCGATTAGCCTTGTGTTTTACGCTCCCTTATTTTGCTTACTCAATAGGAATCGTCACATCGCCGAGGATTACACTTATGACATCATCAGGGTCTATAATGCGGTCAAATCGCCTGAACATCCGCATTTCGTAAATCATATCCTTCTCATCCATAAGCGAGAGGCCGAACAAACTAGACAAATCTATGTCCAAGGAGCGGTACACAATGCTGCTGCCATCTTTGAACATAACGGTGACCGCCCTGGCGTCGCCCAGCAGACCGTCCATCGAACCGCTCGATTCCCTCTGCGCCCTTACAGTGATGGATATAGGGGATATCGTTATTTCGGTCAGCAAAAACTCGCCGCGTGTACCCAGCGCCATATTCGGCGACAGCTTTCTTGTGGTATCCGTGTAAGTGAAATCCCATTCCAGCAGCCACTGCCCCTCAACAAGAGTTACAAACTCAGACATGCTCCCGGTACCAGCGTTCCCGGGCCAGTCCCTATAGCCAAAATTCCTGAAATCGAAGCTTAGAGTTCCGTCAACAATGGTGTCACTTGGTCGATACATTGCCATTGCGGTAATTATGCCGTTACTTCTATCCAGTATTGCACGCTCCTGTCCACTATACCCAGGCACCGCACCTCGTTGCTCAGTTTCGGCCCAAAAAAACGTGTGTTCGAAAAAGGCATCATTGTTCAGTTCAATCTGTTCATGCACAGTTACCTGAAAAACCACATAAACGACCTGACCATCGGTTAATGTCTGCAAAACCTCAATGGTAACTCCATTCTCGGTAATGGATATATCGGGCGCCCCCACCGCACCTTCGAGTAGCGCAGCCTGTTCTTCGCCGATTCCAAAATAATCTACAAACCTCTCATTCCAGACATTTCTGACAGCCATGGCAGCCGTAGCCATCAGCACGAGCGCCGCAATGGCCGCTATCGCTACAGTCAGTTTTTTTCTCTTTCGCTTAAAACTAACAGTTCCACCGGATTCATTTCTCTGTTCCAAAATAGCATTGAGCATCCGCTGTTTTTGTTCGCAAGTAGGAGCAGCATTATCAAAGCAGTTGTTCAGATCAATCAAATTCATAGTTGCCCTCCTCAATAATAAGCCTGAGCTTTGCCCTCGCCGCCCTCAGCCGTGTCCTTATTGTCGCATGTTTTATACCGAGCATTCCGGCAATTTCCTCCGTCTTGTAGCCCTCGTAGTAATGCAGATACAAAGGAATACTGTATTTCTCGCTGAGATTGGTAATTGCGCTCCAAACCGTACTTTCCATAAATTCCGGGGTGCTCGCTTGTCCTTCGATAGTTTCCATGCTGACCCTTTTCGCGCGCCACCAGCTTTTAAGGGAATCTCTGCAATTATTCTTAGTGGTGACGATGAGCCAAGCTTTCAGATGTTCATCACTGCTAAATACCTTTTTTGATGTTAAAAGCTTCATAAACACGGTCTGTGCCGCATCCTCCGCTTCCTGAACACTGTTCAGCATTGTCAGTGCGACACGGTAGACAGTGTTTACATGCTTTGTGTATATTTCAGTTATTTCCCCGCTCGTACGCAGCAAGGGCACACTCATGAAAAACACCTCCCGTATTTAGCCCTACAATCATAACACGATTGAGCAGCCTTGATTGTTTTAGTTCATGAAAATAATTTTTGACATAACAAATCCTTCCTAATACTCTTACTGCTTGCGGCGACGCTTGATGAGCTTTGCCGACAATGCAATCATATAAAGCAGCATCGTGAAAATCACCCCTACCGATATCGACGCGAGGCTATCAACGATGCTATTAGCAGTTGCATATGCTCCATCCTCAATACTTCTCACGGCATCCCTCAAGCATTCCCGAGCCTTAAAACTGCATGAGTATATCACAGCAAAACATTCCACTTGACACATGCAGCCGAACATGTTCGACTGGAGGCTGTTACATATGAAGCGAATAACAATGATTCTTACCTTTCTCAAGCATCTTCCACAGTAATTCGTTTATAATT
>Ga0099364_10012229_pt1 | contig 11608 bp, 12 predicted proteins | sample TergutTh196P3_FD_73070 | JGI IMG/M metagenome (GOLD analysis project Ga0099364, IMG submission 73070) | Microcerotermes parvus P3 segment gut microbial communities from Pointe-Noire, Republic of the Congo - Th196 P3 | ecosystem: Host-associated > Arthropoda: Insects > Digestive system > Gut ...
TTGAAGGACGCCTTAACCAACGAGGGCCCGGGGGCAGGTCGGGCCGGCGCGCCCCGGCCGCGCCGGCCTGTACCTAGCATCGGAAACGGAGCTGTACTCATGCGTCTGGACAAATACCTGAAGGTATCGCGCATCATCAAACGGCGCACGGTGGCCAACGAGGCCTGCGACCATGAGCGCGTAACGGTCAACGGAAGACCGGCCAAGGCGTCATACGACGTCAAGATCGGCGATATCCTGGAAATCCGTTTCGGGTCCAAAACTCTGAGGGCCGAGGTCCTGGCGGTCGGTGAGCACGCCAAAAAGGACGAAGCGGCCCAGATGTACAGGGAAATGGAGCCTTGAGGATGACGGACAGGCGCGGCGCGCCGGTTGTCCCCGCGCGATTTTCAATTTCTCCGTCTCAAATCTCTTCTTGTCCCATATACTGAACCAAACGCCGCGGCGCGCCGCGGCTGCTTGGGAGGGCGTGGGATATGAGAGACGAGCGCATGACGGCGGAGCTGCCGCACCATGTCATCATGGAGGGCCGCAGCCGGCTGTCCGTTTCGGGCGTGGAGGACGTGGAGAGCTTTGACGAGCAAAGCATTGTCTGCGTTACCTCGCGCGGGGTTCTGGTCATCCGGGGCCGTGAGCTGCGCATCGGAAAGCTCAACACCGAGGGCGGCGACCTGAACGTGGAGGGAACCGTTGACGCGCTGGAGTATGAGGATACCGCCGCGCCGGGCGGCGGATTCTTCTCGCGGCTGTTCCGCTGAACGCGCGGCGGGGCCTGATTGTGGACATTTCTATTGCCGGGCAGGGCGTCGCGTTTCTGAGCGCGATGGCGCTGGGCGCGGTTCTGGGCGTTGTGTACGACGGTATGCGGGTATTCCGGACGCGCGTCCGGGGGTGGCAGGTCACGGCGGCGCTGGACGTCGTATTCTGGGGCCTGTGCGCCGCGGCGGCGTTTTGGTTTGCCATGGGCGTCGGCGGAGGCCGGCTGCGCCTCTTTGCCGTGTTGGGCATCGCTCTCGGCGCGGCGCTGTATTTCCGGTTTTTCAGCGTCCGGGTGCGCGCGGCGCTGTCGTTTTGGGCCGACGGGCTGGCCGCCTTGGGCCGCCTGCTGGCCGCGCCGCTGGGGGCCGCCGGGCGCGGAGTGGCGTTTTTGACTGTCAAAGTCTTACGGATGCTTGCTTTTTATCTGAAAATGTGTACAATAAAGAATATACCCCGTACCCTGCGCCGTTTGCGCGCAAAGCCAACGCGCCGAAACGGGGCCGGCGGCGTCCGCCGGACGCTCCGTAGAAGCGGAGGACTGTACTATGAAGAAACGAAAAAAAAGAACCGGTCTGCTGATCCGGGCCGCGGCGGCCGTGTTTATTCTGTACGCGGTGATATCCCTGACCGTTTTGCAGGCCAAGATCAACCGCCAGAGGGAAACGTCGCGCCAGTTGTCGGAGCAGATCGCCGAGCAGATGGTTCTGGGAGCCGGCCTGCGCGAGGCTACCGGCTCTGAGCCGGATCCCGCCGCGCTGGCCCGTCTGGCCCGCGAGAAGCTGGGCTATGTGTTCCCGGGCGAGATTGTGCTGGTGGACGTCTCTAAGTAGACCACAGGCACATAGCTCCAAGTCGTAATGATTCTCCGTTTGGAACGGAGCAGTATAAAGCTCTATTGGGAGGGGCTTGCGGCGTATGGAGAACGGGTTGGGCAATATCGTTACAGGCAAGGTCACGAGCATCACGAAATTCGGCGCGTTTGTGACTCTGCCGGACAACCGGTCGGGACTGGTACATATCTCGGAGGTCTCTTTTACCTATGTAAACGACATCCGGGAGCACCTGACCGAGGGGCAGGAGATTCCTGTCAAAATCATCGGCGTCGACAGGGGCGGGAAAATCAACCTTTCCGTCAAGCAGGCGCTGAAGGCTCCCGCGCCGTCCCGCGGACGCGCGCCGGAGAGAACGTCGCCCCGCGCTTCCGCGCCGCCGGGCCCGCAGACCTTTGAGGACAAGCTCAAGGCGTTCATGAGCGATTCGGAACGCAAGATGGGCGATCTGCGCCAGCAGGAGAAGCGTCCGGCAAGACGGCGGAAGTAGGGGCCGTCCAGGCAAACGAATGCCCGTCCGCGGCGCCGCGGACGGGCGTTTTGGGCGGGAACGGAATAACAAGGAGGCTAAGGCCATGTACCTTCACCTCGGCGCCGACGTGGTCGTCCGCGGCGGCGACATCGTCGGCATCTTTGATCTTGACCATATCGGCGTCGCGCGGGACGGGCTGGGCTTTCTGCGGGCGGCGGAGCGCGCGGGGCGCGTGGAGACCGTCGGAAGCGATCTGCCCAAGGCCGCCGTGGTCTGCGCGGAGCGCGTCTACCTGACGCAGGTCGCGTCGGCGACCCTGCTCAAGCGCGCGGAGGCGCCGGGGCTGTGAAACGGCCGCGGGTTTCGGAAAAAAATCTCTTGAAAGGGTAGGAAAATCATGCGGGTTGTGCTATAATAAATGTGTCGCGATTTCTGCGGGGGCGGATCCCCCCGCGTACAATTGGGAGTGAATTTATCTTGCGGGAAGAAAACGGCTACGACGCTTCTCAAATCCAGGTTCTGGAGGGGATGGAGGCGGTACGGAAGCGTCCGGGCATGTATATCGGGACCACCTCGATTCAGGGACTGCACCATCTGGTCTATGAGATTGTCGACAACGCCATTGACGAGGCGCTGGGCGGCTTCTGCCATCATATCGAGGTCGTCCTCCGGGACGACGGCTCCGTGTCCGTGCAGGACGACGGGCGCGGTATCCCTGTCGGGCGGCAGGAGCAAACCGGCCGCAGCGCCGCCGAGGTCGTCTTTACCGTCCTGCACGCGGGCGGCAAGTTCGGCGGCAGCGGCTATAAGGTCTCCGGCGGGCTCCACGGCGTGGGCGCGAGCGTCGTCAACGCCCTGAGCGAATGGACGAGGGTCCGCATCTTTCTGGAGGGGCGCCGCTATGAGATGGCTTTTTCGCGCGGCGAGGTCACCCAGGAGCTGACCGACGCCGGTTCAAGCGAGATCAGCGGAACCTGGGTCTGCTTTAAGCCCGATCCGGAGATTTTCGAGGAGACGGCCTTTGACTTTGAAACCTTGCAGTCCCGCCTGCGCCAGCAGGCGTTCCTGAACGCGGGCCTGCGCATCACGCTGACCGACGAGCGCGACCCGGAGGACGAGGCGCGCCCCCGCTCCGCCTCCTTCCGCTATGAGGGCGGCATCCGCTCGTTTGTGGAGTGGATCAACCGCAATAGGACGCCGATCCATGAGCCGGTCATCTATCTGAGCGGCGGGAAAGACGATACGGTTTGTGAAATCGCCCTGCAATATAACGATTCGTATACCGAAAACCTGCTCTCCTTCGCCAACAACATCGCCACGACGGAAGGCGGTATGCACGAGACGGGCTTTAAGACCGCGCTGACGCGCGTGTTGTCGGAATACGGCAGGTCCCACAATATCCTCAAGGAGGACCAGAAGCTCAGCGGCGAGGACGTGCGGGAGGGCATCACGGCAATCCTCTCCGTCAAGCTCACCGACGCGCAGTTCGAGGGGCAGACCAAGACCAAGCTGGGCAACTCCCACGTCCGCTCGCTGGTGGACGGTCTTGTCGCGGAGAAGTTGTCCGATTTTCTGGAGGAGAACCCGGCGGTGGGCCGCTCGATTTTGGAAAAATCCGTCCAGGCCGCGCTGGCGCGCGAGGCGGCGCGCAAGGCGCGCGAGCTGACGCGCCGCAAGACGGCGCTGGACAGCGCCGCCCTGCCCGGCAAGCTGGCCGACTGCCACGAGACCGACCCGCGCCTGACGGAGCTGTTCATCGTCGAGGGCGACAGCGCGGGCGGCAGCGCCAAGGGCGGGCGCGACAGCCGCTATCAAGCCATTCTGCCGCTGTGGGGCAAGATGCTGAACGTGGAGAAGGCGCGGCTGGACAAAATCTATTCCAACGAAAAGCTGATGCCGCTGGTCACCGCCATCGGCGCCGGCATCGGAACGGAGTTTTCTCTGGAGCGGCTGCGGTACAACAAGGTCATCCTGATGGCTGACGCCGATGTGGACGGAAGCCACATCCGCACCCTGCTCCTGACCTTCCTCTTCCGCTTTCTGCGCCCGCTGATTGACGAGGGGCATGTGTATATCGCCCAGCCGCCGCTGTACAAGATGACGCGCGGCCGGCAGGTGCGCTATGCCTACACCGACGCCGAGCGCGACCGCACGCTGGACGAGCTCTCGGGCGGAGACCCGGCCGTCCGCTCCCGGATCGACGTCTCGCGCAACAAGGGTCTGGGCGAGATGGACGCCGAGGAGCTGTGGGAGACGACGATGCATCCGGAAAAGCGGACGCTGCTGCAGGTCACCGCCGAGGACGCCGTGGCCGCCGACGAGATTTTCACCATCCTGATGGGCGACAAGGTGGAGCCGAGACGGGAGTTTATCGAGAAATTCGCCAAAAGCGCGATCAACCTGGACGTATAGGGCGCGCCGCGCCCCCTACTGACAATAAAGGAGAGGCCAGATGAGCCAGCATAACGAGTCTGAATTTGTGAGCTTCGAGAACCAGAAAATACTGCCGGTCGAACTGGAAAGCGAGATGCGGAAGTCGTTTATCGAGTATTCGATGAGCGTGATTACCTCGCGGGCCCTGCCCGACGTGCGAGACGGGCTCAAGCCCGTCCACCGGCGTATCCTGTACACGATGTACGAGGAGAATCTGACGCCGGACAAGCCCTTCCGCAAGTCGGCCACCGCCGTCGGCGACGTCATGGGCCGCTATCACCCCCACGGCGATCAGGCGATCTACGATTCGCTGGTGCGCATGGCGCAGCCCTTCTCACTGCGCCATCTGCTGATTGACGGGCACGGCAACTTCGGCAGCGTCGACGACGATCCCCCGGCGGCCATGCGCTACACCGAGGCCAGGCTCTCCAAAATCGCCATGGAGATGATGGCCGACATCGACAAGGAAACCGTCGATTTCAAGCCCAACTACGATAATTTCCGCAAGGAGCCGACCGTTCTGCCCTCCCGCTTCCCCAATCTGCTGGTCAACGGCTCCTCCGGCATCGCCGTCGGCATGGCGACCAACATCCCCCCGCATAACCTGAGAGAGGTCGCCGGGGCCGTTCTGTGCGCCCTGGACGACCCCGACGCGGGGCTGGACGAGCTGATGGAGCATTTGCACGGGCCGGACTTCCCCACCGCGGGGCAGATCTTCGGACGCGCCGGCATCCGCGCGGCGTACGCGACGGGGCGGGGCCGTGTGCGCGTGCGCGCCCGCGCCGGGGTCGAGGAATATAAGGGCAGGACGCGCATTGTCGTCACCGAGCTGCCGTATCAGGTCAACAAGGCGCGGCTGGTCGAACACATCGGCACGCTGGTGCGGGACAAGCAGATCGAGGGCGTGGCCGCGCTGCGCGACGAGTCGGGGCGCGGCGGGCTGAAGATCGTTTTGGACCTCAAGCGCGACGCCAACGCGCAGGTGACGCTCAACAAGCTCTATACGCAGACCAATATGCAAATCACCTTTGCCATCAACATACTCGCGCTGGTGGGCGGCCAGCCGATGACGCTGGGCCTGTGCGCCATCATCGACCATTATATCGCCCATCAGAAGGAGGTCATCCGCCGCCGCGCGGCCTTTGACCTCAACAAGGCCCGGGAGCGCATCCATCTGCTGCAAGGGCTGAAAATCGCCGTCGACAACATCGACGAGGTGATCCGAATCATCCGCTCTTCCTATAACGACGCGAAAAAGCGCCTGATGGAGCGTTTCGGGCTGGACGACGTGCAGGGCCAGGCCATTGTCGATATGCGGCTGGGCCGTTTGCAGGGGCTGGAAATCGAAAAGTTGGAGGCGGAGATCGGGGAGCTGCGGGTCAGAATCGAGGACCTGGAGGATATCCTCGCGCGCGAGGAGCGCGTGAAGGCCATTATCCGCGAGGAGCTGACCGCCGTCGCCGATAAGTTCGGCGACGAACGCCGGACCGAGATCATCGACGACATGGACGAGATTGACCTGGAGGACCTGATTGACCGCGAGGACTGCGTCTTTACCCTGACGCATCTGGGATACGTCAAGCGCCAGCCGAAGAACGCCTACCGCGCCCAGCGGCGGGGCGGCAAGGGCATCTCGGCGCAGACCATCCGCGACGAGGACTATATCGAGGACTTGTTCGTCGCCTCCACGCACGACGACGTGCTGTTCTTTACCACGAAGGGCCGCCTGTTCAAAAAGCGCGGCTTCCATGTGCCGGAGGCGGGACGGACGGCCAAGGGTCAGAATCTGGTCAATCTGCTGCCGCTGGAGCCGGACGAGAAGGTGACGGCCGTGATCCCCGTGCGGGAGGGCGAGGAATTCGCCTATCTGTTTTTCATCACCCGCAACGGCACGGTCAAGCGCACCGCCATCGGGAAGTTTGCCAGCGCGGGCCGCAAGGCGGGCCTGCGCGCGCTGACCCTGGACGACAGCGACGAGCTGATTGCCGTGCGCAAAACCGACGGCAAGCAGAACATGCTGCTGGCCACGCGCGAGGGCATGGCCATCTGCTTTGACGAGAATGACGTGCGCGAGGTGGGGCGCGACGCGATGGGTGTGCGCGGCATCCGCCTCGGCCGGGGCGACTATGTCGTCGGCGCGGCGCGCCTGCGGGCCGGCGGCAGTGTGCTGACTGTCACCGAAAACGGCTACGGAAAGCGCACCGAGGCCGCCGAATACCTCCGCGCCGGGGATGTGCAGTCCCGCGGGGGCAAGGGCCTGCGCAACCACAACCTGACCGGCAAGACCGGCAAGGTCGCCGGCATCCGCGTGGTTGACGAGGACGACGACATCCTGCTGATTTCCGACGACGGCACGATCATCCGCATGGCCGCCGCCTCGGTCAATGTTTACAGCCGCACCGCGCAGGGCGTCATCCTGATGCGCATCGCGGGGGACAGCCGCGTGATCGCGCTGGCGCGCACCTTCAAGGAGACCGAGGAAACGGACGAGGAAGCCCGGCCCGGCGACGAAGGGCAGGCATGAAGTCAGTCGTCATCTACACCGACGGCGCGTGCAGCGGCAACCCCGGCCCCGGCGGTTGGGGCGCGGTCCTGCGCTATGGGAAGACCGAAAAAGAGCTGAGCGGCGGCGAACCCCGGACGACCAACAACCGCATGGAGCTGACCGCCGCCATCCGCGCGCTGGAGGCTCTCCGGGCGCCCTGTCAGGTGACGCTGTACTCCGACTCGCGCTATTTGGTCGACGGTATAACCAAGGGCTGGGCGCGGTCCTGGCAGGCCAGGGGCTGGGTCAAGCCCGACAAAAAGCCCGCCCTGAACCCCGACCTCTGGGAGCGCCTGCTGGCGCTGTGCGAAACGCATGTGGTGACGTTTTGCTGGGTGCGGGGCCACGCCTCCAACGAGTATAACAACCGCTGCGACGCCTTGGCGGTCGGCGCGTATCAGCAATGGAGAATGGAGAGCTGAGAAGGGAGAATCAGGACGCGATGCACATTTACGCGGATTACGCGGCCACGGCCCCGCTGCGGCGGGAAGCCCTTGAGGCGATGACGCCCTGGCTGACAGACGGCTACGGCAACGCCTCCAGTATCTACCGCGTCGCGCGGGAGGCCAAGCGGGCTTTGGAGGACGCGCGGCGGTCGGCCGCGGCGTCCCTGGGCGTTTTGCCGGAGGAGGTTTACTTTACCTCCGGCGGCACGGAGAGCGACAACTGGGCCTTAAAAGGGGCGTTGGAGCTGGGCGCGCGGCAGGGCGATGAGCCGCGCGAGCGGCGCAGGCATCTGGTCACCACGGCCATCGAGCATCCCGCCATCCTCCAGACGGCCCAATGGCTGGAGCGGCAGGGCATGGACCTGACGATCCTGCCGGTTGACGAGGCGGGGCTTGTCTCGCCGGAACGCGCGGCGGCGGCGGTCGGCGGCGACACCCAGCTGGTCAGCGTGATGCACGCCAACAACGAAATCGGAACGATTCAGCCGATTGAGGATATTTTCCGCGCCGTCAAGGCGAAAAACCCCCAGACGCTGTGCCACACGGACGCGGTGCAGTCGGCGGGGCATATTCCCGTGCCCTGGGAGGGCGCGGACCTGATGAGCCTGTCGGCGCACAAGATGGGCGGCCCGAAGGGCATAGGCGCGCTGGTCGTCCGGCGCGGGGTGCGGCTTCCGGCCTTTATGCACGGCGGCGGGCATGAGCGTGGGCGGCGTTCCGGCACGGAGAACGTGGCCGGCGCGGCGGGCTTCGCGGCGGCTCTGGCGACCGGCGCGGCGGAGATGGAACGAGAGGCGGCGCGCCTGTCCGCCCTGCGGGACCGGCTGATCGCCGCCCTTCTGCGCATCCCGTACAGCCGCTTGACGGGGCATCCGGTCCGGCGTCTGCCGGGCAGTGTTTCGGTCGTTTTTGAATGCGTGGAGGGGGAGAGCCTGGTGCTGGGGCTGGATATGAACGGCGTCAGCGCGTCCAGCGGCTCGGCCTGCTCCAGCGGCTCGCTGGACCCGTCCCATGTCCTGCTGGCCATCGGCCTGCCGCACGAGATCGCGCACGGCAGCGTGCGCTTTACGCTGGGCGGGGACATCTCGGAGACAGCCGTGGACCGTATCGCGGACATCACGGCCCGCGTCGTCGCCGAGCGCCGCGCCATGAGCCCGGTCTGGGACGAGAAGGCTCAACGCCCGATTCCGTTCGGGACGTGAGCCGCGATATTTCGCGCGGCAAACCAAAAACAGGAGGAGATCCGCATGTATACGGACAAGGTGATGGAGCATTTCTCCAACCCGCGCAATGTGGGTGAAATCGAGGACGCCAACGGCGTCGGGACGGTCGGCAACCCCAAGTGCGGCGACATCATGAAAATCACGCTGCGCATTGAGGACGAGATCGTGAAGGACGTGAAATTCAAGACCTACGGCTGCGGCGCGGCGGTCGCCACGTCGTCCATCGCCACGGAGCTGATCAAGGGCAGGACGATCAGCGAGGCGCTGAACGTGACCAACAAGGCCGTCGTGGAGGCGCTGGAGGGTCTGCCCCCGGCCAAAATCCACTGCTCGGTCTTGGCCGAGGAGGCCATCAAGTCCGCCATCGCGGACTACTACCGCCGCCAGGGGATCGACCCCCTGCCCATTGTAGGATGCGATGCCGACTGCGCCAACTGCGGGCAAGCGGCCGCCGGGCATTGAGGGAGGCCGCCACATTGGTTGCGAAGGTAAAATCCCTGGGCCTCAGGGGCATCGGCGGGCGCGAGGTGTCCGTCGAGTGTTTTTTGTCCACGGGGATGCCCGCCTTTGATATGGTGGGTCTGGCCGACACCGCCGTGAAGGAATCGCGGGAGCGGGTGCGCGCGGCAATGAAAAACTGCGGCTGTGAGTTCCCGATGCGGCGCGTGACCGTCAATCTGGCTCCGGCGGACGTCCGCAAGGAAGGGTCGCTGTATGACCTGCCCGTGTTTCTGGGGCTGGTGGTTGCTTCGGGACTGCTTCCGCCGCTACCGGAGGACTGCGCGTTCATCGGTGAGCTGTCCCTGGAGGGCAGGCTGCGCCCCGTCAGCGGCGTTCTGCCGATGGCGCTGGCCGCCGCCGCCGCGGGGATACGCAAGCTGTTCGTGCCCGCCGACAACGGCCCGGAGGCCGCCATCGTGCGGGAGCTGGAGGTCTATCCCGCCGCCCACGCGCGGGAGATACTCAGCCATTTGCGCGGCGCGAGGCCGCTGGAGCGTCAATTTCCGGGGGAGACTGCCGCGCCCGTGCGCGACGTGCCGGATTTTTCCGAGGTGCGCGGGCAGGACAACGCCAAGCGCGCGCTGGAGATCGCCGCCGCCGGAAGCCACAACATCCTGATGATCGGCACGCCCGGCGCGGGCAAGTCCATGCTGGCGCGGCGCATCCCGTCCATCCTGCCCGACATGACGCGCGAGGAAGCGCTGGAGACGACCGCCATCCACTCCGTGGTCGGCCTGACCTCCCGCGAGGAGCCGATTTTGACCCGCCGCCCGTTCCGGAGCCCGCATCATTCCATTTCCGCCGGGGGATTGGCGGGCGGAGGCTCGGTGCCGCGCCCCGGTGAGATGAGCCTGGCGCATCTGGGCGTGCTGTTTTTGGATGAAATGCCCGAATTCAGCCGCGAGGCGCTGGAATGCCTGCGCCAGCCGATGGAGGACGGCGCGCTGACGATTTCGCGCGTGGCCGGTCTGTTTACCTACCCCGCGCGCTTTATGCTGGTGTGCGCGATGAACCCGTGCAAATGCGGCTGGTACGGCCATTCGTCGGGCCGATGCCGTTGCGGGGAGGAGTCCGTGAAGCGGTATTTCGGGCGCGTGTCCGGCCCGCTGCTGGACCGCATTGACATTCAGGTGGAGGTTCCGGCCGTCAGCTATGAGGAGCTGTCCACGCGGCCCGCCGCGCCGGAAAACAGCGCGGCCATCCGCGCGCGCGTCAACGCCGCCCGTGCCGTGCAGGCCACGCGTTTTGGCGTCTCCACCCGCTGCAACGCCCATATAACCAACACGCAAATGGAGGAGCACTGCCTCCTTGACGACGAAGGGAAACGGCTGATGGAGTCCGCTTTCACCCGCCTGGGCATGACGGCGCGCTCGTACACGCGGATATTGAAGGTCGCGCGCACCATCGCGGACCTGGAGGGCGCGGGAGAGATACAAGCCCCGCATCTGGCGGAGGCGCTGCAGTACCGCCAGTTGACGGCGGAGGGGTAGAACCATGTAAAATCTAAAACATGACGTCTCTGTAGGGACGCCATATATGGCGTCCGCCCCTGCAACCGGCGTAAACCTTTAGATGTTGCGGCGTAGTAGGGGCGATTTCCAATCGCCCTCCAAAATCGCACAGATAATTTTTATTGACTACCGCAACTCCCCCTGTGAATACAGCAACAGCCGCATCGGAAAGGAGCCCGCCCCCATGAAACGCATACACTACAATTCTCCCGTGATTCTTACGTACGCGCTGATTTCGCTGGCGGTTCTCGGGCTGGGGTACCTGACAAACGGCCTTTCAAACCGGCTGCTGTTTTCCGTGTACCGAGGCTCGTGGGCGGACCCTCTGGGGTATTTCCGGCTCTTTGGACATGCCCTGGGACACGCGAACCTCGGGCACTACGCGGGCAATTTTCTTCTCATTCTGCTCATCGGGCCGGTGCTGGAGGAAAAGTACGGGAGTAAAAAGTTGCTGATAACAATGTTCACTACCGCCGTGACCCTGGGAATCCTGCACAGGATTTTCGGCGCGCCGAATGTCATGGTGCTGGGTGCGAGCGGCGTGGTGTTTGCCTTGATCGTGCTGAGTTCGTTTGTCAATATGCAAGCGGGACGCATTCCGCTTACCTTGGTGGCGGTCATTTCCGTGTACCTGGGCAGAGAGGTATGGGCGGGCGTCTCCGCCTCGCTGTCCGGGCAGCAGGACGGCATTTCGCAGTTCATGCACATTTTCGGCGGCGTCTGCGGGCTGGCGGCCGGCTTTCTGCTCAGAGACAAGCCGCCGGGGGAATCTCCAACAGGCGGCCATCCGACCGCCGGACCCACGGTTTGACAGAATCAATCAATCGGGCGGCAGGGGGCCCCCCCCCCCCCCCCCCCCCCCCCTTTGCTTTCTTCGCTTTTTTTTTT
>Ga0099364_10012230_pt1 | contig 11607 bp, 8 predicted proteins | sample TergutTh196P3_FD_73070 | JGI IMG/M metagenome (GOLD analysis project Ga0099364, IMG submission 73070) | Microcerotermes parvus P3 segment gut microbial communities from Pointe-Noire, Republic of the Congo - Th196 P3 | ecosystem: Host-associated > Arthropoda: Insects > Digestive system > Gut ...
CCTCTGTTCCGGAGACCGCCCATTATTGTTCAAATTGCGGAGCGTCGTTGACGAATGAACGTAAGACGCTGGAAGGCGCCATCAAACCCTGGGTACGTGCAGAACAGATACCAACTCCGGAATGTTCATTAACCCCTGTTAACGGCGACGACCATCCAGGTAATGATACTCCGCTGCGTTTTTCAGGCGATGTCGTACAACTGAATAGAAGCAATACAGAACCATCTAATCAGACCATTACCTCTAAAACGCAAGCCGAGCTGCGTTTTGAAAACAGCAAATGGTATATTCAGGACAAAAGCGCCTTAAAAACGACGTATATCTATGCCGGATACAAGATTGAATTAAAACCCGACGACATCATTGTGCTGGGAAACAGGGCGTTCAAATTTGGTTGCGTTTCAAAAAATCTACCTGAATGACAATTGTTTAAACTGAATGACCAATGAAAAACAATGTTCAAACATGTGATTTCTGTATAAACGACGTCATTGATGATCAATACCATGTCGAAAAGATACTCGGCGAAGGCGCTTTCGGGAAAGTCTTTAAGGTAAAGGATAATACAGGACAGGTTTATGCGTTAAAATTGATGAAACTGTGGGAGATTCAACAGGACATCAGGCAACAGTTAGCGGCGCGGTTCGAAATGGAATACGAAACAGGGCGAATCGACAGTCATTATTTGGTTCGTACGGTTCATCATGGCTTGGTGAAAGGGAATCCTTATCTTGTGATGGAGTTTTTTCCTAACGGTGATTTAAAAAAATGGATGAAACATACCAAACCTGATTTAATAAAAACAGGAAAGGAAACGCTTTTCGGATTAAAGGATTTGCACGTTTGCGGTAAAGTACACCGCGACCTGAAACCTGCCAATGTATTGATCAGAGATGACGGGTCGGTTGCATTGACCGACTTTGGAATAGCGGGCGACCGGAATAAACGGCTAACCGAACGAAATATTCTGGGTGTTCCTCAACAAATTATCGGAACCTATCCCTATATGCCACCCGAACAACTGCAACCGGAAGAAGATGCCACCGTGCTCCCGACAACCGATATTTTTTCTTTTGGCGTAATGATGTACGAACTGATCACCGGGCAATTGCCTTTCGGTCATATAGAAAATCTGATCGACCTGGAAACCTATAAAAAAAATGGAAGCGAAGGAAAGTGGGATAGAAAAAAATTGACCGAATCGGATACGGAAAAAGCATTTGCCTCTGTTATTGAAGGCTGTCTTAAAGCCAACTACAAACAAAGATTGCAGTCGGTTGATGCCGTATTGAAGTTGATGCCGCATGGCGCCGCAGAGGTGGCATATAAATCGTATATGCCTCCTGTACAGATGATCGCGAAAAACGGGATCCTGTTGCGGATCATGCAGGGAGAAGAATACGGCAAGGCGTATCAACTCAATACCATCTTACGCGATGGTCGTCGGTTAGTCACAGTGGGGCGGCAGGACGCAAGCATCCAAAACACCCTGCCCATCGTCGAAAATCAAAGCAGTTATATTTCGCGAAAACATTGCACGCTGGAAATGGACGAAGAAACAGGACAATGGTATATCAGGGATGGACAATGGACAGGAAAAAATACAGGCGTCAACAACTGGGAAAAATCCAGGAACGGAACATTTGTCAATTCATCGGAGGTTTCCTTTAACGGGATGCTGATCCGTCCAGGAGATATTATTTCTATAGGAGATGTCAAATTAAGAGTGGAAGGGTATTAACAATGAACAGTGAATAATTGGGAATTACGAAAAACTTATCTGTAAATTATGTATAAATTCTGTAATTTTGTCTGAAAAAATGAGTAATATTAAGTTTATCATGGCTGCCCGTTGCGAAGCGGCGGGGCGATCCTGCAACGAAGATAATTTTCAACTGACCGACGATTTGTCAGGCGATCAATGGAGTTTTGTGACCGATCACGAAGTGGAACTGGGCGAAAAAGGCGCTTTGTTGATTGTTTGTGACGGCATGGGTGGTACGAATGCAGGTGAAGTTGCTTCAAAAGTAGCGGTAGAAACAGTGAAAGAATGGTTTGCGTCCGGGCGTCTGACTGAAGAGATCCTTGCCACCTCCGAAAGCATCATGCAGTATATCGAAAAAGCCATTATTGACGCTGACAGGCAAATCAAGGAGGAGGGCGAAACCGACAGGGAAAAAGAAGGGATGGGCAGCACGATTGTTTTGGCGTGGGTGATCGGTCAATCCGTGTTCGTCGGCTGGTGTGGCGACAGCCGCGCTTACTGTTTCAATCCTTCAGGTGGCTTGAAACAACTTTCGCACGACCATTCGTATGTACAGACCTTAGTCGATTCGGGACAATTGGACGCCGAACTTGCCTTTGACCATCCCAACAACAACATCATAACCCGGTGTCTGGGAGACCTGCGTCAGACGGCAGACCCCGAAGTCAGGGAATATCCACTGCACGAAGGAGACATCATCATGCTGTGTAGCGACGGTCTCAGCGGTGTGTTGCGCGATCATGTCGTGGAGGAGGTGATGCGTGAAAATGCAGGAAGTATGGCGGAATGCCGCGATGCCTTATGGGATGCTGCCCGGAATGCAGGGTGGTACGACAATGTAACCATCGGTTTATGCCGGATTGTATCGGGAATCAATCAGAACGCTACGCAGCTGTTAGACACTCCCGTGCCACAAAAGCCTGTTAAGAAACGGAGATGGTGGATGTTCGTAGCCCTGATTTTGGGATTTCTCGCAGGACTATTCACTGGAATCGCATTACCCTGCAAGAATCATACCCTTGCCCACCCTCCACATCATTCCGAGTCGAAGCAGGTGGAAAGATAAATCAAATAAATGAAATAAAAGATGATACAATTGCAGGAAAACGCCTTATTTGGCGACCGCGACCGTTATCGGTTGATCCGGTTGTTAGGTCAGGGCGGGTATTCAGAAGTATGGCTGGCAGAGGATACGCTCGCCGGCTTGACCATCGCGTTAAAAGTATATGCTCCGGGCAGAGGATTAGACGAAGATGGCGTGACACAATTCAGCAAAGAATTTAAGATGGTATTCAACCTGAATCATGCCAACTTGCTGCGTCCCACCCACTACGACGTATTTGAACGAATGCCGTATTTGATTCTACCCTATTGTGAACACGGGTCGAGTATCAAATTATCCGGCAAAATCGACGAAGAAATGGCATGGACATTCCTGCGCAACGTCGCTTCAGGTCTCGCTTACCTTCATGCCCAGGATCCACCTGTCATCCATCAGGACATCAAACCAGACAATGTGTTGATAGACAGTATCAATTCGTTCGTCATTTCCGATTTTGGGATCAGCGCCAAGGTACGTAACACGCTGCAATCAATAGGCTCCAAAGCAGGGACCATGACGTATATGGCGCCTGAGCGTTTCGACACAGATTATCAGCCTATCAAAGCCAGCGACATTTGGGCGCTGGGGGCGTCCCTGTATGAGCTGATGACAGGCAAACCTCCTTTCGGGGAAAACGGAGGGCTGGCGCAGAAAGGAGGCGCTGAATTATTTATACCGGGTACATGGTCGCCCGAACTCAAAGAAACAGTCTCCAGATGTCTGCAAAAAAAGACATGGGACAGACCAACAGCAAAAGCCCTTGCGGGTTTGATAACCACACCTAAAAGAAAATTCCCTTTGGTGTTGGTTTTGACAGGAATACTTATACTCGGATCAGGTGCAGGATTTGTCGCAGGATGTTACCTGAATCGACCTGAACCTGATCCAAGACTGTATGAATGTATTCAAATCATAGAACAGGGTGATGCAGTGTTCGATGAAAACGAACTCTCCACATGGAGGGAAACGCTAACGAAATATCAGGAAGCAAAGGAGCTGACCGATCAGTTTTCCCTGCAACTACCCAATATGGAACACCGTATCAGGCTGTTGCGAAAAAAAATGGACGATATGATCAACCTGTCTGTCGAAAATGCCAAAAAAGCCCTTGCTGTTCGATCAGAAATGGCGTTATTTGCACTCCAGGATGCGTTGGAAATAGACCCCGATCACGAGGAAGCCAAAATGTTGTATGAACAATACTTGCAGGCTTTTCCGCGGAGGTAATAGTTGGCAGTTAATAGTTTAATGGTTAATACTCAATGGTTAGGGGTTAATTTTCAATGAATCGGTTAATCGTAACTCATCATTAAGATTTTTTCAGTTATTCAAAGAAATAAATATGATACACTTTACAAAAATCAAAATCGCATGCTTGTTCTTTCTGCTTGCCGCCGTAGGAGGATATGCACAACAAACCTGTTATCAGATCGGAATCAACGAAAGCAGGGAAATATACAATGAGGCCCAACGGTTGGAAAGAGGCGGCAGATGCGCTGAAGCCGTCCCACGCTATTGGGAAGCGCTCAGCAGATTTCGATTAACACGAAGTTGCAGAGACTTACCTGCAAATCACGAATTAGATGCCTGGGAAAACAGATGCATTCAGGGCGTGGCGGCATGTGGCGGAAAAAGTGATGCATCAACTGTGCTGATTGCATCGCCGGGAACGCTCTCATTTGCTGAACAGGGAGGCGAACAGTTGATCACCGTAAACACCAATGCCAACGCATGGAGGGTGGATAGATCGCCAACGTGGTGTACCACCCAAAGGAACAATAACCGCTTGACAGTTACGTGCCAGGAAAACACCACGACGAACAGCAGAAGTGATAAAATCGTTATCGTCGCCAACACGCTCACCTTCGAGGTAACCATTGTACAGGAAGGCAAAACCACTGTTGAAATACCTGATTTCGAGCGAATAAAGATAAAAGGAGTTGCGTTCGCAGGCAAATATGCCGACAGCGCCTCCCAAGATTACGGCAATGATTTGTACTACAATATGACTTTCCTGCTTCCACAAATCACCTGCGACCATGTATCTATAGAAACCAAAAACATACAATTGGATTTCAAAATCAAGGATCCCAACGGAATACTCTTAACAGGTACGGATGCCGAATATACGTATTCCAATGAAATCACCTTACAAGGGAATCTTCAGCAAAATGATGTCATTGATATTCGAGAATGGGGCGCCAGCCATGGAACAGTATTTGCCGCGACCGGAACATATACATTCGAAATATGGTGCTCAGGAATAAACCTGTTTTCTACTTCGTTTGACGTTCTTCCCAAATCCATTCCTGCGGACGAAAGAATAGAAATTACGGAAGAGCCGAAACCTGTTTCCCCTGCCTCCCCTGTTTCCACCTCTTCCCCTGTTTCCCCTGCTTCTACAATCAAATTCGGAATAGGGATAAAAGCAGGTTTGAATCTGGCAACAATCAGCAGTAATACAACCGACATCAGTTTCTCTACTGGAATGAAGCCTGATTTTCATGCCGGTCTATTTTTCAACCTGAATTTTGGTTACAGGGATCAAACACAGGGCTTATTTGGTCTGCAACCTGAAATACTGTATTCACGACAGGGCTTTGCGGTGAACGGCGAAAAAATCAACTTCGATTATATTACCGTTCCTTTGATGGTCAAACTGTATGTATCTGAGGGATTCAACTTTGAAATTGGGCCCTGGGTCAGTTACCTGTTATCGGTCAATCCCAATTCGACGGTACTCGACGGGAACAACATTCAACTTTCAGATTTGAAAGGCGGAAAAGATGTTGGTTTGGCTGTTGGAATCGGATATGAATCCGATTGGGGACTGGTCGTGGGCGCACGCTATCAACATGGATTGTCCGACATGGCAAATAATTTATCATGGAAGAACACAGTCATCGCCATTTCGTTGGGATGGAAATTTTAAACCATAAATTCTACATAGTTACACTTTTAAAAAAACAGATAAGATGAAAACGAAAAACAATATATTGAACAACAATCAACCGTTAAAAAACGTCCGTTACCTGATGTTTTGGATACTTGCATTCATGATGGTATCCTGTAATGATAATCTGGAAGTTGATATTACACCAGGAGGAAGTAACCCGACGCAAGTGGTCTACAACACGGCTGAATGTACATATTTCGGCGCTTTAGGAGGAAATGCTTTCTTTCAATTAGATTTGTATCACTCATCCGATTCCAATATCGGTTTAATCATGATGGGTTTTTGTACGTTGCCCAACAGTTTTACCAGTTTCAAATTGGATGCGGGAACCTATCATCTTTCGGAAAACGGAACTTTGAGAACATTCTATCCGGGTATGATTGAAGATGGAACCTTTATCGGAACCTGCCTGTACAATTTTACCACGAATAAAATCATCTTTATAACAAGTGGTACCATGACCGTGTCGCTGTCGGGCAACACCTATACCATCGACGGCATATTTGCGGGTAAAGACGCCATTACTGGCGTTGCAGAGGATGAGGTTCATATCCGTTTTACCGGAACGGTTGATTACATCAATGGAACAAATCCTGATCCGGTCAATAGCTCCTATACAGCTACTGCAACGCCCAAATGGTTATCCACTCCGGGGAACAGAACATGGGCAGGTATGTTTGAATCCGTCGAAAGCGGCAATGATAAGTGGTATGAAATTACCAATTGGGGAAATGATAATATTACGGTATATTGCGATCAAGTGGATGGGGAAATTATGATAGACAACTATACGAGAGTTGATTATAATGAAAATTATGATGGATATTTCCGTGTCGGTTACATCGATGGCGAATATCTGAACTTATTACCTCTTGTAGATTATTTTGTAAATTATGATCCTTCTACCAGAATACTGGATTTTACAGGTACGGTTACAAGTGGTGGCAGACAGTATGAAGCATTGGTAGGCGTTGCAGCATATCATAAAACCACAGGTAATCTTGAGAGTGTGTTTAGCGACTTTTATGCCGATGTCAAACTTCAACTGACACCCGTCTCAACCTCCACACGATCGACCATACAACGTTCAACCTCTGTAACAGATGTGCTTAAAAACACCCATGTGACGCAGCGGCAATCCACACCCGTAATCGGCAGCAAACCAACGAATATCGTAATAGGTGAATCGGATAAACTCGCCATACAAAAGATTCCGTTAAAAGAGATAAAGATCATTAACGGCGTTTCACAACAACATGGCGTACAACCACAAAAAAAATAACAAAGAGCTATTTAGTAAATATTGGAAAATGAAATCCAATTGGAAGAAAAATATTTCATTGTTTTTAACCAGTCAAACCTTGTCGCTGTTTGGAACAATGCTTGTGCAGTACGCCATTATGTGGCACATTGTACTCGAAACACAATCGGCCGTTATGATGACACTTTACATTCTCGTTGGTGTTTTGCCGACTTTTTTCACTTCGCTTTTGGGCGGTGTTTGGGCTGACAGATACAACAAAAAGCACTTGATAAATCTTGCCGACGGCTCAATTGCATTCATTAGTTTAGTCATTGCCATAAGTCTTTCTGCAGGAATTGACAGTATCCTTTTGTTGATGATTGCCTCCTGTGTACGGGCACTGGGACAGGGTATTCAACAACCGGCAGTCGCTTCGTTTATTCCATTGATTGTTCCGGAAGAAAAACTATTAAAAATCAACGGCGTCAACAGCAGTATTCAATCAGGGATATTTTTGGTTTCACCCATTGCAAGCGCTTCGTTGATGACACTGGCGCCTTTGCAAACATTGTTTTTTGCCGATGTTGTAACGGCTTCAATCGCAATTGTTATTCTTTATTTTTTCGTAAAAGTAGAAAAGACCAAAACACAAACGGAAAACGCTGAGAAGACATCAATTTTTATTGAACTGAAAAGCGGATTAAAATACATAAAACATCAACGATATTTGTTGTTGTTGATACTGATTTCAACCCTTTTTACTATCGCAATGTCGCCGTTATCATTTATGACGCCGTTGCAGGTAACGCGCAATTTCGGAACGGAACTTTGGCGACTTTCGGCAATCGAAATCGCTTTTGCCGGCGGAATGATGCTTGGCGGAATAGTCGTTGGAATCTGGTGTTTCAACAACAGGATTTATTCAATCGGAGCGGCTTCGATCGCCATAGGAATATTGACTGTTTCGTTTGGTTTGTGGACAAATTTCATTCCTTATCTCGCGTGTATGGCGCTTTGTGGAATAACTGTTCCGTATTTCAGTGCGCCGAGCATGACCTTATTACAGGAAAAAGTGGCGCCAAATTATTTAGGACGAACGCTATCCGTTTTTACCATGCTCGGAAGCCTTGCTATGCCGTTTGGAATGTTATTTTTCGGTCCGCTCGGCGATGTGATAAACATTAATTTCATCATGATTGGAACAGGAATTGTGATGTTGCTTTTGGGCGCTTTGTATTTTATCAGCAAAACTTTGAAATCAGTCGGAATGAAAAAAAGTGATGAGAGTTAACTGAAGCGTAAATGCTTACAATGATGTACCAGCGCTATAGAGGATTAAAATGAAAAAATCAGGAATTTAAAAACAAATATTCAATTCCCCGTTAACTTCCGTTCCTTCACCTGCCTTTGAATCAATGTCGAGCAAGCCATTGTACGATTCAACGCGGGTGCGTATGTTTTGTAGTCCCATACCTTCGGTAGTGGCGGAGGGGTTGAAGCCGATACCGTCGTCCTGTACGGTGAAAGCGATGCGGTCGGGTTCCTGAATGATTTGCACCATGATGCGGGTGGCGCCTGCATGTTTGAGGGCATTGTTTACCAATTCGTAGATGCTGCGGTAAATCATCACTTCCATATTCGGGTCTAAGCGTGTTTCGTCGCCGTAATAGGCGAACTGTACGGTAGGCAGGTTTGCGCAAAAGTCGGTTACGGCAGGTTTGAGTCCGAAACGGGAAAGCGAATCGGGCATCAGATGGTGCGCTACACGGCGCATTTCGCTGACCGAATTGTCGAGCAATCCCAACGCCCTGTCGAAACGTTCGACGTCGGCATATTCTAATTTGGCGCCCTGTTTCATTTCGAGCAGTTGCAGTTTGACGCCGGTGAGCAGGCTTCCCAGACCGTCGTGCAGGTCGCGGGCAAGGCGGGCGCGTTCGCGTGTCTCGCCGTCGAGCACGGATTGGGTGGCAATCAACTGTTTTTCCTGTATCAGCTGTTTGATTTGCTGTTCGGCAAGTTGATGTTGTTTTTCGGCAAACCGTCTCTTCTGCACCGTCCATCGCCAAAGAAAGAAACATGACGCCAGTGACAGGAACAAAACCGCCCCGCCGGAGATACTCAGCCATAACATGAAGCGTTTTTCTTCTTCCAAAACGGTTATTTGGAGTTCTTTCTTTGCAGTTTCGTAGCGGGCTTCCATTTCGGCGGCGGAACGTATGGCAGTTTCTTTAGCCATGGCTTTCTCCACCCAATCCAATGCATCCCAATATTGCATGTTTTCGAGAAACCTGCCTTGGGCAAGCGTCAATTCGCAAAGCATTGTATATATCACTTTTTTACCCTCCATATTATCCTCTTCGCCGGCTATTTCGAGCGCCTGCAAGGTATATTTTTCCGCCTCGACGAAATTACCTTTCAACGATTCTATTTTTCCACGAGCCACAAGGTATAGTAAATAAAAGGAAAAGTCGCCCCCGCTTATTTCCCGCATTTTTTCTAAATAAATTTCTGCATTGTCCATATCATAAACCTCTAAAGAACTGCTACATAACATGCAATATATATATTCCATCAAATACGTATTATTTTGCAGTTCACAAATCCGTAACGCCTCTTCGTAATAAAATTTTGCTTTTTCACGTTCAAGAACATTTTCGTATGCTATTGCTAAAGAAACAAGGACGTACGGGTTGTCAGGCTGTAAGGAAACTGCTTTTTCGCCAAATTCAACGGATTTTTCAATCAGCTTGAGATTGCTATATACACTGGCTACCTTTTCATAAACATTTCCCATTTTTTCGGTATCGTTGATTTTCTCAAAATAGGACAATCCTTCCATGTAGTATTGCAAAGCCGTTTCGTCCCAATTTTTAGCAAGATAAGAAGTACCTATATTGATATTGCTAAGAGCCATCTGTATTTCATTATTTTCTTTTTTTGCTAATTCGAAGGCTTGTGTATTGATAACCAGCGCGCTATCGGCAAACCCTTCTCTCATAAGCATCAATCCGTAACTTGCACTATACGCATATCGTCCTCTGTTCCAGTCTAACTGTTCACTCAGGTCTCTCAATTTCAGGTAATATTCTTTTGCTTTTTTAAAATTATTATCTCCGTACATATCTCCGATTTTTTCATATAACCTTGCAAGGTTGGTATCGGGTCGGGCGACAGCGACTAACTGTAACAGGCTGTCCAACCGCGCATTGCCGGTGGGTTCGAACGACGTGTCAACGGCAACGCCGGATGGGAGTTGGGAGTTGTCATTGTCGTTTGCGGAATGGCAGGCTGTTACTGACAGTATCAAAATCAATAGGGGTATCATTCGTAATTCCATGGTCTTGTGTTTTAGGTTATTCATGAATCACTACCGGTTTGAATAATACTTCATAAACTGGGACCGTTCATAGAGCGAATGATCGGCCACATTCGAACTGCTCAGTTTATCTGCAAAATCAGAAATAGTCCGGTACTTTTTCTGATTCATCCAATCGCCCATCGAATCCAACATTTTCGTAATAATTTCAGCGCCATACATATAAACCGCACTGCACAACTGTACGACCGTAGCGCCGGCCATCAAGCATTTAACGACATCTTCCCAATCGTGTATACCGTTGGATGCGGCGATAGGCAGTCCCGGTACTTTGCCGGAAACCAGTGCCGTCCATCGAAGCGTATCACTTATTTCCGACCGGTTACTGAATATTTGGCCCGATACAATCTGCTCGGTGTGAATATCAATATCCGTCTGGTAAAAACGGTTAAATAATACAATACCGTCAGCGCCCTGGTTTTTCAGGATATGGGCAAGCGCCGGAATGTTACTGAAATATTTTCCAATCTTAACAATCACAGGGATGGAGAGTTGCTTTTTGACTTTTTGAAGTACGGTTGAATACAAACGGATGACTGTATCATACGAAAAGTTGAGTTCCGTAAAAAGGTAATAGATATTTAATTCGAGCGCATCGGCTCCCGCCTCTTCCATCAAACGGGCATACTCCGCCCAAACATCTGTCTTATAACAATTCAGGCTGGCAATAACAGGGATCGAACAGGCGGCTTTCGTCTCTTTTATCAATGTAATGTATTCGTCAATCTGCTGCGCCTTCACATAATTTTCGATGTAATCGGCAGCCTCCGGCGAATCCGAAGGGTGTATAAATGTACCGCAATACATTTGGATCTGTTCTTCAAACAGAGACTTTAAGACGATGGCTCCTGCGCCTGCCTGTTCAAATTCCCTGTTTTTTTGTACATTTTTGGTCAAACCCGAACTTCCGATGATCAGAGGGGTTTTTAGTTCTAAACCGGCAAAGTTTGTTTTAAATTTTATCATATTTGTTCCAATAAGCAAGGCAAAGGTACAATTTTATTTCAAAATGACATAAAAATGCGTTTTTATTTTACAAAATTATTATTTTCCGCGCGCTCCGAATATCAATGTTCCCACGCGAATCATTGTACTGCCGTTCCTGATGGCAACCGCGTAATCATCACTCATCCCCATGGATAATTCCGTGAACGCATCGCCTGCA
>Ga0099364_10012231_pt1 | contig 11607 bp, 8 predicted proteins | sample TergutTh196P3_FD_73070 | JGI IMG/M metagenome (GOLD analysis project Ga0099364, IMG submission 73070) | Microcerotermes parvus P3 segment gut microbial communities from Pointe-Noire, Republic of the Congo - Th196 P3 | ecosystem: Host-associated > Arthropoda: Insects > Digestive system > Gut ...
AAGGCGCGCGCAGTGATGGCGACGAAGGCATATAGGACAATATGTCTAGGAGGCATCACAAGCGCAACGCAGTAGACATGCCTGATTGCGGCGCCGCAGTAGAAACCCTATGAAATATCCGGGTTAGGAATATGCACCGTATGAGGTAATTGCAAAACCCCTGGGAGCGCCCCGGCGACCACGCTTGTTATTGTTTCCGGAAGGCGAGCATTCCCAGCATGAGGGCATCCGCCCCGGAATCGGGTTCCCGAAAAAAGCCCAGCGAGTAGTGCCGTGTATCGGAAAGCGCGCGAAGAATGCCGTTTTCGTCCCGGCGCATCAAGATCCGTATGGCGAAGGAATCACGATCGTGTAAAGTGCAGGTAAGCTGTTCATCTTCGCAGGCGACTACAACCGCGCAATCCCGCGGCCCGACATAGATTCCAGCCAGGTCGTTCAGGGAAGATTCAAACGGTTCTTCGGGAAACGACGGTATGGGTTTCCCGCGCAGCATTCCGAAAATGCCGTTTATGATCGAATCCCGGAAAAACGGCTGCCACGCATTGATGCCGATCACGAGGGCGATATTGTTGTGCGGGTCAAAGCGCAAACCGCAGGTCTGTCCACGCGCCGAACCGTTGTGTCCAAGCAGCCAGCCGCGGTAAAGCGCGCAGCCGACGCCGAACGAACCGGGGATTTGTTCGTGCCGCGCGCTCCCGTAAGTCCGCGGGAGTTTAACCACCTGTTTATGCGTGAACCTTATGGCTTTTTCGGACATGGTGGGCGGAACCGGAGAAATGCCGCAGATCGTCGATGTAATGCGCAGCAGATCCCGCATGTTCATCGTAATGCTCGAAAGCGAACCGTTCCAGAAATCTCCGAAAGGAACAGCGCGCACATTCTCGAACTTCATGACGTCGCGATTGAATGAGTGTTCCGCCGCGTAAGTTTCATCACCCCGCTTTCCGACCTTTACCGTGCCCGCGGTTATATCCAGGGGCTGAAATATTATTTCACGATAAAGATTCAGTATGTCGGTTCCCGTGATTCGCCTGATGATCTCCGTAAGAATTGCGTAGTCGGCGTGTTCATAGCTGAATACGGAACCGGGTTTGAAAAGCCGGGGAGTTGTTTTAAGGAACTCGACGAATTTATGCCATGAATAATAGTAGGCCACGCCCGGATCTGCGATATTGGGTCCGCGATAACCGCCTGTGTGCGAGAGCAAATGCCAGATTGCCAGATTGCCGCCTGGTTCAGTTCCGCGAAGTTCTTCCAGGTATTTCTCAATGGGATCGTCCGGGTCGCATTTACCCGCTTCGATCAATTCCGCGGCGACCAGCGCCGTAAGCAATTTTGAAACGCATCCCATCTGGAAATGGGCATTCTCATTTATTTCGGCCTGGCTGTCGATGGCAAGCGTTCCAGCGTTGGCAAAGACCTGGCGTCCGCCGACGTCCAATGCAAGGCAAAGGCCGGGAATGCCCGTGTCTTTGCGTATTTTCACGGCCAGTGCCCGTATATGTTCCCGCAACGCCTCCATTGCCGCATGGAAGTCTTGTTTTTCCGGTGAATTGTCGTCCATATCCGTTTAAATCACACCTGTTTCCATGTTTTCCGCATCGGCTTCATGCCGCGCGGATTTTCTGTCGTCAACCGCCTTGCAGAACTCCCGCAGGGTTGGCGACTCCATCAGGGCGTCCGGCGGCATGTCCACATTCAGGACATCGCTTACACGAAACAGCATCATCATTGTCGTCAACGAATCGCCGCCCTGCCCGAAAAAATTATCTTCGGGATTGATTTTTTCGAGTTGAAGCGCTTCCATCCAAATTTCGCCGACGGTTGTTTCCGTCTGCGAAAGCGCCTGTTTATCATGCTGCTCCGGCATATTTATTCCTCAGTTGCAGTTGAAGCGCCCGGCGATCGGCTTTACCCGACGCCGTGCGCGGAAAATCGTTCATCAGTATCACTTTTATGTCATCCGCGTACTTCCCGACGCAGGCCGACACTTCCCGCTTCAGTTCATTGTTATCAATCCGGATCACGCTATTGGGAATAACCGCCAAAATAACGCTTGCGCCATACCCGGAATCGGGGATACTCAAAGCCGCCGCTTCATCAACCGCATTGAGTTTGCAAACCAGTCTCTCCAAGGCGCTGGACGAAACCTGATTTTTCCCGCACCGGAGCATATCCAGGCGCCCGGCGACATACAGGTTTCCCGCCTGGTCGATACGCCCCAGGTCTCCGGTTTTAAGCCAGCCGTCTTCCAACACGACGCGTGAATCGTCCCGGTCGGAACAGTAGCCTTGCATGACCATTGCGCCGCGCACCCATATTTCACCGGGATATCCCGGCGACGCTTCCCGCCCGTCATGATCGACGATTTTTACATTCACACTCGGAAGCGTCCGCCCGCTGAATTCGGGGTTATCGAGCATATCAACTCCTGAAACCATACTGATCGCGCCGCAGGTCTCCGTCATGCCGTAGCCGGATCCCAGACTTATATGCGGGAATGCGTCGGCGAGTTCACGGATAAATTTCCGGTGCAGCGCGACGCCGTGTATGTTCATGCCGGTTAAAGATCGCAATCCGTCCGTTAATCGATTTGCCCGCAGCAAATCCGTCGCCATCGCCGGCGACAAGCCGCACAGCGTCCGGACGCGTTCGCTTTCAATTAAAGTTGTCGCGCGCCGCGTGTTCCACTCGGACATCAACGCGATTTTCCCGCCCAGGTAACACATCAACATCAGTTGAGAATATCCGCCGATATGGGAGAACGGCGATACCAGGAGAGAGCATGGCTGCGCGTCGTGAGGCTGTTTCCGTCTGTCCTTTGCCGCTCGGAAACTCATGAGAAAGCCGCCCAGCATCATGTTCATCAAACCCGTCGTCATATTGCGATGGCTGTGTATTACGCCTTTCGGCTTTCCGGTCGTTCCGGACGTGAATGAAATCAAGGCATCGTCGTCGGGCGCCGTTACGCATGGTTCCCCGACGCTCGCATCGTTTTTGCCGCCCGGCGCATCCGCCAGATTGAAAACTGAAAAGCCCGACGACGCTCCAATATACGCAATCGTGTCGGACCACTGCATTAAAGGTATGACCACGCGGCGTTTCATGCCGGAAGCGTGGATTTTTCCGGCGGAAGGAAGGTCGGCGACCGCCAATTCGCAATTCGTAAGTTCGAGCGCGTTGACTATGGCGCGTCCTTCCGCGTCGGCCGATACGACCACCGGCGTTACGCCCGCAAAAAAGAATGCCATGAAAGCGACCGCCCATTCCGGGCCGGTTTCCATGACCAGCGCGACGCGGGCGCCCTTTTTAATGCCGTATTTTTGCCGCAGACTCAGCGCGAAATGGTTTCCGCGCTTTAACGCCTGTCCGAAGGTCAGCCGCATATCGCCTTTTATAATGAATTCACGGTCGGCAAAAGCCGCCGCTTTCACGAAAACATCATGAAGGGTTTTGGGGCCGCGCTGAAACACCTTACAGGGAATGCCTCCGACGACCATATCCTGGAGTTCAAAAAGAGAGCCTTTATATGTCAATTGTTCCACGGAATTTGTCATGATATTTTCTCCGCAGATATTGTTTTGCGTCCGTCCGTTTTATTTCAGGGAATCTCTAAAAAAACCGATACTTCCCGCATTCCCGGACAGGCGCAAGCCTGCCGGTCTACCCCACAAAATCAAAAAAGGACTACTGTTTTACAAAATTCCGGTGTAAAATCAATTAGTTTGACGGTCAGCGGCGGTTTTTGAGCGGTTCAGGAACCGTAAAAGTTGGCATAAGGAGGTTTTACAATTACCTCATAATAGGTATTATCAGAAGTTATCATAGAGGCGACCGGGAAGGAAAATGCAGCTTATCCGCCCTATCCGTTACAAACTCAACAAAGACAATTTGCAGTTGTATAAAAGTTGTATAAAACAGGTAGAACAAATGCTGATGCGGGAGGTTGAAATTTGAATATCACAAAGGAATTTATTTCATCCGTCAGTACGAACGACGCGGCAGTCAAAAATGGCGCGGATCTGGCAAGGAAAAAAATGTTTTCCAGACTCGCGACCGATAAAGACAAAACGTTTCTAAGCGGCGAGTGCGCCGGAAGCGGTAAAAACCCCTATGTCTGTTCGGCTGATTTTATCAATGAAAATACTCCTGTGTTCCGTTGCAGCTGTCCGAGCAGGCAAATTCCCTGCAAACACGTAGTAGGGCTGATGTGGGCGTACGCTGAAGGACATGCCTTCAACATTGAGGAAATTCCGGAAGAGATTACGGTAAAAAGAGAAAACAAGGAAAAACGCACGGCAAAGGCGAAAGAAAAGCTCGAAACCGCTGAAAAAAGCAAGCCTCGGGAAAAATCCGCCACCTGGAGAAAATCCGCGTTAAAAAAAATAGAAGCCCAACTGACCGGTATCAACGAGGCAGAGAAAATACTTCTCAGCGTTGTTCAGGCGGGGTTGGGATCAATAGACGCAAAAAGCATTAACGCTTATTCGAGCGCGGTCAAGCAGTTGGACAGCTATTTCATACCGGGCGTGCAAAAAGAAATCAATGATTTGATGGGTATGGCCGGTTACAAAAACGGCGGCGATAAAAAAGACTATATGGGTATAACGGAAAAACTTTGCCAGATACATACCCTGCTTGAAAAAAGCAAAGCATATCTCGAAGCCAAAAAGGAGGCTCCCGACAAACTGAATATCGAGAGCGAAATCGAAGAGCTTATAGGATATGCGTGGAAACTGGATGAATTGGCGCAGCACGGTTTGGTCGAAAACGACGCCAATCTTGTTGAACTGTGTTTTCATGTAAGAAAGGAAGACGATAAAAATCAGTATGTTGACGAGGGATTTTATATCAGCCTTAATTCCGGGAAAATATACAAAACACGGAATTACAGGCCATTTAAAGCCGTAAAATACATAAAGAGTCAGGATTCCCTGTTTTCAGTCCTGAGCGCGCCGAAACTGTATGTTTACCCAAGCCTTTCCCTGAATCCGAGAGTGAGGTGGGAGGAAAATACGCTCAACGCGTTTAAGGCCATTGAGCCGGAAGACATCGGGCTGATAAAGTCTTATGCTCATTCAAACTATTCTGATGTAATTAAAATTATAAAGAACCAGTTAAAAAATTTACTGTTGTTCCCATATCCCGCAATACTTGTTAAGTTCTCCAAAGTCTCCAGGCTTTCGGTGGATTCTACCGAATCCGCCGAAATATTTGTGATAAACGATTCCGCCGGCGGCGCGATCGTCTTAAAACAAACCAATTATTGTCATGACAGTTTTATTTTTCTGCTGGACAGATTAACGAAAACTGAAGCGGAGGATAATGCTATGTTATTACTTTTTGAACATAATATCGACACGGGTGAATTATTTGCTCAACCTCTGGCCGTGGTAACCGACGAAAAAATTATCAGGCTTTTGTATTAAGGAGCGCGGTAAATATGGCAATATCTATATTAACGGAACTGAATCAGGAATTTACCCGGTTATTCGCCGCCGGCAGCCGTCTTGCGGCGGGGGATCCGCGCCTAAAGAAATTTGTCGCACCGTTAAAAAAATATGGCGAAAAATCGCCCGTATTTCTTAAACTTGCCCAACTTGCGGAAGAACTTTTAAATGTTGAGGTTGAAAATTCCGCGCAAAAATTAATAGAAGCCGGGAAGTTTTTATTATCAGTTCTTTCAACGCAGGGCGAAACTTCGCCATCGGCTGATTATACCGTAAGCGATATAAATCACGTCAAAGACGATGAAGCGTTCGTCGAAACCAGTACCGGCTACAAAGCGTTAACGCCGGTTATTGAGGCTTTAACCACAACGGGAAGCGGCCGCATGGAAATTGTCAAACAGGCCTTTGAAACCGGCTTGTTCAGCGATCCCCGTCTTTATAAAGCTGCTGTCGCGGCGCTAAACGATAAATATGCCGAACTTGCCGATTATATGACGGATGTTGTATTGCCGTCTATAAACGCCGCGGTATGTCCGTTTTTGTTATCTGGATACAATGTCAAAGGCAGTACCGTTGACGGGCGCCGCCTTCTGGTCTTACATAAAATCAGGGGAGAAAACATGCTCGCCCTGATTGACGACGCGATAGAAAACGGCAGCGCCGCGGTAAAAACCGAGGCTGTAAAAATAATGGCGGAATATCCCAAATATGAAAGAACACTATTAAGCATGATGGACGAAAGCAAGCCTGTCCGTGAAGAAGTGATGAGCGCTCTTACGAAAATGAACTCTAAAGAGGGTATCGACAGACTGATGGCGATATATAACGGTGATACAAAAAAATCCGGAACTGTTTTATCCGCGTTGATTTACGGAACAGGCGATTATCTGGCGGAAGAGCTGCTCAAAACTTCTTACGGCGATTATTCGATATTGAAAGATGAAGTAAACAGCCTTGCCAATCCGTCGGTAAAGGCACAGAGCGCATCGGGTGCGGCAATTAAATCCTTGACTGAAAAAATACAAAGGCTAAAAGAGGACATAAGCGCGTTGAATAACAAACGTACCGGCGCGGTAGCGGAATTTTTAAAAACCTTGCTTTCGGAGGAATATATAAGGGCTGCGGAAAATTTCCTGCCTAAAAAAGATGTTCATTACACTCTTGAGAAAGCTGCTATTAGATCGTTGTATCATTCCGGCGCGGGTGAGGATTTTATATGGGAAATGTTTACCGCCTCCCGGGATAAAGGACTCGCGGGTATAATCAAAAAAATTAAAAAATCCAAAACAAAAACTGTTCCCCCGATATTGAATGTTTACGCATTTTATATAGGAGCCAAAAAACTTGATGCCGATGAATTTTATAACATGTTCTTTAAAACCGATCTATATAATGAAATCCATAAAAACGACTATTCTATATTCAGGAAAATCTTCCTGAGAGATGACGACTCTCCGAGGTTCAGCGATAAAATCGTTCGATATTTTGTTGAAATAGGCGACTACACCCATATAGGGTATGTTCTTGAAATAGTATCGCCGGAGGATTCAGATACATTTGATGCCTTAGCGGCGCATTTAAAGGCTAATCTGGCAAAAAACAAAGACAATCACAACTATAAAATTTTGAAGAAACTTGGAGAAGCAAAACATAAGGATTTCAAGGAATTATATAAACTATACAGTTCAAACCCATACTACACTGTCCACGAATGGCAGAAAGAAGATATCGCGCAGTATCTGGATAAGTGAATCAAGGCTGCCATTTTTAAAATTTTAAGCAGAGGGTGATTTTCATGAACAATGAAGAAAAAATCCTGGTAATACTGGAAAACATGCAGGCTGATTTAAGCAGTCTGAAACAGGGTCAATCCAACCTTGAGCAGGGTCAATCCAGCCTTGAGCAAGGTTTAGCCAACCTTGAACGAGGTCTGGCCAACCTTGAACGAGGTCAAGCCAACCTTGAACGAAATCAAGCCAGCCTTGAACGAAATCAAGCCAGCCTTGAGAAAAATCAAGCCAGCCTTGAGAAAAATCAAGCCAGTCTTGAGAAAAGTCAAGCCAGCCTTGAAAAAAGTCTGGCCAACCTTGAACGAGGTCAAGCCAGCCTTGAGAAAAGTCTGGCCAACCTTGAACGAAACCAAGCCAACTTTGAGAAAAGTCTAGCCAACCTTGAACGAAATCAAGCCAACTTTGAACAAGGTCTGGCCGACCTTAAGCAAAGGTATACGGAACTAGAAGAAAAAGTGGAGTTAAATAACAGTATACTTATTCGGATGGAAAATGAACACGGCGAAAAATTAAGAGCCCTATTTGACGGTTATGCCAGCAATTATGAAATTATCAGCCGTTACGATACAAGAATTAATCACCTTGAAAGAACAGCCGAAAAACATCATTTTGAAATAGAATACTTAAAAGCAGCTAATCAGTAGAATGGAGGTTTTTGTGGCAGACAACAATAACATATTGAGGCTTCCCTCCGAGAAGCTGTACTCGCGTGAAATCGAAGCTCTGAAAAAAGAAGACGAAAAAGAGGAAAAGCCCTTTGGCTGGCAGTTGTCGCCGCGCGCCGTATTGAAATTCATTGTGGGCGGCAAAGCCGGAAAAACAGACATAACGCCAAAATATATCGGTCATAACAGGCTTGTGGAAATAGCCATAGCCACGCTTCTTACCGACAGGGCGCTACTTCTTATAGGCGAACCGGGAACCGCAAAATCATGGTTGTCTGAAAATTTAGCGGCGGCTGTATGCGGCAACTCAAACAAGGTAATCCAGGGAACGGCGGGAACATCCGAAGAGCATATCCGTTATTCATGGAATTACGCGCTGCTTTTAGCAAACGGACCGAGCAGGGAAGCGCTTATAAAAAGCCCCATACTCAGCTGCATGGAGGACGGCAGTATAGCGCGGTTTGAGGAAATTTCCCGTTGTTCGTCGGAGGTGCAGGACGCCCTTATTTCGATTTTGTCGGAAAAGTATATATCTATCCCCGAATTGGCATCGGAAACGGAAGCTGTTTGCGGCTTTTCGATCATAGCCACCGCCAACACCCGCGACAGGGGAGTAAACGATATGTCGGCTGCTCTAAAGCGCAGGTTTAACATTGTTATACTTCCGACGCCGGCTGATTTGGACACCGAAATTGATATTGTACGCAGGCGCGTCAGAGAGATATCGTCAAGTTATAAAATTAATGCCCGCGTCCCGGACGATGATTCTGTAAACAAAATCGTTACCATTTTCAGGGAACTGCGACAGGGTATCACTCTCGATAAAAGCCAGAAAATAAAACCGCCCGGCGGTGTAATTTCAACGGCGGAAGCTATTTCCCTGCTGACCAACGGAATGGCGTTAGCCGCGAGTTTCGGCAACGGCGAGGTATGCGAAAACGATCTGGCGGCGGGACTTCAGGGGGCAATAGTAAAGGACGAAGACAAAGATAAAATCGTATGGAAAGAATATCTTGAAAACGTAATGAAAAAGCGGGGATCAGATTGGAGGAGGTTGTACAACGCTTGTCAGGAACTGAACGGCTAAAAGGCTTGAATATTTTTGGGGTACGGCATTTGTCCCCCGCGTCCGCATACCATTTACTGGCATATTTGGAAAAAATATGCCCGAAATGTGTTTTAATTGAGGGACCGGGCGACTGCAATGAGTTTTTGCCGGACATTGCCCAAAAACAAGTAAAACCGCCCGTCGCCTTGCTTATATATACAACGCAGTCTCCCGTCCGCACGGTTTTGTATCCCTACGCGGATTACTCGCCGGAATATCAGGCGATTCGCTGGGCTTTCGACAACAATGCCGAAGTCCGTTTTATTGATTTGCCCGCTTCCTCGACAATCGACGCGGATATGCGTAAGCATCGTAATGATCCTGACCACGCGGACGCTGAAAATTCACAAATTAATGAATACCATGAGGCGCAGGCGAGATTTTATTCCGGCATGGCGGAAATAACCGGCGAACACGATTATGAAACATTCTGGGAGCGACACTTTGAGCATTGCCCCCGGGAAAACGAATTTATTGAAAAAATATCCGCTTATTCTCAATCCATGCGTGGAAGTCTTGAAGATTTGCAATGGGAGAAGGATAAAACAGACGCGGCTTATAATCATGTGCGCGAAGCATACATGAAACGGCAGATTGTTCAGGCGATTGAACAGGGCGACTACAAACCGTCCGAAGTTGTCGTCGTGACGGGCGCTTATCATGTTTCCGGTCTGTCCGGCGAAACTTTGCCCATGACCGATGAAGAATATAAAATGCTTCCCGCGACTGATGTAAAAATGACCCTTATGCCGTATTCCTATTACAGATTGAGCAGCAGATCGGGCTATGGCGCCGGAAACAAAGCCCCCGCGTATTTTCAGCTTATGTGGGAGTGCATACAGCATGGCAATTTTGAGCGCCTTGCGCCGCTGTACTTATCAAGCATAAGTACAATCATGCGGGAAGAGGGTAATTACAATTCAACGGCGAGTGTGATAGAAGCCGTCAGGCTTGCGAAAAGCCTCGCGTCCATGCGCAATGGAAGATATCCCACGCTTAAAGATTTGCGCGATTCGTCGGTATGTCTTTTAGGTGACGGCGAACTGTCCGCGGTAGCTGAAGCAATCGCGAGAGTTGACATCGGCACGGCGATAGGCGAACTGCCCGAAGGCGTGAGCCAGACACCGGTTCAGGATGACATGAACCGTCACTTAAAACAGTTGAAATTAGAAAAATATAAATCTGTCATTGCGCAGGATATTGAACTTGACCTGAGGGAAAACCGCAGGGTAAAGAGCGTTGAAGCGGCTTTTGTCGACTTGAACCGTTCAATATTTTTCAATCGCCTGCAACTTTTGGAAATCGGATTTGCCGTATTTAAGGGAGTCGGCGCGTCCGCCTGGAGTGAGCATTGGATACTGAGGTGGACGCCCGAAAATGAGATTGAGCTTGTTGAAGCGGTTCTTAAAGGCGAAACAATAGAAAATGCCGCAGCCTTTGTGTTGAAGGAACAATTCGAAGCGGCAGACAGCATACTGGCAATCGCAAAACTTATGCAAAAAGCGTTTACCTGCCGTCTGCTTTCGGAAGTTCCTAACGGACTGTTGAGATTACAGACTTTGTGCGTTGAAGGTGAAAATTTTATCGAAGCGGCGCATACAGCTTTTGAAATATCCCACGTTATCAAATACAGGGATATACGCAATGTTGACACAACCGTTCTCATACCCGTCTTACAGCAGATTTTTTTAAGAGCCGCGCTGGTTATGTTCAACGGCGCGTCGTGCAGCGATGAAGTGGCGGATGGCTATATAAAAGCCCTTGAAGCGATGCACGCCGTATCTCAGGAGCAGTTCGAACATATAAACGATGAGTTATGGCTTGAAAAACTCGTGGAACTTGCCGATTCGGACAGCCGAAACGCAAAAATTTCGGGCGCGGCAACTGCAATACTGATGGAACGCAATAAAATTACGGATGAGGACTTAAAAACAAGCGTAGCAAGGCGTCTATCTTATGGCGTTCCCGGAGATTTGGCGGCTCTGTGGTTTGAGGGCTTGAGTTCAAGAAATCGATATGTACTGCTGTCGCGCATAAATATCTGGCGGCACCTTGATGATTATTTAGACGCCCTTGACGATAACGAATTTAAGCGGGCGCTGGTATTTTTGCGCAGGGCTTTCAGCTCTTTCGATCCTAAGGAAAAAAACTCCATAATTGATATATTGGCGGATTTATGGAATGTAGGCGCCGCTGAAATAGGCGAGTTTCTGCAAGAGGAATTATCAGAGGATGAACAAAAAAATCTTGACGCGTTAAATGATTTTGATTTTGACGTTTAACAGGCAAGCCGGTATAGGGAACCGAACATAATGGGCGCAGCGGAAACAAAACTAAAAAAATGGCGGCTAATTTTAGGCTCCGAAACTGATAAATCCATTTCCGCAATGAGTTCAAAGCCGGACGGGTTTGAGTTAAGCGAGGATGAAAAAATCATGGACGGCGCTCTTGCGGCCATCTATGACGAAACAACTGGCGGCGGTCTGAATTCCGGTTCAGGCGGGAGAGGTGGCAGGCAGGCGGGTACGGGGAAATCCGCGCCTAATCTGGCGAAATGGGTTCCCGATGTAAGGGATTTTTTTCCGGAGGGCCTT
>Ga0099364_10012232_pt1 | contig 11606 bp, 7 predicted proteins | sample TergutTh196P3_FD_73070 | JGI IMG/M metagenome (GOLD analysis project Ga0099364, IMG submission 73070) | Microcerotermes parvus P3 segment gut microbial communities from Pointe-Noire, Republic of the Congo - Th196 P3 | ecosystem: Host-associated > Arthropoda: Insects > Digestive system > Gut ...
TATAAATAATTAACTGTATTAGAGCCGCCTGCTTTAGCGAGGGCCTTCTGAGAGATTTGATCTCCGGTACCATTCTTCTGCCTGTTTAACATCTTTTGTTACGCCCCAACCGTTGTAGTAACATTCGGCAAGCATAACTTGTGCTCCTTTGTAACCGTTTTCGGCCGCTTTCCTGTACCATTCTACCGCCTGATAATAGTCTTGTATTACGCCGTAGCCGTACTGGTAGCACATGCCGAGATCAGTTTGAGCTAAAAAATTACCATATTCTGCCGCTTTTCTATAATATTCCACTGCTTTATTGTAATCTTTTGCTACACCCTGGCCATTAAAATACATATAACCAAGCATATATCTCGACCAGCCATCACCCAGATCGGCAGCCTGCATGTATAATGTAAACGCTTCGTTATAACGTTTACCCATAGAATGGTTGCGTGCTTGGCGTCTCAGATCCTCAACAATGACAGCGGGCGTCGGCGTCGGCGGCGTCGGATTGTTGGGCGGTATGAAGTAAAAAATCTCTAACAGACTGCTGTTTCTGAATGGCGTTTGCTGCCTGTTTGTCAGATTGGAGACGCCTTTAGAAACATTTGTAAAGATTTCATCAATTGAAGCGCCCGCTTTTAGAAGTTCGTCTTTTAAGAAATGGGTAAAGACGCCATTGTTCAATTTATAGCTTCCGCCATCCTGCGCCGTTTTGCCTGGCGAGGCGGCAAAGGCAATATACGTCCCTTCAGGCGCTTCTATACCGATCAGACCTTGATATGAACTGCTCCTGCTCTGGTTCCAGCTGCGTTTGAAGGGGTTATCCCGGCAGGCGTCCAAAATGATCAGTTTCATCCGCACATCTTTTTCTTCCATGTTGCCTAACACCTGATTGACATTCAACGTAGAAAATTTAACATCGGTTTGTGAATCAAGTTCGGCATCGACGGGGATTAAATAGTTGTGGCCATCAAGTTCCATCCCGTGGCCGGCAAAATAGAAGATAGCCATATCGTTGCTTTCTATTGATTTGTACCAGGCAGTCAGGTTGGCGTTTAAATTGCGCATGTCATTGTTTTTCAGAAGCGTCACCTCAAAACCAAGACGGGTAAATACGGCGGCCATATCGTCCGCATCATTTAATGTGTTATTCAAACTTCTGCCTGCGCCGTAATCGCTCATGCCAATCACCATCGCTTTGCGTCTTTGATTAGTCGGGTTTTCTGTCGGCGTTTTAACTAATTTCAAATTGCGCTCCTGGGCGAAAGCAGGGAGCGTCAATGATAAGAGGGCTAATAAGAGAAAAATATTTTTCATAACTGTTATGTCATTTATAATTTTACTTTATTTTCAATTTTCAATAGCTTTACATATTTGACCGGTTGGATACTTGTGATAACGGTTCAGATATTTCACCTTTCTTTGGAATACAATCCCTTTACATATTCATATACAGCTTGTGTAGAATACCCTATACTAACCCGAACATCGTCATTTTTCGGATCGTCATAAAAAAATAATCTCAATTTGTAGCTGCCCGGTACGATTTTTGCCGTTAAATACGGTTCTAAAACATAAGAAACATCGTCAATCTCATACCTGTTTGTTTCATATGAGCTAGTTTCACCACCCACGCCATAATTATTATCATCATAGAAAATCGATGCGTGGTAATATCCTTTAGGTGAAATGAGTGACAACCAAAACAGTTCGCCATCTGAGGGCGTCACTGTTACGATAAAAGGTAAAGATACGCGGTATCTGTTGCCATATTTCTCTATATTTATTTTCGAGAAATCAAGTTTTGTGTAATTAACATTTTCAGTAATATGGTAATAGGTCAAATATGGCTGTGAGTTTACATACTGTACACCTAAAAATTTAAGATTATATTTTGCTTCCTCATTATCATTTTCGGCTGCTTTTATAAACCATTCCATAGCTTTATCGTAATTACTTTCTACCCCGTGACCGAAATAGTAACATTCACCAAGTTTATTTTGAGCCCAATCATCGGGTTTCTTTTCTCTTTCGGCCGATTTTCTTATCCATTCCACTGCTTTATGATATTCTTTTAATTCGAAATAACAATCGGAAATCCCTTTAATTGCCCAATCCACATAACCATAGGTGTATTCGGTTGCTTTGATATACCATTCAATAGCTTGATTATATTCTTTTAGATTTTTGTAACAGATGCCAATTCTATAATATTCATAAGATCGATCATGTTCAATTAAATTGCCTTGTTCGACTCCCTTTTTGAACCATTCAATAGCTTGACTATAATCTTTTACCTCTTGTGAATAATATTGTCCAATTTGACCATACGCCTTTCCAATCCCGCCTTGTGCCGCTTTCAATAACAATTCTTTTGCTTTAACAAAATCTTTTGATACTACATAACCTTCTTGATAAAAAATACCCAATCTGTATTGCGCTTCAGAATCTCCCAGTTCAGCTGCTTTTGTATACCAATATACTGCTTGATTGTCATCTTTTGTTACACCTATTGGAAAGTAGTAGCAATCGCCAAGACCTCTTTGTCCTCCGGCGTTACCCAGTTCGGCAGCTTTCTTATACAGAGGAAATGCTTCGTTTTTAAGTCCTTTTTTTACATATTCATCGGCAAGACGTACCAGTTCCTCCAAATCGTCGGAGGATGATTGAGTAAAAGCCATTCCCGGTAAAACCAATAGTGTTATACATAAAATAATAATTTTCATAACTATATATGTTTAATTTTAATAAATATCGGGACTGCCGTATGCTCCTTAGAGGCTGCTTTAAAGGCTATCTCATTCTTTTCAAACGTCACCTCATCATCATCTACAATTTTATCGGCTAACGCTTCCTTGACGATTCTGACAAAACTTTTGCCGGCGTTGTTTTGAAACGAACTTTTTATGGCGTTGATATTCAATTCTTCTTTGGAGTAGATGATGCACATATAGTCTTCACCCGGCGTTTCGTCCAAAGCAATGAACTGTGCCTCATCCGGGATAGATACGGATACTGCGGACTTGAAATCGAGCAGCGCGGAGATATTACGATCCGGATCGGGGAATAACTGCGCAATCGGACTGCGGCGTGCGTCGGTTGAGATGACGTATACATAAGCCGGTTGCGAACTGGTGAAGTTGATGCGAAACAATGTACCAGCCGGATAGGCGGTTGCTATGTTGTAAGTCATTTTTTCGGCGGTAACTAATTTTAGATTACGAAAACCGCTATCGTCGCCATCTAATTGCATGGACGTACCATTACGAAGTTGCAAAGTGAACGAACCTTCCATACGGTTCAAAATATCAGGTGGCGGTGGTGGATCAGGTAAAGGTTTAGGTGGTTCGGGCGGTGGCTCGGGGCGGGCATCGTCGTAAAAAGCGATAGCTTCGACCAGTACCTTAGTAAGGTCATTGTATTTCACATAAATAAAACCGCCGTTACCCCAGTCAGTACCCCAACTGTTCATGATTTCCACAGCGCCGAACGTGCCATCTCTGTTATTGAAATTGTCGTCATATCCAATTATACACATAGCATGACCTTTCGGTACTTCAGACGCTACACCGTTAACAGGGATACTGAAAATCGTTGGCTCGTTATTAGTACCACAGAGTACCGGATTTTTATTGACTAAAGCCCTTTTTATATTGTCGAGATCTTCCTTTGTCATCAAGTCAGAGTTTGCATTTAGCCTTTGGTAATCTCTTAGGGCGTATTGTTTGGCCTGTTGCATAAAAGGCATAATATCCGGATGACACTGGTAAGGTAAATCTGAATGGAAAACAGCTCCTACCATTTTCAATGCCCTTGCACTCCTTTCAGGATTAGAACCGCTCTTACAATCTACATTATAATCAGTCGTTACTAAGGTATAAATAAAAGTAGGAGAGAAAGCCTGATTGGTGATGTCGTTTACATCTGTCAGATTATTTCTTATCGCCCAGCTGATTGTCCGGCAAGCATAGGCGCTTGCCCAAGCTGTACACATACCGTATGGTCCCTGACTGCCCGGTATAGGACAGTACGGTTTAAGAGAGGCTGAAGATGGTAAAGGCGTCAAAGAACGTACTTTTGGAACCATAGGAATGTTTTGATACTCTTCAGGCGAAAAAAGAGCGCCTGTAAGTCGGGGAGGGTCGAAGCCGTATTGCGTTTTCATATATAACACAATATCTTCCCAGTAGGGTGTTTCAAATTCCAGTACGCAATAGGGCGTAATGTATTGATTGAACATATCGTTCACATTGGCCTTTGTAACTTTTAACGTTTGACACATCGCCCCGACTAACTTCACCTGCTCTTCTTTGCCGGGATTGATTTTCCATGTCCGTGTCTCGCGCGTTGCGACGGAATTTTTACGGATGCTGGATTTGATCAGTTCCAAAAGCGTCAATGAGCGTTGTTGATCGTAGTTCTTGTATTTGATCACGCAAATACCCACTTGCGAAAGCACTTTCAGTTCCGTGCCCGGATCGTCAAAGACTACTTTCGCGTCATTGCTCAGATTATCGCCTGTTTTCACAGCCTGTCCGTTTACAAGCGCTTTGCCTGTAACCTGTAATACAATATTTTGACTCCGTACAATCGTTGTAGTCAAAATCATAAACAGAACAAATAGAAACAGTTTAACTCTCCGTGGAGAGTATCCTGCCATTTGTATTCGAGTTTGTACATAATTAATTTTATCCATGATAATATTTATTTTGTTGATAATTAAGTTTATACTATAAAATACTTTTACCGCAAAGACGTAATGGCGTCAAGTGGCGGGAGAAAGTAAAAATCCTTAGTCAGACTGCTGTTTACGAATGGTGTTTGCAGGCTGTCCGTCAGACCGGAAACACCCTTTGAAACGTTATTGATGATGTCATTAAGGGTAGCGCCCGGTTTCAAAAACTCTTGTTTTAAGAAATGTGTTAATATGCTGTTGTGCAAATTATAGTTCCTTCCATTTAAGGATTCCATGCCCGGCGATGATGAAAAGATAATGCAGGCATCTTGAGACGCTGTCATAGCAGTGAAACCAAAATCCATATATCCACTATAAACGCTTACATAGTGGTTATGATGGCAGGCGTCCAAAATGATTAGCTTCATACCTGCCTGTATTTCTTCCATCACATCTAACAGCAAACTGACCTCTAACGTATTAAATCGGATATCACTTTGGGAAGAAAAGTCTGTGTTAACAGGGATCAAGTAGTTTTGACCTTCTATTTCAAAGCCATGACCGGAAAAATAGAATACGGCCATGTCGCAAACGTCAATCGAATCATACCAGTCGGCTATATTGGCAAATAAATTACTTGTTTCATTGTTTTTTAGGAGCATCACCTCAAAACCAAGACGGGTAAACACATCTGTCATATCGTCTGCATCATTTAAGGCGTTAGGCAAACTTCTGCCTGAGCCATAATCGCTCATGCCAATCACTATTGCCTTGCGTTTTTGACCGGTTGGATTTTCAGTCGGCGCTTTGACCAACTTTAAATTGCGTTCCTGCGCAAATGCCAGGCACGTCAAAATCAACAGCGCTAAAAGGAGAAAAAATTGTTTCATAGGAGAAAATAATGATTAATGATTAAGTGTGTTTAATTTTAATAAATATCGGTATTGCAGTATGCTCCTTAGAGGCTGCTTTGAAGGCTATTTCGTTCTTTTCAAACGTCACTTCATCGTCGTCAACAATTTTATCGGCTAAGGCTTCCTTGACGATTCTGACAAAACTTTTGCCGGCGTTGTTTTGAAACGAATTTTTGATGGCGTTGATATTCAATTCTTCTTTGGAGTAGATGATGCACATATAGTCTTCGCCCGGCGTGTCGTCCAAAGCAATGAATTGGGTCTCATCCGGAATAGATACGGATACTGCGGATTTGAAATCGAGCAGCGCGGAGATATTGCGGTCAGGGTCTGGGAATAACTGCGCAATCGGGCTGCGGCGAATGTCGGTTGAGATGACGTACACATAAGCCGGTTGCGAACTGGTGAAGTTGATGCGAAACAATGTACCTGCCGGATAGGCGGTTGCTATGTTGTAAGTCATTTTTTCGGCGGAAACCAATTTGAGATTGCGGAAACCGCTATCGTCGCCGTCTAATGGCATGGACGTACCATTACTTAGTTGCAAAGTGAACGAACCTTCCATACGGTTTAAAATATCGGGCGGGGGCGGCGGGTCGGGCAACGGTTTGGGCGGGTCCGGCGGCGGTTCGGGGAGGGCGTCGTCGTACAAAGTGATAGCATAGTTAAGTATTTTAGGGAGGTCTTTGTATTTCACATAAATAAAACCTCCGTTTCCCCATGATGTACCCCAACTGTTCATAAATTCCACAGCGCCTAACGTACCGTCGCCATTATAGAAATTGTCGTCGTAACCAATCATACAGATAGCATGACCTCCCGGATTAATATTCGTAATACCGTTCCAAAGTATGCCTTTAAACGACGTAAAGGTTTTTATAGAACACAGTACCGGATTTTTATTGGCTAATGCCCTCTTTATGTTGTCGAGGTCTGCTTGAGTGGTGATGCCCGTTTCTGCCGTTAGTCTTTGGTAATCTCTTATGGCGTATGCTTTTGCCTGTTGCATAAACGGTCGGATATCCGGATTGCACTTGTAAGGTAAATAAGGTAGATCTGTTTGGAAAACCGAACCCATCTCTTTTAAGGCAAAAGCGCTCAACTCAGTGTAAGAACCTCTCTCACAATTTACATCATCCTCAAACTTTATCAAGGTATATATAAATGTGGGAGAGAAAGCCTGATTGGTGATGTCGTTTACGTCTGTCAGATTGTTTCTTACTGCCCAGCTAATCGTCCGACAACCATATGCGCTTGCCCAACCCGTACAGGTAGGCGCTTGTCCCTGAGAACCCGGCGTAGGACAGTAGGGCTTCAAGGAAGCTGCCGCAGGTAATGATGTCAGCGAGCGTACTGTAGGAACAAGCGGGATTTTTTGATATTGCGCGTCAGTCATCAGATCGCCGGTAAGTTGGGGCGGGTCGAAGCCATATTTTGTTTCCATTAAACGGGTAATATCCTCCCAGTAGGGTGTTTCAAATTCCATCACGCAATAAGGTGTGATGTATAAGCTGAACATATCGTTTACATTGGCCTTTGTGACGTTCAATTTTTGACACATTGCCTCGACCATTTTCACCTGCTCTTCTTTGTTGGGATTGATAGTCCAGGTACGTGTCTCACGCGTTGCGACGGAGTTTTTGCGGATACAGGACTTAATCAGTTCCAGCAGCGTTGCTGTGCGTTGCTGTTCGTAGTTTTTGTATTTGATAACGCAGACGCCTACTGGTGAGAGTACTCTCAGTTCAGTGTTCGGACTGTCGAAGACTACTTTGGCGTCGTTACCCAGGTTGTCGCCATTTTTGACAACCTGCCCGTTTACAAGCGCTCTGCCGTTAGCTTGTAAAATTATATTCTGGCTGTGTGTCAGGAAAGAAATCAGGAACAAGGCAAGCAGAAACAATTTAGCTCGCAGGAGGGCAGTCCTCACTTGCTTTGTTTTGCTATCTCCGACTGTTCGGTTACAGTTTGTCATGTAATAAAGATCATTCATACTATTTCTTTTTTTACGGATATTTTATCTTCATATCTTTTAGTCTGCTTATTGCACTGGTATTACCTTGGCTAGCAGCTTTTTTAAACCAATACGCAGCCAGATCGGTATCTTTTTCTACTCCTAAACCGTAATAATAGTTACTACCGAGTTCAACTTGAGCTACATCATATCCTTGTTCGGCTGCTTTCCTCAACCATTCTATTGCTTTAGTAAAATCTTTTGGTACGCCATAGCCGCCTTCGTAACACATACCGAGTTGATATTGCGCTCTATCATAGTTTTGTTCCGCCGCTTTCCTGTACCATTCCACTGCTTGTATTTGATCTTTTGTTACCCCATTGCCTAAATAATAACAATTGCCGAGATAATACTGAGCCTTAGGGTAATCCTGTTCGGCTGCTTTTCTGAATAGTTCGAATGCTTGTTGATAATCTCTTTGTACAACGCTTCCATTATAGTAACATTCACCGAGATTATATTGTGCATATACATCACCTTGATCTGCTGCTTTTTTATACCAATATATGCCTTGTTTATAATCTTTTGTTAAACCGTCACCATTAAAGTAACAGGATGCGAGATTATTTTGTGCTGTTGCATGTCCCTGTTCTGCCGCTTTTCGATACCATTCTACGGCTTGCTTATAATCTTTTGTTACACCTTCGCCATTAAAATAACAATCACCGAGCAGATACTGCGCATCTTCATCACCTAATTCAGCCGCTTTTTTAAGCCACACTACTGCCTGTTTATAATCCATTGTTACACCTTCTCCTTCGTAGTAGCAGACACCAAGATTACGTATTGCTTTAATATAACCTTGTTCGGCAGCTTTTTTAAACCATTCTACTCCTTGTTTACTATCTTCTGTAACGCCATAGCCCATGAAGTAACATACACCAAGTCTGTTTTGTCCGCCGGCGTCGCCTTGTACGGCAGCTTTTCTAAACCATTCAATTGCTTGTTCATAATCCTGGTTTATGCCATAGCCATACAGGCAACAATAGCCAATCTTACTTTGCGCTTTGGCGTTGCCCTGTTCGGCAGCTTGCCTGTACAGGAGGAAAGCCTCGTTGTATTGTTTCTTATCGTAACAGGCGTCGGCCTGACGTAACAGTTCCGTAATATCAGTAAGGGGTTGTAGCGCAGGTTTATCCACTTTATTTTCAGCAGGGGATGGAGCTTCATTGCCGGATGGGATAAAGAAGAAGTTCCGTCTCAGGCTGCTGTTTCTGAAAGGTATTTGATGTTCTCTTGTCAGGTCGGCCACTGCGCCCGTGACATTATTGAATACTTCATCAATGGTGATGCCTGCTGTTAGAATCTCTTTTTTCAGATAATGCGTAAACACGCCATTACGCAGGTCATAGCTTCCGCCGTCCTGCGCAGTAAAGCCCGGCGATGCAGCAAAGGCTATGAAGGTGCCGGCGGGCGCTGTCATACCTGCTAAACCCTGTGCGGTACTTCGCGTCCAGCTTCGCTTGAATGGATTATCCCGGCAGGCATCCAAAATTAACAGTTTCATGGTCACCGCTTTTTCTTCCATGTTACCTAACACCTGGTATACATTTAAGGTATTATATTGGACGTCGGTTTGGGAGTTCATTTCAGCATCGACAGGGACTAAATAGTTTTGGCCGTCTACTTCTATCCCATGCCCAGCATAATAGAAAACTGCCATGTCGTTGCCTTCAATCGTTTTGTACCAAGCGGTTAAATTAGCCTCTAAACTACGCTTGTCATTGTCTTTAAGGAGTGTCACTTCAAAACCGAGACGGGTCAACACATCGGCCATGTCGTCTGCATCATTTAAGGTGTTACTCAAACTTCTACCTGAGCCGTAATCGCTCATGCCGATCACCATCGCTTTGCGCTTTTCGCTGGAAGGATTTTCTGTCGGCGCTTTAACTAACTTCAAATTGCGTTCCTGCGCAATAGTCGAGCATGTCAAAATCAACAGCGCTAATAAGAGAAAATTTTTTTTCATCGTTCAATATGTTAATAAGTTGAATGTATATGTTTTAAAAACGGTTATTCTTTTTTTATTAATCATTAATTCTTCAATCGATTACTTCCCCTTCGGCAGGTCTAATTCTTTGAGCAAGTCTGTGGTGATAATATCGGCAGGGGCTTTTAGCGTGGTGATTACCCATCGTTTGGAGATTTCGTCCCATCGTTGTGAGGTGACGGTGGTCCATGAGCGCTGTAAGAAGTTTTCGTCATTGGCGGCGCTTTTCCTTTTATTCCAGTCGGGTTTCCAGCTTTTGCGATAGCTGTCGGTTATGCCGCACGTTTGTTTGAGCGACAGTTCAACGTTATAATCACCTGTTCCCCAACTGTTTCTGTAATTATTCTCTTCGTCGCGGTAACCCATGTATGAACGGGGGATGATAAAACTTTCGCCGGAAATCTTGTATTTATCCGGCACATCGGGGTTTCTGACATAGCGTAGTTTACCTTTGGTATCCAGATCGTCTTTGTTGACAGGCACGCTGATAACAAAACTGCCAAGTTCCTGATTTTTTTGATATTGTGTCAATTCATTGACCCATGATGAGATCAGACGCATTTCGATAACGATTTGCAGGTTTTGGCGTCTTTCGAATGAAAATGTGGTATCGAAGTCGGAGCGAGGCAGGTCGCAATTATATGGGTCAATAATCAACGTATCCAATATGAGTTCAAACTTGGAATGGTTGATGATCCTGCTAATTTTGTTCTGGTCTAAGCGACAGGAGACGTAAAAAGTTGTATCGCCATCTTTGGTGCGCAAACAACCGATACCGTCGAAATTCATACCGGCCGGGTCTAAAGGACCGTCGAATGAGGGGTAGGAATAAAAGTTGTTAATAGCCTCAATAGTCGTCAGTGTTTCCGTATAGCTGTTTTCCGATTTAACGATTTCTTCCCATTTGATTTTGTCGTTTGAGCTTTGTGTAATCAAAGCGGCAATGGCGTTCACTCCAATATCGATGACAGAAGTAACATAACCTCCTGCTATTCCCTTCACTGCATTATACGTGGCGCCTCCCAATACGCCCATATATCCCCCGCGCTCGCCTGAAGAGGTTCCCTGTTTTGCATACTCATTTTGAATGAGCACATCCACTCTTTCGCTGGTATAAACAAATGTTTCATACCGTGAGATTTGTGCGTTCACAACTGTAACAAGCAAAAAGCAGCACATTACCGCGCCTGCAAGTCTTACAAACACTCCCTTACTACCGATCGTTACACCGTTCTGGAAACGGTTACAGGAGTTCGCTACTCCTTTAAAAAAATTGTTCTGTTTCATGATAAATAAATATTAAATTTTATTTTTTTAAAAATTTTACAAAGGTAACGATTATTTTCAATCCATCATCACAAACGCTGCCCAGAAGTAGGGCGATTGATATTTTTCGCGTACTTTTTGCTGCGCCGCCCGGAAGGCGCTCTGCTTGGTTTGTCCCGACAGCCATAGCTGGTAGAACGTCGTCATCAAGTCGGCAGTAGCAATGTCGGGTACCTGCCACAAACTCATTATCAGGCTTTCGACGCCTGCCAACTTGAAGGCGCGCTGCAGACCGAAGACGCCTTCGCTGTTTTTTACATCTCCCAGACCTGTCTCACACGCCGACAGGACGACTAAATTTGTTTTTATCAGGTTGAGCCGGGAGATTTCATCGGCGGTAAGGATACCGTCTTCCCTGTCGTCATCCATGAGATACTCCTTAGCCAACCATTGATCGTTAGCGCCCGACATGATCAGGCCCGAACGAAGCATCTGGTTTTCAAACGGTTTATCTTTGCCTCCCCCCAAGCGACGAACAATGTTTTCAACGAGTTTGTTTTCGAGGTCGGCAAGGAAAAAACCGTGTGTACCTAAGAAAATGATTTTCGTATCCGTTCCGCTTAACTCCTTGAATGATTCTTCGGTGCCCTTGTCTTCAATATAATACTGATAGGGTACACGCCTGTCAGTTAATAATTTGACAATCTCTTCTGTTTCCCTTTTTGTGCCTGGTAGATGTTGCCATTCCGAGAAGCCGGC
>Ga0099364_10012233_pt1 | contig 11605 bp, 12 predicted proteins | sample TergutTh196P3_FD_73070 | JGI IMG/M metagenome (GOLD analysis project Ga0099364, IMG submission 73070) | Microcerotermes parvus P3 segment gut microbial communities from Pointe-Noire, Republic of the Congo - Th196 P3 | ecosystem: Host-associated > Arthropoda: Insects > Digestive system > Gut ...
ATGATGGCATCCTCGGCTTCGACAATAATCAGGTCCTCGACGCCCAGGGTGGCGATCAGTTTACTTTTGGCGTATATCACACAGTTTTTTGTGTCGATTAGGAGCTGCTCACGGTTTAAGACATTGCCCTGCGCGTCCTTTTCATGCAGGGCTTCCAGGGCGTCCCAGGAGCCGACATCGCTCCAGTCGAAAGCCGCCTTAAGCACCCTCACATGGCGGGCCCGCTCCATAATGCCATAATCTATGGATATTTTGGGAATGGTCGGATAAATACTGTCGATATTGTCTGCGTTTATTTGCAGCAGCAGTTCATGGATGTCGGGCAGCAGTTTCTTGAAATAATCTAAAATGGTCGATGTTTTCCACACAAACATCCCGCTATTCCACAAATAATTGCCGTCTGCCAAGTAGCTGCGGGCCGTCAGTACGTCCGGTTTTTCCACAAACTCGACCACCTCATGACAGCCACAATCTGCCTCTTTAACATCATATTTGATATAACCATAGCCCACGGCGGGAAAGGTCGGTTTTATGCCGATAGTAACCAGCCCATCCTCTGCCGCTGCCAGTTTTATGGCGCGCCCCAGGGTTTGCTGGAATCCGGCTTGGTCGCGGATATAATGGTCCGAGGCAAAAACAGCCATGACAGAATCGCCGCAACGCCGCATGATTTCCATTGCCGCATAGCCGATGCAGGCGGCGGTACCACGGGCGGCCGGCTCCGCGAGGATGCGCTCCGGCGCAATCACTCCGGCGGTGGCTTCATGCATGAGCGGGGCCTGGCTTTGATTGGTGATGATGAAGATGTCCGCCGGGGCGATGGCAGGGCTCAGCCGCGCCACCGTCTCATTGACCATCAAATCGTCGCCGGTGAGGTTTAGCAGTTGCTTCGGTAATTCCTGACGGGATAGCGGCCAAAATCTGGTTCCGCCGCCGCCCGCCATGATCAGGGCGTAGGTTTTCATAAGTCGATGTACCTCACAGCCGGGCTTCGGCAATATTTTCCTTAAACCAGGTATAGGCGCGGGCGATGCCTGCGTCCAGTTCGACGGCGTGGCGCCAGCCCAGGGCGTGGATTTTACTTACGTCGGTCAGTTTGCGGGGGGTGCCGTCCGGCATGGCGGTATTCCAGACGATGTCGCCGTCATAGGCGACGGCCAGGCGGACTTTTTCGGCCAGTTCGCGGATTGTGACTTCTTGGCCGGTGCCGATGTTTATGTGTGCTTCCCCGTCGTAGTTTTCCAGCAGAAAAACGCAGGCGTCGGCCATGTCGTCCACATAGAGGAACTCGCGCCTGGGCGTGCCGGAGCCCCACAGTTCAACGGAAGGGGCACCGCTTTCTTTGGCTTCGTGGAATTTGCGTATCATCGCCGGGAGGACGTGCGAGCCGGCCAAGTCGTAGTTATCGTGGGGGCCGTAGAGGTTGGTGGGCATGCAGGAGATGAAGTCGTCGCCGTATTGCCTTTTATAGTATTGGCACATTTTCAGGCCGGCGATCTTGGCGATGGCGTAGGCTTCGTTGGTTTCTTCCAGCGGGCCGGTCAGCAGGGCATCCTCCGGTATGGGCTGGGGCGCCAGTTTCGGGTAGATGCAGGTGCTGCCGAGGAAAAGCAGTTTGCGGACGCCGACGCAGTGGCTGGCGTGGATGACGTTACACTCGATTTGCAAGTTCTCGTAGGCGAATTCGGCCGGGCGGGTGCTGTTCGCGTTTATGCCGCCGACCTTGGCGGCGGCGAGGATGACGACGTCGGGTTTTTCGGCGTTCATGTAGTCGGTCACGGCGGCCTGGTTGAGTAAATCCAGTTCGTCTATCGAGCGGCCGATGAGGTTTTGGTAGCCGTGGGTACACAGGCTGCGGCAGATGGCGCTGCCGACCAGGCCGAGGTGGCCGGCGACGTAGATTTTGTCGGTTTTATGGATGGTGGTCATGGGTGGTCTCCTGTTTTACTCCGCATATCGGCTTCTACCATCATCGCGACCAGGCCGTGAAAATCGACCTTGCGTTTCCAGCCCAGCTCGCGTTCGGCTTTCGAGGGGTCGCCCCAGAGGTATTCGACCTCGGCGGGGCGGTAGAATTCGGGGTTTACATCGACAAGGAGCTTGCCGGTTTTTTCGCAGAAGCCTTTTTCCTTTACACCACTGCCATCCCAGCGCAGCGTGATACCCACTTCGCCGAAGGCGGCCTCGACAAACTCACGGACCGTGTGGGTCTCGTTGGTGGCCAGGACATAGTCATCGGCCTTGTCCTGGCGGAGCATCAGCCACATCCCCTCGACATAATCCCCGGCGTAGCCCCAATCGCGGATGGCGTCCATGTTGCCCAGCGACAGCTTTTCCTGTTTGCCGGCCATCATGCGGGCCAGGGCCATGGTGATCTTGCGGGTGACGAAGTTCTCGCCCCGGCGCGGTGATTCATGGTTGAATAAAATGCCGTTGCAGGCGAACATATCATAGGCTTCGCGGTAGTTCACGGTAATCCAGTAGGAGTAGACCTTCGCCGCCCCGTAGGGACTTTTGGGGTAGAAGGGGGTTTTTTCGTTCTGCGGGGCCGTTTCCTTCAGGCCGCCAAAGAGCTCGGAAGTCGAGGCCTGGTAGTAGCGGCAGTTGCCACCGGCCCGGCGGACGGCCTCCAGCAGTTTTAAGGTGCTGACCCCGGTGGCCTCGGCGGTGTATTCGGGCACTTCGAAGGATATGCCCACATGGGATTGGGCGGCCAGGTTATAGACTTCGGTGGGGCGGATGTCGGCGGCCAGGCGCATGAGGTTGCTGGCGTCGGTGACATCGGCGAAGTGGAGGAAGAATTTTACTTTGTAATAGTCCGATTGGATGAGGTGGTCAATCCGCGATGTGTTCTGGCTGGACAGGCGGCGCATGAGGCCGTGTACTTCATAGCCTTTTTCCAGCAGGAATTCGGCCAGGTATGAGCCGTCCTGGCCGGTGATGCCGGTGATGAGGGCGATGTCTTTCATGTAATATTTTCCTCCAATCATATAATAAAAATACGTAGATTCTTGGCGCTGGATTGCCGCGGCCGGTAAAACGGCCTCGCAATGACGAAGGTGGAAGGGATTCCGCATTCATAATTATGAATTATGCATTATGAATTATGAATTTACAAAATCCCGCACACCACCACCCCGGTGGCGATGCCGGTGAGGGCGCCGGCCAGTACTTGGATGGGCGTGTGGCCAACAAATTCCTTGAGCTTTTCATCCACGGGCTGCTTGTCGCCCAGCCGCACGAGCGCTTCCATAATTTCATTTATCGTCCGTGCCTGGTTGCCGGCTTCCCGCCGCACACCCATGGCATCGTGCATGACAATTATCGCAAAAACCAGGACGATGGCAAATTCAAACCCGCCGGCCCCATACTCAAATCCCACCGCTGTCGCCAAGGCGCAGACCGTGGCCGAGTGGGAACTGGGCATGCCCCCCGCCCCAACCAAGCGCTCGGGCCTAAACTCCTTGCTCAGCAAGGCGTGGAGTACCGTCTTGGACAACTGGGCGATGACCCAGGCCAATAAAGGTACGGCGATGAGCGGGTTAAAGATCATGTCTTGCAAAAAATCCATATATACCTCAGGGGTCAGTGTACTCCCCCAGCGCGTCTTCCCAGGCGGCGAAACGATAACCGCCCGTCAGCTCAAACATATAATTCCTCAGCACCGAATAAGCCGGGCGCTTGGCCGCCGTCGGGTATTCGTCCGTGCTGATGCGCTCGACGCGGGTTTTCAACCCATGTCGTTTAATTATTTCCTCGGCAAAGTCGGCCCAACTGCATTCCCCTTCGCAGGTACCGTGATAGAGGCCGTAGTCGTCGCCCGGCAGCAGGGCGGCTATCGCCCGGGCCAGTTCCGTTGTGCTGGTCGGGGTGCCGAACTGGTCTGCCACGACGCGGACACTGGCATTTGTTTCCGCCAGCCTGAGCATTGTATTGACGAAATTTTTACCCTCGCCATAGAGCCAGGCCGTGCGGATGATGAAAAAGCGGCGGCTAAATTCTTTAACAAATGCCTCGCCGGCCAGTTTGGAAGCTCCGTAGACACCCGCCGGGGCAGCTTGGTCAAACTCCGTGTAGGGCCTTTTTGCCTGACCGTCAAAGACATAGTCTGTCGAGATATGGACCAGCTTTGCCCCTGTCTCGGCGGCGGCAATGGCCAGGTTGCGGGGCCCAATGGCGTTGATGCGGTAGGCGTTATCCGCATCCGTCTCGCAGAGATCGACCGCCGTATGGGCGGCACAGTTTATGATGGCAAAGGGGGCTGTTTCGCGCACCAAACTGAGCACAGCGCCCACATTTGTGATGTCCAGCTCAGCCACGTCGGTATTTATTAGGGCATAGTCCTCCGCCAGTATACGACCGACAGCCCGGCCCAGTTGGCCGTTTGCGCCGGTGATGATGATTTTTTTGCTCATTGTCACCTCAAATGTATGGCTTGATATACATAAATAATAGTTATAATATACTACGTTCCGGACAGATTAGCAAGACGGGGCTTGAATAAAATGGGGGGAAATGTTATGATAAGCTAAGATTATAGGTTCATAATATATCATTGGATTCACGAAGACGAGATTGGGAGAATTGAACATGGAGAGACTGAGCTGGGACGGAATTGTCGCAAACTATCCGGATAAATGGGTCGCGTTAAGTAATGTCAAGTACATGGATGACGACGGCACTAATATCGAGATGGCCGATGTGGTCGCCGTGATGACCGACGACGAGCATGAGGGCAAGCGCATTGAGTGGTGGGATGAGGGTTATGATTTTATCCGTACCACCAGCGCTTACACCACAGTTATTGGCGGTATGATATGCTAGTTGACTTCAAAATCCACAGTGGAGTAACGGTAAATTCTATGTTCAAGCATTGGAAATTGTTTGATCCACCACCCCTAACCTGTTCACCGCCGAGAACAACGCCCGGACAGAAGCGCGGGTGATGTTGGAGCTGACCCCGACGCCATGCGCCACCATGCCGTTTTCGGCATTCAGCAGATGGATGTAGGCGGCGGCCTGTGAATCGGCGCCGCTCCTGAGGGCGTGCTGCTCGTAGTCCAAGACCTTCATTTCCACCCCGGTAATCTCCTGTAAGCCGCGTTTGGCGGCATCTATCGGCCCGTTGCCCGTGGCCTCGAAGCTTTTTTCCACGCCGTCACATACATATGTCACATAAACCAAGGTGTCCAGCTCGCCTTCCACGCCGGAGGCCGACCCCACATCCTCCACCTTCAGCTTGCGGAAGTGGAAGGGGCTTTTCGCCTCCAGATAGGCGCTCTTGAAGCGGGCCATGATCTCGTCCGGCTCCACCTCGCCCTGCTTTTCGGATATTTCCTGTATCATGAGCGAAAATTCCTTATGCATGGCCTTGGGCAGCTTAAAGCCAAAATAGCTATCCATGATAAAGGCGACGCCGCCTTTGCCCGATTGCGAATTAATCCGCACGATGGGCTCGTATTCGCGACCGATGTCGGCGGGATCTATGGGAAGGTAGGGCACCTGCCAATAGGGGCCGCCGCGTGCTTTCATCGCCGCCACACCCTTGTTTATGGCATCCTGGTGGGAGCCGGAAAAGGCGGTGAAGACCAGCTCGCCCGCGTAGGGATGGCGGGGATGGACGGGCAGCTTCATGCAACGCTCGTATATTTCAATTATATCACCCACATGGGAGAGGTCCAGTTCGGGGTCTATGCCCTGCGAAAACATATTATAGGCCAGGGTCAAAATATCGACATTGCCCGTCCGTTCACCATTGCCAAAGAGGGTACCCTCTATGCGGTCGGCGCCGGCCAGCAGGGCCATTTCCGCCGAAGCCACGCCGGTGCCACGGTCGTTATGGGGATGGACGCTGAGGATGATCGCCTCGCGGTTTTCAAAGCGGCCATTCATCCATTCGATGCGGTCGGCAAAGACGTTCGGGGTGGTCATTTCTATCGTGGCGGGGAGGTTTATGATGAGGGGGTTTGCCCGGGTCGGGCCCCATTCACGCTGCACGGCCGTGCAGATATCCAGGGCGAAGGGCAGCTCCGTACCGGTAAAACTCTCCGGCGAATATTCCAAGAGTATGCGTCCGGGAAAATCCCTCGCCCGCTCCTTGACCAGACGCGCGCCCAGGGTGGCAATGTCCGTGATGCCTTGCTCATCCTTTTGGAAGACAACGTCGCGTTGGAGGGTCGAGGTGGAATTATAGATATGGACTATTACTTCATCCAAGCCGGCAATGGCTTGGAAGGTGCGCTCGATTAAATCCGCGCGGCATTGGGTCAGAACCTGGAGCCGCACCCCTGGCGGGACGAGGCGGCGATCCACCAACTGGCGGATGAAGTCAAACTCTATTTGGCTGGCGGCGGGAAAGCCTACTTCAATTTCCCGGAATCCTAATTTTATCAGAAACTGAAAAAACTCGATTTTCTCGGAAACGACCATCGGCTCAATCAGGGCCTGGTTGCCGTCGCGTAAATCGACACTGCACCAAATCGGGGCCCGTGTTATTTCGTTGTCGGCCCAACTGCGTTCCGGTAGGGATAGGGTGGGGTTGCGGACGTAGCGTTTGAAGTTCATGGCCTATTCCCCCAGACCGTTTTCTATCGCCGCTATCAGGGTCTTCAGGGCCTCGCTTTCATCTTCGCCCTCGCAGACAATCTCTATCTCATCCCCGCATTTTACGCAGGCACCCAGGACAGAGAGCACGCTTTTGGCATTGGCGGTATTGGTCCGAAAATTAAAGGTAATGATCGACTTAAACTGCATGGCTTCTTTACATAAGATACCGGCCGGCCTTAGATGCAGCCCGGTAGGGTTTTTGATGATTACCTTTTGACTTAGCATTACAGTAGACCTCCGAGAGATAATTCATAATTCATAATGCATAATTAGAATTCCATTTTGTTTCTGTTATTTAGTATCATAGCATTGATTGAAAAATAAAGCAAGCAAAACGGCGGGGGCAAGCCCCCGCCCTACGAGATGTTAATTTCTGCCGGAACACGGCGAGGGCGGGCTCCTAAAGAACAGGAGCTTGCCCCCGCCCTACAGCGGCAGGAGCAGAGCCCCCGCCCTGCGGGTTATATCAATGTCTTAGCGGAGCGTGTGTTCTTCCTCATAGTCGAGACTGGCCGTGAAGCCAAAGCGGAGATCCTCCGTAGGTATTTTTTCGGAACCGAGTCCGATTACCCGCACCATCATATACATATTCGGACCGCCCGACTTATGTGACACGATTTCACCGGGTTGGATGACAAAGGGCATGCTGGGAAAAAACATCAACTGTACGTCCAGCACGAACTGCTCTTCATCCGGCGGCATTATTTTTTTATTGAACTTGGTGACCCTGACCGGTTTGGTTCCCGTGTTCTCGATGGAAAACTCGATGTTTATCTCGTCATCCAACGTAGCGTAGCCACTTGTGGGGGTGAAGTTTATATCGATTACCATTTCCTGGTTCGGTATGCCGTCCCTCGGCGCAAGTTTGACGGTTGCGACGGAACCGTGGGGGTTTTCGACGTGTTCAGACACGGAATGGAACTGGAGCTGGATCGTGTCCGAACCGATGCTGCCGCTGGCCAGGGTGGCCGTGCCGGTGAAGAACAAGGTGCCGCTGATAGCCGCATAGGCGAAGCCGCCGACCAGGACCAGGGCCAGGATGATGACCGTGAGGGAAAGGATTTTCTTATTTTTCTTTTTCATGTGTTTGTTCTCCAAATTTGGCTGATTGCCCGATAGCGGGCGGCAGATTGCCGCCCCTACGGGTGGGGCCTTGTTTCTGCGGGCGGCAGATTGCCGCCCCTACATTATTGCCCCGTCCATTCCTCATAGTCCAGTTTCAGCTCAAAAGTGAATGTGACATCGTCTTCCGGAGCAGATTCCGGGCCATCTACGATTAAGCTCGCCGTGAGGGGCATGCTGCTGCTCCCGACCACGACTGTGTCATATATTTCGCCCGGCTCAATGACGATCAGCAGCTCTTCTGCATGAAACAGTGTGGTAACCGGACGCAGCGTATACGCCGGATTACTGGATTTTGCCGATGACCAGGTCTCCTTTACCACCCTGACGGGCCTGTCGCCGGTGTTCTCAATCGAAAAGGGGATTTCCAGAAAGCTATCGGTGTCGACGAAGGTGGCATCTATTACTATCCTCTGATTCGCTAAGCCGTCTACGGACTCCAGCGTGGATGTGGCATGGGAGCCATGGGAGTTTGTCACATTTTTTTCTACCGAATGAAACTGCAACTGCACGGTACCCGGGCCACGGCCCTGTAGGGTCACTGCGCCCGTGAAGAATAGGGTGCCGGTGACGGCGGCGTAGACGAAGCCACCGACCAGGACCAGGGCGAGGATGACGATTCCGCCGATTATCAATTTTTTATTTTTGTTTTTCATATTTGCTTTCTCCTTTTTTGTTTACTTAATTTGCTCCTGTCCATTCCTCATACTCCAGTTCCAGCTCGAAGGTGAATGTGATGTCGTCTTCCGGAATAGTGGCCGAGCCATCCATCAGTATCTCCACGCAGAGGGGCGTGGACTTCCATGCTTCGCTAATCTCGCCCGGTTCGATGACGAACAGGTCATATTCGACATTTTTGAGTGTGGTATCCGCATGGATATAGTAATCCGGATTACTGCTTGTCTCCACTTTTCTTTCCTTTGTCACCCTGACGGGCCTGTTGCCGGTGTTTTCGAGCGAAAAAGGGATGGTCAGCTTGTCGCCGAAATCGGCGGCAGTGAGGAAGGTGGCTTCCACTACTATCTTCTGATTCGCCAAACCGTCCACGGCCACCAGCGAGGCTTTGGCATTGGAGCCGCTGGGGTTTGTCACGCTGCCTTCCACCGAATGAAACTGCAACTGCACGGTGTCCGGGCCGCGACCTTGTAAGGTCGAAGTCCCCGTGAAGAAGAGGGTGCCGGTAATGGCGGCGTAGGCGAAACCGCCGACCAGGACCAGGGCTAGCACTACCAATACGATAGCCAGGGTTTTCTTGTTGCTTTTGTTTTTCATTTTTTCCTCCTTTTGCTAATGGGTCTCTTTGTGCATTTGTGCATTTGCGCGCATCGTGTTACATGTTGCCATTCTATCATGGAAAATATGTCTGCGGCGAAAAGTCGCAAATTTAGGACTTTTGATCTCGTCATCCCGCAAATCTTTAATGCGGGATCCCCTGAATGTGGCGGTTACTTTCAGGGGGCCCCGCATAGAAACATTGCGGGGTGACGGTTAGGAACTATACTCCAATCCATAAGTATAGGCGTTGCCATCTGCCATGACGATGAAGCGGGCACCGGCATCATCATGGTGGCAGAGGATATGCTTGCCGCTGTTTATCGCCAGTTTCAGCAAATCATGAAAGCCGCCCACCGGAATGTGACCATATCCGGATATGTCCGTCGCAGCGTCCGCAAAGACTATCTCATCGGAATATTTCCGCATTATCGAGGCGAACTCACGGCGCTTTTCGCATTTTTCCTGACGGAAGCGATGGATACCGAAGCAGACGCCAAAAATCAGGCCGACACTGGCAATGATGGTAATGATGATGGCCGGCGTTCCCGGCCTATTGACCGTATAGCGCACAATGGACATTTCCTTAAGCAGCTCACCTTCCAGCAAGGGAGAGTATACCTCGTCGGTCAGCGGTATGACCAGGGACGCCTTCATTTCTTCCTGACGGTTTTGATCGGGGAAGGTCAGGACGTAGGTAAAATCCACCGCCAACTCGGCGGTAAATGTAATCGACCGTTCGGAACGCACGTCCTCGTGTATCATCTGGGCCGCTTCGGCGCTCTGGAAATCCCGGTAGGTGAGGATGTGGCGCTTCGGGTCAACACGGTAGGCGCCGCCGGGTACCTCCTCGGGCCCCTGGCCGAAAGCGCCCGTCTCCCAATTCAGCTCGCCCGATTTTTGGTCAATGACGGTGGCTTCATGGTATACGATCGGGTCTGTCGTCCGGTCGCCGTTCGCCGAATGGCGGATGATCAGGGTCTCGTTGGCCGTGTATGCGTATTGCACACGCGCGGGCGCGGACAGCTCCACGGCGAAGCTGTTTTCCACGGCGATAAAATCCGTGAAGGACATCATGTAGTGCAGGTCGTGATCCACGGGACCGGGGCCGAAAAAGTCATTGTCCAGATAGTGGACAGTGAACGCGATGTCGTCCCTGGCCGAGACTTCTATCGTCGATTCCGTCGTCATCAGCATAAAAGCGTAACTTATCACGCCATATTGGAAGATGACAATCTGCACGGCGCAAATGATGGCCAGAATCAGATAGGGGTACTTGGAAGAGAAGATTTTTTTCATGTGTCCTCCTTTTTAATGAAATATATTATATATCAACACAAAGGGCCAGCCGATGTAGGGGATGTAGCCCCTGGCGATGCCGATGACCTGTTCCTGGGTCACGGGGAATGAATCCGGCCGGTCGTTGGCGTCGCCCTTCGTGATATATACGCGTTCCCCTGCCGTGTCATACTCGAATTCAATGGCCCGGTGCAGCCTTTCCGCCCGTCCGTAGCTATAGTGGATGATGTCACCCTTTTGCACCGTGGCCAACACCTCATCCGTGGGCACTTTTTCCACGAAGGCGACCGAGCCCTGGTCGATGGCCCCCGTCATCGAGCCCGTCAGGACGCTGACGGTATAGTAGGGGAAAAGGCGCATATTGAAGGCCAGAATTAAGAGGATGATGAGGGCGGGGATAATCATGCCCGAAAAACTCCATTTCTGGTTTCTGCTTAAACGTCTTTCCCTGATCGCATCGGCCCGGCTGCCGCCGGCTGTGAATAGATGATGGACGATGGCCGTCACGAACATCAGGGTGCAGACCAGGGCCGACCAGGTGGCCTTATTCGTGGCGGGCAGGTAGGGGAGCAGGGCGGGGCTCAATGTATATACCGCATGGAGCAGCAAGACACTTGTAAACGAGCCGACATAGGCCATGTAGGTCAGCAGGACATTCAACATCAGGGGGGGCAATACGACGGTGAAGAAAAATCCCGCCGCCCCGTCTATGCCGTAGTTTATGGCGCTGCGCAGGCCGTCGATCTGGACATAGATGTTTATGGCGGTGATGACCGCGGCATAGGCGGCCCTTCTGGTCGCGGGGGCATTCCTGATGATGCCGTAGCGGATCAGCTCCGAAAGCAGCACATAGGAGCCGATTGTCCACAGATTGATGAAAAATGACCGCGGCCCCGTCATTATCCCGTTTGTGGCGTAGCCGTCGAGTAGCGACATGACCAGCATCATGGCAAAATAAAGCAGGGAGCCAATCACCGCCACCATGAAGGTTTCGCTCTTTTTCCGGATTGGGCGGCGGTTTCGTCCGTTCACGAAATACAAGAGCATCGCGGCCCCGGTGTATATAATCGGACGATACAGTTGCTCAATGCGGGCGGCATAGGCGACCGGCATGAGCAGGGATGCCGTCCTGGCGGCAATCAGGACGAGAAACACAAAAATATAGGCAATGTCCTTCGCGTAGATTGCTCTAATCTGCTTTTTCATATGGCAGCCTTATACTGAAATGGTAGGGACGGCCCAGTTCGATGTCGTCCGCGTCCATGTCCTTTAAACTGACCGTCAATGTGTATGGGCTGCCCCCGCT
>Ga0099364_10012234_pt1 | contig 11605 bp, 6 predicted proteins | sample TergutTh196P3_FD_73070 | JGI IMG/M metagenome (GOLD analysis project Ga0099364, IMG submission 73070) | Microcerotermes parvus P3 segment gut microbial communities from Pointe-Noire, Republic of the Congo - Th196 P3 | ecosystem: Host-associated > Arthropoda: Insects > Digestive system > Gut ...
AGTGGAGTTTGATGAGTTTGTGTGGCGGGCTGGCGGCTACTTTGCGGCGGCGCAGACATAGACCCCTACTACCCCCCTCTGCCCCCACTCAAGTCCATCAAACCCTCCCACTACAATTAAAACAGCTCCTGCAACTCTTGTGACGCGACGATTTGCACGTGGGTGCGGTTTGCCGGGCTGGTTACTACGAAGGCTTGACCGCGCCCGTTGTTGATGATTTCTTCCTGTTCGCTCTCGTTGATTGCGCCTGCTTTTTCGTAGAGTTTGCAGAGGTCGTGCATGTCGTTCGGGGCGAGCGCGAATATGAACGAGTATTGACTTGCGTTGATAATCGCGGTCGATTTGCGGGCGATTTCCTCGCTTCCGACAAAGTCTTTAATATTCTGGGTAATTACAATTTGCATGCCGTTGTATTTACGAATCCGCTTTGCCAATTGGAACATAAAATCAAGTGCGACGGGGTGTTTCGGGTCGATGAATACATGCGCTTCGTCGATTACTATTATGATTTTTCGTTGGGCTTTATGCTTGATATTGTAGTCGCGGTTCTTGATAATTTCGTTGTCAAGCCATTTGAGTATCAGCAACATTTGTGCATTCGCGACGGTGTGGTTTTTGTTTGCAAGAAGTGTCTGGAAGTTGAAGACTACGAAATTTTCGCTGGTGGTAATCGTCGCTTCGCCGTTCCAGAGCCGCGCATTGCGCCCCTCGCCCGCGAATTTTGACACGTGGGTGAGCAGTGTCCGCAGATTATTTTTGCCGTACTCGCTTTGAATCGATTGGAAAGTGGCGAGAAGGTTGTCGTAAAGGTCGTCGAATATCGGGAAGTCTTGGGGTTTTAATGACGTGAGGTCGGTGTTGCCGTCGATTTTTTTGTTCTCGTAAGTCCGCATAATGCAGGTATTGAGCATTTCCATTGCGTCGCCTGATATATCGGGCAGTATTTGACGGAAAAATTCTTCTAAAAATTGCAAGTGCGCCGAGAAACTCGTGAAGTCGTTGCCGCCGTCTAAGTCGCTGTCTTCCTCGTCAACGCTCGGGACTATGTGGAACGGGTTCAGCCGCCCTGTTTTGGCGTTACCGGCATCTATTAGTTTGCCGCCTAATTTGTTTGCTATACCCGAGTACTCATTTTCGGGGTCGAGGATAAATACTTTGCTGTCTTCGGCCGATAGATTTGCTAAGATTGTTTTGGTCGCGAAACTCTTACCGCTCCCCGACTTGCCCATGATTACCATGTTGCTGTTGACGTGGTTGTTGTCGCGCTTGAAGAAGTCAACCATGATTGGCATGTTGCCTGTTCTGCCGATAAGAATACCTTTCGGGTCTTGCAGTACCGAGTGTACGAACGGGAATACCGCCGCCGCACTGGTCGAGTGTATGCCGCGGCCATCTTTGTGGAGCGGGTCGTACGCCGAAACGCCCGAGCCTACAAACGCCTCGAACTGCCTTAGCATAACGTCGTCACTGCGGAAGCCTTCCTCGCTCAACAGCCTGCGGACACTGCGCTTTGCGGCTATCTGCCCTTTGGCGACCTGCGTTTTTTCGTATACTGTGATGAAAATATTTACTTCAAAGAGATTCTCGGAGTCGTTCTTGAGCAGCATGAGCAGGTCTGTGAGGGTCTCGATATGCTCCTGCAACTCGATTACTTTACTGGTTTTACTGGTCTCTTTGGCCTGTGCGTGAAGCTCGTCAATGGCTCTGTCTATGCTGCGAACCGACTTGAATTTATCGAGCGGCTGAAACTTCATGACTACCTTTGTGCCGGGTATGTCGAAAAGGCGATGGCCCCACGCGTTATAAACGTAAGTGGGGTAGTTGGTGATTCTGAGAGTATGCGCGGTGACGCCGTCGCAGATGTGCTTGCGTAGGAACAGCTCGATTTTTTCGGGGAGAATCCAGTCCATGCAGTTCTCGGAAGTAAGCTCTGTGGCTTCCCTTTCGTCGAAATTGTAGTTGAAGTTATACTTGCAAAACGCCATTAGCTCTGTGTCGTTGAGAACCCGCGCTTCCATTTCGGTCGAGTTGAACAGCCCGACTGCCGACTGGACTTGGTGATTCAGCATGTTTTTATTCTTGTCGAACAATACAAGGTAGTAGAAATGTTTGATTACTTGTTGGTCTTTGTTAAGATGTTCTAATTGGATTATGCGGTCTTTAATTACATCTACGCGGCATTTATACTCGTCGTCTGTGAACAGGCCGTTGCTGTAGGAGTGTTCAAGCTCGGCGATTTTATTGCGCTCGGCCTCAATGCAGACGTCGAAATTAATCGGGCGGTCAAGCTTGACTAAGTTAATCGACATGCCGCCGGACTGCCGCAGTACCGCGCCCATGACGCGCTCGATTATGCTGTCCTGCTTTCGTTCACTGAAAAAGCGGAACTCGACCGACGGGATTTCAATCGCCTTGCCGTAGTATTCGCCGCCGTACTCGATAAAGCCGTCAACAACGCCGGTGAACGGCACGACGTCCTTGACGTCGAAGCCTTTCTTCGCCGAGCCTTTCGTGAAGACCCTGCGTATGGTGTAGTGCTTCATTAGGTACAGGAGCATGTTGTAAACCCTGTCCCCCTCGAACCTCACCAAGAGTATTCCGAAGATGAACAGCACGATTATCATGGCGTAGTAACGCCACGGTATGTTTGAGGTGAACAAGAAGACCTCGATAATCAGCCCCAGCATACCGACAAGTGCATCGGGCAACTCGATGTTTTTGAAAAACTCCATCTTGACCCGTGTTTTTTTAGGAATAATACGCATTTAAGTGCCTCCCGTTTATTAAAATTTATTTAAGATTTAAGATTTGAACTTGTTGTTGAGTGCGCTGAATGCTTTACCGATTGTGATACCTACTGCTAACTTTACTATCATGCCTTCGTCGTTGACATTCGGCGCGATGATGCTTGTCATAAGATTCGAGGACTTGTACATGGCGTACATTCCGCCCGCCCCCAGTATTAATTTATAGGCGACGTCCCCGACCGGGTCTCTTACAAAAATAACGTCCCCCATTAGCATCGGTATGAATATAAAAGAGTAAATCTTGACGGCAATCATCAGCGAGTAACCCGAGAGCAACCGCCCGAACAGTGCCTCTCGCCATCGTTTGTATATCGCGCCGTCGTCGAGAATCATCGGTGCTATGAAGAACGGCGCGGTGATATACAAGACTGCAAGTACGAACAATCTGAAACACATGATGAAGATACACAGCCCGTACACCAACATCATCAGAAATGACAAGACTATTCCCACCCACCTGTGGATTTTTCGTTGGACTAAGTTGTTGACAATGTGGCTTTCGTCGTCGTATTTGAGGGTTCCGTTTGCAAATTTTTGTATGACGGTCTCGTCTTCCATGGCGGCGTTACGCGCGGTCAGCGCGAAGACCGCGCTGTCCACTGTGCCTGCGCCGTTTGCTATGTAGAACATCTCGTTGGTTTTTTTCATGGTGATTGAGGTAATTTGCAGTAGTGCTATTATCATGACCGGGGTTAGGAGGAAGGTGAGCATATTGCGCCCGATTTCGCCCAAAGTGCCGTACATGGTTCTTTGCACGTTGAGGTCTGCGGCGCGGCGTGATACCGCGATGATTGAGAACCCGATACACAGCGCGAGCCCTATCAGCATTGTGCCCCAGTAAATCGCGGCTATCGGCGATGCTATGAAAAACAAGTCGTAGATTGTCATTGACTGGCCTTTGTAAGTAATCGGCTGAATCCCCGCAAGTATGTCGAAAAGCATGTTCATATAATTGAGTACTTGCAGGAATGCCCTGTAAATAGCCATCGAAAATATCACTCGCGCTCACCTCCCTTATTTAGCTTGTTTATAATTTATTCTTGTTTATTTGAATCTCCACCACTGTCGCCGCTGTCACCGCCGCCGGCTCCTACTCCGAGACCGCCGCCGCCGCCTGAATCCGCATTCGGGTTCTTATTTGAATCATCGCCCGATTTCTTGTCGTCACCGCCCATTCCGGGGAGACCGCCGCTTTCGCTTGCGCCGCCGCCACCGCCTGAACCGCCACTTTCGTCGGGGTTTTTGTTACCGCTTGACTTGTCGTCACCACCACCGGATAACTTGTCTTTGCCGGCTTCGAGTGCTTTTTTCTTTGCGGCTTGCGCGGCCGTGGAGCCGCCGCCCGTTGAAGCCGCCAGTGCGGCGTTTTTGGCGAAACTCAAAACCGCAGCCCCCGCCATGAGCCCGCTCGCCTCGTTTTGTCCGGCGTGTGGATTGGCGATTTGCGAAATCATGCTGTGCATTTTGTAGACCGCGTACATGCCGCCGAGCATTATCAGCAGTTTCAAGAAGAAGTCTACCGCTGAATTAGAATCGAGTATTAGATTGGGCGAGAATATGAGCGGCATTAAGAGCAGGAACAGTTTGAATGTGATTAGTGAGCCGAAGCCCGTTATCGCCGCACCTATGAACATTTCTCGCCATCGCTTGAAGACCTGCCCGTCGTCAAGCGGGATTGTCGCGACGAACAACGGCGCAATGATGTACAAGGTGACGACGTCGAAGACCCTCCGTAAGAATATCAGGGTAGTCAGGGCGAGCATAATTAAGAAGAACCATGCCGCGATTGACACCAAGAACAGGTCTCCGTGATAGGCATAAAACCAGTCGAAGTCTTTGAAGATTTGGTGCTGTGTGGAGAGCGAGACCTTCTTCTTGCCTGAGGTGTATTCTTTGTAAAGGGTGTCGAAACGTTCTTGCCGTGCGCTTTCGCCCGCGTTTATGGTACGTTGCCTTAAATCTCCCTTTTGGTCTACGTAAAACGCGACTGTCGGGTGCTTTTCGCTCGGCATCATTACGGCGCGCGGCCGCATTGCAGTCATGAACATTGAGCCGGAGAGACTTGTGCCGCCGCCGCTCGCCGTCTCGATTATATGAGTAGTTTGGATGAGGACGGCAGTTGAAACTTGTATCGTGGCAATGCAGAAAAACGGCACGATTAGGAAAGTCAGCATGGACTTGCAGATTAAGCCGAAAACTCTGCCGACCGGCTTTTGCAGTGAGAAGTCGCCCATTGAGCGCATTACCGCGTAAATCGAGAAGCCGATACACAGCGCCATCGAAATCAGCATTACGCCCCAAAAGACTATCTGTACTATGGGATTGCCGAAAATGTACTGGAACAGGGTGAGCTTGTTCACGCCGCCGAATTCGCTGCCGAGCGCGTCCCAGTCTTCGGGGAAAAACTCGGGGTGGAAGTTGTCGTAGTAACCGGCGGGAAGGTAGTAACTGATAGCCGTATCGCCTACCTCGAATCCGAGGGTGTCGTTTAGAATACCGTCCGCTAATGCTCTGTACATTTCATAAGAGGCGGGCATAATCCCTCTCGAACTCAAAAAATATCGAACATCTTCGGTGTATCTTTCTAAGGTGGTGTACGACTTATTAGGGTCATAAATTAAATCTATATTGTTTTGAACATAGTCTTCCCACAAGACCCGCATTGTGACGAACTGATTGATAACGACCGAAGAACTTCCATCGTCCCATTCGTCGATTTCAGATTCCGTCATGTCCGAAAGCAGGTCAAAAGTCTCATCGTCTGCGATACTGATGTTTACAGAGAAAGATACACCATCTTCAAAACCTTTGAAACGGTCTTTATACGGAGGAGAGGTGTCTTTGTGGTCAATGAGATATTGATTCGCCCATGTGTATCTGCCGTGGTCCCTTACTTCTATGACGTTTTGCCGGTCATAAACATAAGAGTCCATTATCCTTTGGAGTTCTTCTTTATATATTTTTTTTGTCCATTCGTCTCTGTTGGGAAATGTGCGATAAGCCTGAAGTCCGTAAAACACATTATCTCTATATACATACACGATTTTTTTGTAGGCTTCGTCGATTACGCCGTAGCTTTTGCTTTGGGAGTAGAGATAGGCGTACTGCCCTCTGTCTACTAATGTGTCGTCGGAATTCTTCTTCCCTACCGTCTTTTTTTCCGACTTCGACAAGGAGTCAAACCGGACTGTTTCTTTCCATGTATAGGTCGCTTCAACCAGCTTATATTTCTTGTTGCTTTTGAGTTTTGAGCCTTTTTTTCGCGGAGTGGGTATCTGCCCTTGGAGAGCCACGGTGTCCTCAAAATCATCAATCGGTTCAAACACACCATGTACATCGAAAACGCCCGGGGTTTCAATCATGAGATAATAGTCGTCGCTGTAGGGGACGAAAATGCTTGTCAGGTACGGGTCCATTTGAGAGGTCCAATAAAGCTGCTGTTTAGTCCAATCGTCGCCGGGCAAGGGGGGTACATCGCCGAATTTTACGTCGGTGCCGATTGGTATGGCGTAGAGCATTGCCCTCGACAAAACATCATACATTTGCGAACTGTTCAAGGGGACTTGATTCGCTTTCAGAAACTCGCTGACGTGGGGGTAATAGCGTTTGTAGTCGGTTTCTTTCAAGTGTGGCCGCAGGACAATGCCCTCGTTCTCTTGAATCATGTTTCTGGCGTCGGCGAGGATTCGCATTACCATTGCGCGTTTTGTGCCGTCTTCGGGAATGTAGAGAATCTGCGGCGTGCCGTCGTAGAGGGCCTCAATATCTTGTGTCATGGCAAAGTACATTGGTTTTACCCCTGCAAAGATGTCGATGCCAGTCATCAAAATGTCAATGAAAAACAGCGGCGTTATGAGGATAAATACGAGTATTCGCCGGATTATCATGCCAAAGTGCGGTATGAGGTTGTGGGCTATGGGGTCGTTGAAAATCCTTTTGCAGGAGGCTAAAAAGGGAAAGCTTATTTGATTGTATAACGCTTCTAATATTCGTCTTACGAAGACAACCGCCCCCTTTCATGAGATTTATTTTTACAGGTCTATTTGTCGTTTTGGGATTGATACGCCGCGAAATCTATGTCGCCGTCGGCAGTTTTGGGAACATCCGGCGCGACCGGCGCGGGAGCAGAGCCTTCGTATTTGTTGCCGTCTTGTACAGCCGCAAAGTCAATGTCGCCGCTCCTTGTGGTAGTGCCTTGTACTGACGCGAAGTCAACGTAGCCGCTTGAACCTGCCGAACTTGTGGTGGTTGCGTTGGGGTCTTTGTTATAGTTTTGCACTGATGCAAAATCTACGTCGCCACCGGATTTACTGCCGCCTTGTACTGCCGCGAAGTCTACGTATTCGGATTTACTGCCGCCTTGCATTGCGGCGAAGTCAACGTCGCCGCTTGCAGTTTTGATGGTGCTTGGCGCGTCGTAATTTACGTTTGAGGTGTCGGGTTTACCTTGGTGTGCGGCGAAGTCTACGTCGCCGTCTGCGGTTCTGGGTAGGTTGGGGTCGTTCCATTTCCCGGACCCTGCAATGGAGGGTACAACTATGGGACCCTTTGCCAAGCCGGGGTTTTTGTTGCCGCTTTGTTCGGCGGAAAGTTTCGCGTAATGTTCTCCGAGGTATTCCATACCTTTGTAGGAAGCGTTGAAGGTGCCTTTTGTGGCGCCCCATGCGGCTGAACCGGTCTTTTTTACACCTTTCCACGCGATTCCGCCCGCGATTGCAGCCAGCGCCATGCCGCTTGCTTCCGAGCCGTCATGCGCGCCGCCGCCGCCGCCACCACCACCTGTAGTGACAATCTTGGAAATCATGGTGTGCATTTTGTATGTAGCGAACAGGCCGCCGAGGGTGAGCAGGGCTTTCATGACGGTGTTGACGAAGTCGTTCGAGTGGAAGATTAACGCGCCGTCCCATATGAGGGGCAGGAAAATCGTGACTAATTTCAGGGTGATGATTGAGCCGAAGCCCGCGATTGTCGCGCCTATGAACCGCTCTCGCCACGCCTTGAACCGTGTGCCCTCGTCCAAGGGCATCGACATGACGAAAAACGGCGCGACAATGAACAAGACAATTAACTCAAAGATTCGCTGTAGGAATATGAAGATAATCATACACAGCATGATGGCGTAGAATATCCCCGATATGAGCGAGACCCAGTAGTTGCCGGGGTAGAGCAGGTGGTAGATGTTGAAGTCTTCCAACATCTTTCTCATGTTGCTCCAAGTCAATTCGGTTTTGCCGTAGAGATAATCGTCTCTGACCCGTTCGTACTTTTTGTAGTCGGGGTTGGTGTTCGGGCCGACGAAGACGAATTTGTTGGTTACTGCTTTGTATTCCCATTTTCCGGCGGTGGAAGTGTTCAAGGTTTGGGGGGTGGCGGCTATAATGAACAGCGCGCCGCTCGTGCTGACGGGTTGGGTTGTGCCGCCGCTTGTTGCGACTATGTAGGAAGTCTGCTTTAACACTAAGCTCGCCACGTTGACCGAGGCAAGGCACATGAGGGGGATAATCAGGAAGGTAAGCATCGACTTGCCGACTGTACCTAAAACTCTGCCGACCGGCTTCCTGACGTCCAAGTCGCCCATTGAGCGAATGACCGCGATGATTGAAAAACCAAGGCACAGGGCGGCGGAGATGAGGGTGATTGCCACGAAAATTCTCATTACTACAGTCTGCCCGAAGAAGAAATTCACGATGTCGGTCTGCCGCCGCACGCCGTTTTCAACGACGGTAATATCCTTGACACCCGAGAAAATATCCACCGCTTGTTCGAGCAGTGTGACTATCCAATAGGGCACCAACATAATACCCAACAGGACTGCCTGACCTAAGTTGTAAAGTCCGGGCCATACCGAGTTAAGAATTAGCACGACAACGGGCGACACTATGATGTCGAACACCTTATCCCAAAACCATCTCATACTTAAATCTCCTTTGTTATCAGTTTATCAAAAATGCACAAGGGTGCATAATATTTTCAAAGTTTATTTTCCTACCGCCCGTGAAGTTGAAATTAAGTTTACTTAATTTCAACTTCATGTTCGGGTAGGATTCGCCTGTTATGACGGGGATGCCCACTGTTCCATAATCGGCAGTGCGAGGTTCAAAACGACTACTAAAATGAATATCAAAAAGAATCCGATAATAGCGTTTTTTAATGCGGTCTTTGCTTTTTCACGGTCTTGGGGTTCTTCGGCTTTCGCCAACTTAATCCCTAAGAAGATGCAGAAAATCCCGCCAACAGCACCAACCAATGGAATTGCCACTGCGAATATTGAGCCGAGTAAGCCTATAATCGGGGCAACTACCGACTCCAACTCAGGGCCGGCGGCTAAAATTAAATTGAACATACCTTTTCCTCCTTTCCTTGTTAGTATGATAATTGCATGTTTTCTCGTATATATAAAGCTTGGATAGCTTTATAACTAAATTATCTCACCCGCATGTACTTTCTGTTTCTGAACAGATAAATCCCTAAGACGAGGAGTGCGAGTGCGGTTATGATGATTACCCAGACGGTGGGAATGTTCATGACGTAGAGCATGTGGAAGCCGTAGACGGTCTCGTTGCCTGCTTCGTCCCTGACTGTTATGACGTACCGCCCTGCTTCGTCCAATGTGTAACCCGGCCTTAGTGAGGATGTGTTGAGCATGATTTCGATGTGGTATTCTTCGTCGCCCTCGATTTCGTATTCAATCGGGCCGAGGACTTCGTCTGTGCCGCTGTCGGAGATAACCATGGGTTCTTCGAGACGTATGCCTTCTTTGTCGAATTGGTAGAACAGTAACACCGGGGGGGTGGTTACAAGGTTGACTTTCACCACATGCTCCTCGCCTGTCGCCAATTCAATCATGGTGAAGACGTATTCGGCATCGTGGTTGAGGGCGTAGCTGTCGCTTGTTACTTCGTCTTCTTCGCCGTCCACGGTTATGTCTATGAGGTTGAAGCCGACGGGCGCGTTGAAGCCCATCAGGTCATTTACCGCGTGCTTGACGATTCTGAAGGTGAAAATCGGGTAGTCGGGGTTTTCTGTGGTTGCTAAGATGTACTCGCCGTGTTCGGTGAGGGCGGTTCCTGTTTCAAAGGATTTCTGCTCGCCGTCGAGGGTCATTTGGAGCAGTGTCAACGGGAAGGTAATGCGGACTTCGCCGTTTGTCACCATGCCGTCGGGGACGGTCGAGCGGAGAACTTCGCCGTTGCCTAATTCGTAGACGTATCTGAAAGCGTAGTCGGTATCTTCAAAGTTGAAATTCTCGCCTTCGCCACTTTCTCCGGTGGGCGTGGGCATGCCCGCGGGTGGAGTTTCGGTGTACTGGATTTCAACGGTCGCGATATGAGGCGCGGCTGATTCTTCCTCGTAATAGAACCAGTCGGGGATTTCGGTGAGGGAGTAAAACCAACTCGGTACCGTGGTGATTTCCCTGTACCAGACCGGCTCGGCCGGGAGGTCGTAAAACCAATCCGGGAAGACGTCCACTTCGTAGACCCATGTCGGTATCGGCGGGTTTTGGGTCATCCACTCGGGGAATGGGCGTGGTTCGGCGGGGGGAGTGGGTTCGGTGGGTTCGGTTGCGGGTGCAGTTTCTGCGGGTTGGGTTGCGGGTGCAGTTTCTGCAGGTGCAGTTGCCGCGGGGGGAGTTTCTGCGGGTGCAGTCGCGGGAGCGGTTGCGGGTGCAGTTTCTGCAAAGGCTGTAATCGGGGCAATTGCGAGAATTAAAACAAGGCTAATTAGCAGCAGTTGTTTCAGTGTTTTCATTTACGTCTTCGCCTCCTTTATTATCATTGGCCTGTGCGCTGTTCTTAAATATAACCGCGTTTCGTGCGCCTAAGTCGTAGTAAACTTCGTCGCTGTAGAATACGTTGCTGCGGACTTCGGTTAAATCCATCGTGCCGAATTTGTATTTATTGCACTTGTAACTCGGCGTGTACTTGGTTTTGAGCGGGTGATTCCCGAACGTGACTATGATTGAGTTGCCTGTGCTGACGTTGTTGTTGAGTTTTTGCAGCTCGGACGGGTAAATCAGCGGGCGGGTCTGCATTTGTGTTGAGACTGAAAGGTTCCCTGCCTTCTCCCCTGTTGAGCTTGAAACGCTCTGTGTCGAGATGGTCATGTTACCGCAGAGCTTGGAAAATTCCTCGCATGTGTCGATGTCGTTCGAGCCTATAAACATTTTTATGCCGCAGTTGGACTTGATGATGTCTGCAACTTTGTCGCCGTATACGTTATTCAGCTGTGCGTAGGATTGCACTACCATATTGAACCAGATTTTGCGGCTTCGTCCTACTGTAATCATCTTGTCGAACTTGTCAATTTTGGGCATGTTCCCGAATTCGTCGAGTATGAAGTAGACGTTTCGCGGCAGTGATAGGTCTTCCCGCATTGACGCTTTTTTGATTAGGGCTTTGTATATACACAGTACAAATACTGCCGCCAAACCGTGGCGGGTGTCCTTCTCGTCGGGGATTTTCATGAACAGGGCGGTCGGCTGATTGGCGAAGTCGTCGGGGTTAATATCAGTCGCCGATGTTAGGGCGCAGATGCCTTCGTCGTTGAATATGCTCATTTTGTCGAATGCAATCGACATGTAACTCGCCAAGGTATTCTCGGCGGACGACAATACCTGCCTTGACAAAGTTACTGCCTTTGACAAAGTCGAGCGACCTTGAAAATAATCTTTCAAGGCTTGGAATTCGTTTTCGGAGTTTGCGATTGCTTTGTTGAGGTTGAAGAAGTTGAATTTCTCCATCGACATGCCGAGCTCGGGGTTTTCGCTGTCCTCGAGCATTGCCAACAAGGTGGACATT
>Ga0099364_10012235_pt1 | contig 11605 bp, 4 predicted proteins | sample TergutTh196P3_FD_73070 | JGI IMG/M metagenome (GOLD analysis project Ga0099364, IMG submission 73070) | Microcerotermes parvus P3 segment gut microbial communities from Pointe-Noire, Republic of the Congo - Th196 P3 | ecosystem: Host-associated > Arthropoda: Insects > Digestive system > Gut ...
GTGTTGTCAATCTGTGCTAGCGCTTCTTCGGCGGAGGCGTTCTCTTCCATCTTGAACTCGAAGGCATAAATCGAATCGGCTGTTTTCACGACGACGTCGGCGCGTCCTTTGGCGCTTTTTACTTCCGTATCTACAAATTGACCTATATTGGCGAAGAGAAGGTAACATATCAACTGATAATATTTTTCATCCTTGTCCTTATTGTCCTCCAAATCATACGGGATAGCAGCATAATAAGCCCGCAGCAGGTTCATGAAATCATCGACTACGCCGCTACGTATCGATTTGATAAAAGTAATAATAGAAAACGAATCATCCAAACCCCACTTGGGAATAAAAGCGGGAAGCAGTTCGTCTAAAAAGCCATACTTAACCTCTTCATTCGGGTAACCAAGTGTAAAAGCGTCAAGCGAAGCATCATACGATTTGATAGTCAGGTATCCTGTCTGGTAGAGCAATGGTGTCAGGCTCGTTTCGTCAACGCGGTATTCGTCGATTTTCTTAACAGGAATGGTTATATCGTTTTCTAATTTACGTATGTCAAACCGGCTTTTCTGCAATGTGTTGGTTAGAAATGTAGGTGTTCCCGTCTTGAACCAGTAATAGGCATAATCATATTGCAGAAATGTACTTAACAGACTGAAAGGATTATACATGCTTGCTCCTTTTTTAGAAAACCGATAACCGTCATAGCGTTTTTTTAATTCGGCAACCGTTTCGTTATATTTTGATTCTGTCGCCTTAGCCAACGCATGTAATTCAGGTTGAAACTGTTCCAAGAGTTCTGTTTCCGAAATGCCGCAAATCTCTGCATATTGATCATATAAGCTGATATCTATCAGTTGATTCAAATCACTAAAAATACTTACTTTTGCAAATTTGCTGACACCGGTGAGGAATACGAATCGCAAGGCATAGTCCATGCCTTTCAGTACGCCGTAGAACCCTTTGAAAAAAGTAACTAATTCTTTATGGATTTGTGGATTATCCATCGTATTGACTAATGCCTTGTCATATTCATCCACTAATACAACCACTTTCCTGCCCGACTTTTCATAAGCTGTTTCGATTAATTTTGATAGACGTGCAGACAGGTTGCTATATTTTTCTGTTATGCCCCAATCATTTTCATACTTGTCCAATATTACGTTCAGCGTAGTGTCCACCGATTGCATACTGTCGCTGCTTCCTCTATTGAGATCGATGTAAATAACAGGATATTCAATCCAGTCCTTCTCCAAATCCGCAATAGCCAAGCCTTCAAACAATTCCCTTTTCCCCAGAAAGTAGGCTTTCAGGGTGGAAATGAACAGACTTTTCCCGAAGCGGCGCGGACGACCGAGAAAATAAGGTCTGTATTCCTTTGCCAGATCATAAATGTATTTCGTTTTATCTACATACACATAGCCTCTGGTGCGCAGTTTCTCAAAATCCTGAATGCCAACCGGCATTTCCCTTGATGATGTATCCATAATATTTTATTTATAATCTTCAAAAACATCTTGTCGTTCATTATTTTACAATCTTTCTTATTGGCACGTTGCATGTGACTGTACCTTCGTTCGACCCTCCGTTCCACTTGGCTTGCCATGTCCCGCTGATATTGTTGTCGCTTAATTTGAATTTGTAGGTATTTTCAATGGATATTTCGTCTAAGTAAGTATAAAAAACCAACGTCTCATTTTCGTTGAAATGAATTCCGTCCAAATAGCCGAACGAACTCTCGGCGTTCATGCCGATGGCCTCGCCGCTGTGTACCCATTGAATAGGATTGTTTCGGGTGTGAATCATATTAAACACACCCTTGTTACCCTTACTGTCGGCGCTCGTTCCCTGAAAACAGGATACTTTATTGTCGCTCGACTCTTTGCGTATTACTACCTTCAGATTCTCATGTCCCTCGACCTCTATCATTTGGACATAACAAATATAATTCTTGATACCATTTTCGATGACTGTGTAGAGGTCGACATCAAACGATGACGATGCGCCGCTAAAAAAGACGTGCGGGTTCGGATATAAGAAATTCTCCTGATCCTCAGTCCTCGTTATTTGGGGAAGCGGTTCGGGCCATGTGTATTCATCGGTCATTTTAGTTGTTTCATTGAACTGATACGCTCTTGTATAGCTCAAAACTTCGGTTTTGTCGCCGATTTGAATAAAAGCTTTCGTTTCGTCATTGCCGTTATTTATCTCAATTTTAATTGTTCCGGACGACTTAGGGCCGTTAATGATCCCTTTGTAGAGGCCGAAATAAGTGTTATCGTACTCCGCCGTCGTTTCGGTACTCTTTCCGTCGCCCAGTACGATTTCGAATTCATCGGCGTCTTTCTCGCCGCCTAATATTTCACACGAAACAAACATCGTCAAACTTGCAATGGCAAGTAATCCTGTAATACTTTTTTTAATTTTTTTCATTTCTATATATTTTAAAATAACTGATTAATTGAAAAACAAAAACATTGTTCATTGTTAATTGTTAATTGTTCATTGTTGAAGTCAGCCATCGTTTTATTCCTTTTGCCTCTTTACTGAACTCCACACCTATTTTTACCAGCCGGCGGTGGTCGGCGGTATAGGGAATGAGGTATCCTGTGTTGTCAATCTGTGCGAGCGCTTCTTCGGCGGAGGCGTTCTCTTCCATCTTGAACTCAAAGACATAAATCGAATCGGCTGTTTTCACGACGACATCAGCGCGGCCTTTGGCGCTTTTTACTTCCGTATCAACAAATTGACCTATATTGGTAAAAAGTAAATAACATATCAACTGATAATATTTTTCGTCTTTGTCCTTGTTTTCCTCCAAGTCATACGGGATAGCAGCATAATAAGCCCGCAGCAGGTTCATGAAATCATCGACCACGCCGCTACGCATCGCTTTGATAAATGTAATAATAGAAAACGAATCATCCAATCCCCACTTGGGAATAAATGCGGGAAGCAGTTGTTTCAGGAAACCATACTTCACCTCTTCATTCGGGAAACCAAGCGTAAAAGCGTCAAGCGTAGCATCATAGGACTTAATAGTCAAGTATCCTGTCTGGTAGAGCAGTGGCATAAGACTCGTTTCACCGACGCGGTATTCGTCGATTTCGCTAACTGAAATACTTATTTCGTTGTTGAATTTACGTATATCAAAATCGGTTTTTCGTAGTGTGTTAGCTAAAAATGTAGGTGTTCCCGTCTTGAACCAGTAATAAGCATAATCATTTTTCAGAAAAGTACTCAACAAACTGAACGGATTGTATATCCTTTCTCCTTTTTTAGCAAACAGGTAACCGTCATAGCGTTTTTTTACTTCGGCAACCGTTTCGTCGTAAGTCATGCCTGTATTCTTTGCCAATGCATGCAATTCAGGTTGAAACTGTTCCAAGAGTTCGGTTTCGGATATGCCGCATATCTCCGCATACTGATCATCCAAACTGATGTCAATCAATTGATTCAAATCGCTGAAAACACTCACTTTAGCAAATTTGCTAACGCCAGTGAGAAACACAAAGCGCAAGGCAAAGTCCATACCTTTCAGGACGCCGTAAAATCCTTTGAAAAAAGTAATTAATTCTTTATGGGTTTGCGGATCATCCATCGTATTGACTAATGCCTTATCATATTCATCCACTAATACAACCACTTTCCGGCCCGACTTTTCATAAGCGGTTTCTATCAAATAAGATAAACGTAACGACAGATCGCTATATTTTACTGATATTTCCCAGTCTCTCTCATACTTGTCAAATATAGCGCCCAGCATGTTTTCAACAGATGGCAGACCATCGCACTTTCCTCTGTTAAAATCGATGTAAATAACCGGATATTCAATCCAATCCTTCTCCAATTCTGCGATGGCCAATCCTTCAAACAGATTCTTTTTCCCCAGAAAGTAGGCTTTCAGGGTAGAAATAAAAAGGCTTTTCCCGAACCGGCGCGGGCGACCGAGAAAATAAGGACAACTCATACGTGTCAAAGTATAAACATATTGAGTTTTATCTACATAGACACATTCTTCTGTGCGTAGTTTTTCAAAATCCTGTATGCCAACCGGCATTTTTCTTACTAATGTATCCATAGCCAATTATATGAAAGTTTTATGCAAAGTAAACCTTTTCTTTTGAGAAAACCAAAATATAAAATAAAAAAATTCTCTTTCTGGGAGTGCGGACGTCCCGTCCGCAAAATCAAAAATGTGTGGACGTCCGCACTCCCAGTTCTTTTTATTTTGTTTCCCGTCATAAAAAAAGGCTGTTTCCTTGCAGGAAACAGCCTTTTTACTTTGGTTAGTTAGAAACTCATTTTACGATGACTTTCATCGTTTTGATAATTCCTGCTTTGCCTTTCAGGACAAACAGGTAAGTACCCGAATCAACCGACAGGTCTACTTTTGTCAGTTTACCGGTTACCTGTACATTCTTAATGAGCGAGCCTGATTCGGAATAAACCGTTATCACAGCGTCAGTAAGTAATGATTCATCCACGTTTGCACTGAAATAAACAGGGGCGGATTTGGAAACAGGATTCGGGTAGACCGTGATGTCCTGGCTTGAGATATACTCAGAACCGGTTGGGTCGTCGTCAGTCGGAATGACTGGGCCAGTTGGTTTTTCCATAACCAAAAGCGACATAGTAGCAGAGGCAGGGCCATACGTGCCGTTACCGTTACTGTATGCGGTAATCTCTACCAAGCCAGCTGATATTGCTGTAATTCTACCGCTGGAAGTTACTGTGGCGATAGCGGGATCGCCGCTTGAGAAGTATACCTGCAGGCCTACAGAAGAAGTCGCATTAGCATAAAAGACATCACCTACATACAGCGGATATATCGATTGGAATAAAATGGTCTGGTCGATAGTTCCCACTGTAAGCGTGCCATCAACGTAAGTAATGGTATAATTCGAATTCACACCGCCGCTTGCCGTGATCGTATACTGTCCGGGCATACTGGCTGTTGTAGCGGTCGTTGACACAGTGAGGCCGACAATGTCTGCCGGTGTATCTGTGCCAAGTAATGTTATAAATTCGACATCGAACGTCGTCGGGTTAGCTGTATCATACGGACGAGTCACGTTGTACGGACGTATCGTCAACGGCGCCGGATCAATCGTTAAGCTACCTAAGCTAAGACCAGTAATCGCGCCGAAATAAGAACCGGCCAGTGCATTGATAGTAATGGCATACGTACCTGCATTAACAGGAGCGGTTGTTGCGCCGTCATACAGCACGGTAATAGCGCCGAGACCCGAGTAGGCCGAATTTAGCGTCACGCTCACTGTTTGCGCCGCACCGTTATAGGTCTTGTTAGATAGATCGAAGTCCAACATGCTGGGCGACAATGGAGGCAACTGAGTGACAGTTATTACATAGCCATTATTAGCAGAATATGGAATGGTTGAAGCAGTACTTAGCCATATACGAATTTCGCCGGTGCGCTCCGCTCCTGTCGTATTAGCGGCGGCAGTGAAAGTATATGTATTGCCTACAATGACAGGACCGGTAATCCATCCGGGTTGATCAGTATATAAATTAAGCGAATTGGCAGCAATAAAACCACTCGGATCGTTAATTGTAACTGTGATATCCTTGTTTTCACCGCTTGCGTCTACCTGAAGAGAAAATGGCGCAACCGTAAACAGGTTCGCTATCGAGAACGTTACATCGTCACATTCCGAAGCCGATTCGCAATAGGGAGCCTCAAAGGTAACGCAATACTCATATTCTCCGCCATCGGACAGGTATTTCTCAAAATATGTGTCGGAAACCTGATCGATTAATAACCCGTTTTCATAGATATTGAATAACGGACAGGTAATGCTGACATCATCCAAATTCATCCGTACATTATCGGAACAGTCGTAATGACGGAATGCAATATAAACGGTTTGACCGCCGTAAGCACTCAAGTCGACAATGCGTTTCTTCCATCCGGCCGGGCCTTGAAGCGTTTCCGTATAGATTGGAGTCGGGTCGAAGTCGACGGGAGCAAATCCGGTCGTTGAAACAAATATGCCATAATTATCGGCCGGATAGCCCGGATGATTAGGCTCTACATAGAAGTGCAGCAGACTGTTATGCGGCAAGGTGAGTTGCGGCATAATCAACCAGTTATCGGGGAATAATGCAGTGGCGTTAAAGGATTCCGAGTAGATATATCCTGTTCCGCCGTTAGCGCCTGCTCCAGCTGTATTAGCACTCCAGGTGAATCCGTCGCCGTCAGCATCAGTATTTGTCCAACCCGCGGGAATACCCGCGCTAAAGTCTTCGCTGAAGAAGATTCGTTCATAATTGGCGGCAGGCGAAAATTGCCAGTGAAGTTCTACTTTATTGTCAGTAAGCGTAACCGTCAGGTTCTGCGGTTGGGCGTCGCATTCGCTGACAAAATCAACGTCGACGAACACCGGATCCGACAGATCGGCGCCACTGTTGTATTGAGCCGTAACACTATAGGTATAAACGCCTGTTTGCGGCAGGCCGAGGTCGGCGTATGTAAATACGGTAGCCGGTACGGTAGCCAAACTAACGCCGTCGCGTGATATCTCGAAGCCATCAGGAGTAGCATACACAAACGGATGCACCCATGCAGGATCACCCGGTGTGGCAACGGTGAGCGAAAAGACTTCATCACCCTTAGTGCTTTCAAGCGTTCCAATCGGTTCAAAATCTCCCGGCGTATAGGGGACTCCCTGCGATAGGAGGGCCGGAGGCGACAACAGGTTGGATGATGGCGTTACATTACCTATTATGTACCAGTTATAGTCGAGACCGCTATTAAGATCTTTCAGCGTAGTCCAACCGCCATTAAAATAGACCAGATTTCCTTTCCCGTCGACAGCCGGACCGCGGTCTGTAGTATTTCGAGCGGCGGTAGCGTTCGTACCGGTAAACGCAATACTGATCCACAGGTCTTCGTATACGCTGATGTCAAGCGGCGTTGTCAGCGTAATGGTCTGTAACCCGCCAACGCCGCTTGTGCCGGCAGCGAGCGTATAGGATTGCCTATAGATTTCTCTTTCAGGACTATCGCCATAAGTTCCGGCATAAATACGCAACGAATAAGTAGTGTTCGTCGAAGTTACTGCGCTTGAAGAATAGAACATAACACTTTCAAGTTTCGTCCCAAGGTAAGGTAAAAGATCCTCTTTCGTAAACTTGGTAGCCATTTCTCCTGTTTGAAGTCCAGTGATATTCGCAAGGGTGGATAGAGCGCTATGTGTGAGATACCCTGTCTTGAGCGGCGTCTCCCAGTTCAGCGTTACATCGTTAAATGCTAACTTCGCTTCAAGATCATTGACCACTTTATAGGGATTTGCCGGCGCTACGGCTGTGACTGAGGCGCAGACGGGGTCTGAAGCGTTAGCGCCATAAGCCGCTGTTACGCAATATTCGTAGAGGTCGGGGACCAGATTTCCGTCCATGTAATCGAAATCTGTTGCGGAAACGCTTGTAAGGGGCGTACCGTTGCGCGATATATCAAACCCTGTCAACGGAGCCACCGAAGGGCCGGGCTCGATGGTCAGCGTAATCGGCCAGACAATTATTGTCGGGTTGGCTGTTGTTCCGGCAGTTAGTCTCGACCATGTGGTGCCATTGTGGTACATATTGCTCTTACCGTTTACACCTCCGCTCGTATAGCGTGCTGAAACATTATTACCCGAACCTGCCGTCCGTGTGATTTCGATGCCTACCCACAAGTCTTCGTAAATATTAATTGGAACAGGCGAATCAAGGGTGATCGTAGTCGTCGCATTGTTGATAAAGGCGGCTGGCGCATCGTAAATCAGCGTGCCGGGTTCTGATCCGGTTCCACCCGACCATACTTTAATCCGGTAGGAACGTCCGACGGCAGAATTAGCCTGCCGGAAGGTCACTTTCGTCAGTTCGTAACCATCCATACGTTTCATATCGTTGTGTTCCAAGCGGATAGCCTCCGTGAGAACGGCATTGCCTGATACGTTTGTCATCGTAGGTGCGGCTGTGCTTGTCACGTATGTCTCATCGCTTCCGGAATAGGGCGCTTCCCATTTGAGGGTGATGTCGTCGCCGACTCCCATAGCTGTAAGGTTTTCGGGCGGGTTAAACGCATTGACAAGGGCAAGGGTCGTCAATTCCATGCAAATGCCTTCGGAAATATTACCGTTGGCATACTCTGCCGACACGCAATAGGAATAAGAAGTGCCGCTTGACAGTCCGGAATCTTCGAACGATAGCGTGGTTGTATTTCCGATATTCACGCCATCACGGAAAATATTGTATTGTACTAATGCAGGCGCTACATAAGAGATATTCTCCTCTGGTAATTCTATTGTACCCATGTTATGTGCCGACGGACTACCCGAGCGTGTACCTGCAATATCTAATACGCTTACTGCTTTTCCTGTGGCGCCGTCCAAGTCGACATCCGGATTTGGCGGGGAAGGATTGCCGGAACGTATGTTAAATGAAGTAACAAAATTAAATAGCTCATCCGAATCAAAATAATCTTCAAAAGCATACCAGTCTTCTTGTGGAGTATTTGGATTTTCACATATAAAGTTACGTCCAGGGAAAAACGGACCGGCATCAGTTATCATACTACCCGTATTTGAAGCAGCTCTGTCCTGGAGTTGAACGCCGATAATATATTCTTTGGAGGCGTCAATAGTATATGCTGGAGACAATGTTAATGATTGCAAGCTGGACGTTCTGTTGGTCCATGCCTGATCGTGTACCATTTGAGGCACTCCCGAACCATCTATTTCCCAAATCTGCGCGCGGGCGAATGGCAGCGACGTATCTGTGTCATACCGGTAGAACTGTATTTGAAAGATTTCCCATCCATCCATTCCTTTCAACTGTTCCGGTCCCCACAATGTACCTGCAAAATAGGTTAGTTGAGTTTCCCAGCTGAAATAATAATTAGCTCCTCCAGCAATGGTCATCCATCCGGCGTTGAACGGACGCGTCCAGTTTAACCAGGCTTTGTCCAAGGAGGTGCGACCCGTCAGATCAATGGGTGGCAGGCTGTAAGTAGTGGAACCCGTAGTGACGGTAATGGAAGCCGTCGGAGGCTCCGATTCGGTATTTTCGTAGAAAGCGGATACGGCATATATATATGTACCGTTAGTGACGCCGATTTGGGTATAGGTCGTTGTTGCAGGATTGTTTATCGTATAAATCAACAAGCCATCGCGAAACACTTTATACCCCAGCACATCCGGGTGGCTGGGCGCCGTCCAGTTAAGCGTCACATTGCCGCTTGATTCGGTCGCCGTCAGGTTGGTAATCGGCGTAGTAGGGCCATCCAAATATTTGAACGAGATAAGGTTCCCTGTTTCTTTAATCTCTGTCAGCGGTCTGGCTATTGTTTGCATAGTCGCCCAAGTAAACATGGCGGGCGTCGTTTTCGCCGTAAACATTTGCTTGTTCGCACTGCCGGGGAAAGGTGTTCCGGTCGAATTGATACTTCCGTAGGTAGCGGGCGTTGAGGTTGGTATCTGATAGGTAGAACTTGCAACTACCGGATACACTTGTTGCGGATGACCGTCATTGCTGGCGTTACCATTCAGCGCGTTCTGATGAACATGCCATATCAGCAGCCCATGGCCGGGCAGCGAAGTATCAAATCCGATTTGTTGCCTGTTTTCGAGTAAATAATGTTCGCCGTTGGTGTTGGCCAATATCTTGTAAGCTACCGCGTTCTCAGCCGAATTTGCCATATTGGTCACTTCCGTATAGGATGTCAGCTCAATGGGCGTCACCCATTCATACAGCGTTTTCTGAAACATGTTAATGTGTCCCGGTTGGCGTCCGCTATCGTTCCAGCTGCCGTTGGCCATCAGGTCCCAGTTACCCGATCCGGTAAACGATCCGCCGGTAGAGCCATCGGTATCATAATAGTCGGGCGCGCCAAAGGCATGGCACAGTTCATGACAGATAACCCCGATGTAGGTGGTATTGCTCCCGCTGCTACCTCTTAATTCCGGGGAGCAGGAATAAACGGAAGCCCTAACGTTACCTAAAGTAAGGGCAGGAAATTGCCATTTATGCGACCAGATATAGTTAGCTGTACTAACGCCGTTCTCTGCGCCATGTCCTGCAAACAGGATATGGAATGACTGCAAGGTATACGTTCCGTAGCTGTTCAATTCGTCGTCGGCGAACTCCTCTAAATCGATGCCGTCGTTATACGCCGCATTGATGGCTTCAATGGCAAAATCCTGATACCGTGATGGAATAGCAGAATAGCCTTGCGCATAATAAGCTGCATTTTGAGAAGTGGTATACGGCCCGGCTATGGTTACCGTAAAATCTAATTGGCCATACGAATTTTCCCTGTAGAAATCTCTCACACTGCCTTTGGACGATCCATTAGCGGGATATAGTCCGACCTGGTTGAAAAGCGTCTCAAATTCTGCGGTAGGTTTTTGCCAGGCTCTGTTAGTAAAATCCATCAGGATACATAACCCCTTGCGGCTACCCTTGGGCAACGACCGCTGCTGCGTTTCATCCTCGACCATCTCCCAGATTTGTTCCATCATCCGGGTTTGCACCGGGCTGTAAAGCAGTCCTTTCTGTACGCCGTTTGGCGCTACGGACGTCGCACTGAACCGGGTGGATGAAGGCACCATGTTTTTGTCGGCGTCCTGCATGGCATACACCAAGTATTGCTGGGCGTCGTACATCAGGGTGTACCCGTCTAATGATTCAAACCAATGCTTTTTTTCATCGCCACGGATGTGGACGGTGACTGTACTGCCATCAGGTTGTTTTTTCTCGATCGGCCATGGTACGGCCGTTACGGCTAATGCGTTATGCCCTACTATGGATAGTAAGCAAAAAGTTAGCCAAAGCGTAATTTTCTTTTTCATGGGTCATAATAATATTTAAAATTTAATTCTTTTCACGCGACAAAGATAATATAATAATATTAAATTCAAAAAAAACATAAACATTTTTTTAAACAGCCCCCTTTTATTCTAACGGGACTGGCTGGGAGGGGATTATGTCTATTCTGCCAATTCCATCGCCACTTCGCAATTTTTCTTGTGGAACACAATGCCATATTTGTATATTCGCCCATAACCTTCCTTTTTCAGATTGAGGATATAGGCCTTTTCGTCAATTTGTTTCAGGCCGTTCAGGGCTTCCTGTTTCAGGTCGCCGGGCGGAACTTTCTTAACGTGCTTAAATTTTTTTATAGAAGGTGTCCCCATATCCGTATTGATTAATTTGCAATTAAGCAATTGTGAGTATGAGCATTTGTAATGCGAAAAAAAGATTTTTTTGTATGGATTACAAATCCATATACTCAAGACATTCGGATTACAAATCCGAATGGACGTCCGCGTATCCGCATTCGAATTACAAATCCGAATGGACGTCCGATGTCTGACGTCTGACATCTGACGTCAGACGTATGGACGTCCGCGTACACGGTAAACGAAAACAATCTGTTCCAGTATTTTCTTACATGAATTTTTCGCGTTTCTGGAGGTTGAGGAGGCCCATCATGAGGAAGACGATGCCGCCCAGCAGCAGGAATATACGGCTTTTGACGATGGTGTCCTGCCAGATCATGGGATGTATGCTGGTGGGGATGGTGAACGGATTGATGAATACATTCCAGAATGAGTTG
>Ga0099364_10012236_pt1 | contig 11605 bp, 7 predicted proteins | sample TergutTh196P3_FD_73070 | JGI IMG/M metagenome (GOLD analysis project Ga0099364, IMG submission 73070) | Microcerotermes parvus P3 segment gut microbial communities from Pointe-Noire, Republic of the Congo - Th196 P3 | ecosystem: Host-associated > Arthropoda: Insects > Digestive system > Gut ...
GGAATCGTCAAAAAGAAAATCATTCAAATCCGCAACGCCGCAATCAAAAGGCTTAATCGGATGCGAATCGGTTAATCTAACTTCCAATATCTCACCACTTTCTAACTTTTTTATCAGATTAGATTGCACCATTGGTCGCTGTAATGTATTCTTGATAAAATCTTTTCATATCCTGCAACTCCCGCTTTTGCTGCTCTATTTCTTCTGGAGGGTAGGACATAGTTAAAGACCGCTCTAAAGATTTTCTAAATCTTCGAGCATCTTCGCCGGTTATCATTGGCGTTTTTTCTATCGGTCGTGCCATAATCGTATCAAAATTCATTAAAATGCAAAATGCAAAAGTAATACTTTTTTCAAAACAAACAAGCAAAAATGCAAAATATTTCTCACTAAAAAATCTTGTGTATTCGATTTGTTTGTTATTTAGTCATTTACACCGCAATTTTAAACCCTATCGTTTTTCGATAGGCTGTAGCATCAAATTCAGCATCGCTTTGGTTGTAAACAGCTGCGAGCGTCATAGGCTCTGTTATGACGGTTGAAAATCCCAACTTGTCCGACAATGTCTGCGCTTTGTGGGCTTCCAACTCCGTAAACTCGTATTTGGCAATCAGTCTGCCTTTGCGCGTCAATGCGCTGTCCACGCGCGAAAGGTCGGTGTTGAACGAGCATACAATCTGAATATTGAGGCAATCGCTCAACAGACCATTGGTAAATTTTTAAGGTAAAAATTTTCTGCAAAGGTAAGGGGATGGTGTGCCATATCACAGCACAGGGTGAAAATATTTTTTGGGAACGCAGATGACGCAGGTGATGCGGATTTACAGCGAATAGGTTTGAAAATGAGCGTCTTTTGAAAGACGATAATTATACGGATGTGCGGTTTAACCCGAAAAATGGGGCATTGGCGGCAATACATCGGGAGCATAATTTTGACCCGAAGAGAGGAAAATACGAAGAATACGTAACCATTGCGCGAGCAAGCCGAAAGTAAGAGTGGCTGTATTATTTTATCCTATAAATGAGGCGCTAACCCCATTTTTTATGAATAATGCTGGATAGAAACATGAATAATGCTGGTTAAAATTATTACCTATTTTTGATAAATTCGTGAAAATTACCTCCGGTGAGAAAAGTTCGTGGACAAATAATTATGACGGATGGGTTGCGACTTGCTTTTTCCGGATAAGCAGTAAAATATTATTTGGTATTCTAACAAAAAAGATACATTTTTGCAGTTGAATTTCAAATTTGTGCTTTTAATTAGTTTATACAGTTAAAAATGAGACAGTTATTATTATTTAGTATGCTCTGCTTTTTCGCAGGGAGCGCGTTTGCGCAAACACAAACGGGCAACACTTCAGTCGTTGGGCTGAACGTTAACTACCAGGTCAATCCGCTTGGAATTGACCGAAATAAGGTACGTTTTGGATGGCAGATGGCGTCTAACGTTATTGGTCAGGGGCAGTCGGCATATCAGATTGTCGTCAGGAAAGGCGCGCCTGACGGAACTGTTGTCTGGGACAGCAACTTAGTGTCGAGCGGACTTTCCACAGGCATTCCGTATGGCGGACCCGCGCTGGAGTATGAAACCCAATACTACTGGGCGGTAACAGTTAGCCCCACATTTGGTGCGCCCGTTACATCCGAGCCTGCCTACTTTATGACCGGAACGAACTTCAACGGCGCGACATGGATCATGCCTGTCAAGTCTCTGCAAAACGCCGCCGACCCGCTAACAGCCGCCCACAAGCAGGCAGGTAACACGTGGAACCTGCCCTTAATCAGTCCGACCAATGACGCTGACGGCAACCAGCTTGTACGGGAAACGCTGATTGACCTGTTCGGCTTTGCACCTGCCGGCGCGGGCTGGCAGTTAACCAATGCTATCACCGGCGCGCCCAACAGCGGTACCGGCGATGCCGTCGGCAATCTCAACAACTACGTCCGTCTTGGCGGCAACCCGCTATTGAGAACCGAAGTGGCGCTCAAAAGAAACGACGTCGTGTCTGCAGTGCTTTACATGACCGGTATGGGCAACTACGAGGCGTATGTCAATGGCGTGAAGGCGCCGTTGAAAGACCCTAAAGGCGTTCATGTAGAACCCATATTTGCTCCGGGTGCATCCGATTACAAACTGTTCACGAATTACCAGACGTATGACGTTACCGACTTGGTGAAAGCCAATAATAGCAGGGTAACGCTGGCTGCCGAAATGAACAGGGGCTACTATGCCGGCAGGGTTTCTCAAGTTCATTTCAATCCTGTCGCCGACTTTTCCGATACCGGCAGACCATGGCTACTACCCGGCTCTACCAACGATTCAAAGACCATGGCGCTGCTCGGAAAGATGATCATCATGTTTGCTGACGGCAGCGTTCAGGTCGTTGGCACTGAGCCCGCCGGCTGGAAATCCATAGCCGGTCCCGTAGTTTTCAACGACTACTACATGGGCGAGTTCTTTTGCGCCAACAGGGCGCGGGCGCTGAACGGCTGGAACGATGTCGGATTTGACGACAGCGGCTGGTTCGCCGTGACCGACAGGGGACGCAGCCCCGGCGCAGGGAATCCGACGATCACCTTTGCCGACGCATACAAGGCAGCGGGCGCCACGCTGGAACCCAACAACGGCGCAGTAGCCCAGTTCCATGACAGCCCCGAATGGAATTTCTATCCGATAGACGCATTCAAGTTCAAGCCCGACCAGATTGTCAGACCTACGGAAGCGCAGTTCCTCGCATCCATTGAGGCAAGGGAAACAGGCAACCTGCTTGAGCCGGACGGTGCCGAATTTTTCACTATTAACCAACGCGGCAAAATCAATAAAATCCCTGTCAATTTCGCAAACAAACATGGTGTTCTCGCAGAACCGATAATTCTTAGCTACGGCGAGGTATTGTCCGTTCACTTTGGGCAAAACCTGTCCGGTACGGTCAGGATGAACGTCGAAGGGCAACAGAACGCCATCATCAAAATTCGCCATGCGGAAATGTTGAACGATCATATAGCCCGCAGGGGCGCTTCCGGCGGAATCACCGTAAACGGCGGACCCGACGCTCCCGAATTTTCGCTGTACTACGGCGCGATGCGCGGATGGGACGGACAGACCTCCTACTACAGGATGGCGCAGGGACGCCAGACATGGAGACCCTACGCCTTATACAACGGCTTTGAACATGCGGAAATATCCGTTGAGACGCCCGGCGCCACAGTCACGATTTACAGTCTTGAAGCTTTGAACATCACCTCGGCGCACAACAGAACAGGCGAGATAACAACCAACAACCGCTGGATCAACAGGATGATTGAGAACGGCTTTTGGGGGCAGGCAAGCAACTGGACTACCATCCCTACCGACTGCAACCAAAGGACTGAACGCGCCGGTTGGACCGGAGACGCTCAGGTTATCGCGAATTCTGCCATGTTCAATTTTGACGCTATTCCCTTCTATGACGCCTACATGGAAATGATGGCGCGCCATGCAGAGGCGTATGACTACCAGTTCGGTTCGGTCATGCCTGCCGGCTTTAGTTTGGACAACCTTACCCTGACTGCATCCGGATGGGCGGACGCAGGCATCGTCATACCCTGGCAGGCATACATGAAGACGGGCGATACCCATATCATAGAGCGCAACTGGCGCGCCATGGACGGATTCATGGACAGAATCTACGGCAACGGACCCGACGGCGACAACGGCTCTTTTATGTTAAGCACCAACCCCGGAACCGGAACAACGGCAAACATACCTGTCCGCCGCCAGCATACCTACTTTCAGAACAATTACGGCGACTGGCTTGCGTTCAAAGGCGCTAATCTGCAGTACGTAAGCGCGGTATACCAGATATACGTCAGCATACTGATGCGCGACATGGCTGCGGCAACAGGCAAGACCGAAGCAATAGCCAAATATCAGGCGCGTTATGACGAACTCAAGGCGAACTTCCTGAAACCGCCCGTATTGGTGGAAGCGGAAGTAACAGCCGCTAACCGCTACGGCATTCAGCGGGTGGACGGCGGATTCGTCTATGACGCGGCGACGGCTGCCTGGGTTTCCAACATACTGAACAGGACTGACCGCCCCAATGTATCGCCCTCAGAAGCCCGAAGAATAACCGGCGACCTGATGTCGGGCGGCGGCAGGCAAGGCGCTATAGACGACCTCATGGACAATGCGCAAACTGCCCTGACATGGGCTATCAAATTAGGCTTATACCGCGACGAAGCCCACCGCCAGCACATGGTGAACGCATTGTTCGACAACATCAAAAATACGGACAAGTTGATACGCAACGAGCCGGAATACAGTTTGGGCGTAGGGTTCCTCGGCGTCAATGTCTTGTTGCCCGTCACCACCAACGTAGGCGGACATGAAATGGCATTCAAAGCCATTCATCAGGATCGCGTTCCCGGCTGGATGGCGCCTGTAAGAAACCTCGGTACTACATGGTGGGAGCGCTGGAATTCATTCGACGTAACCTTCGGCTTCGGACCCGCAGGCATGAACTCCTTCAACCACTTCGCATACGGATGCATCAACGAGTGGTTCTATGAATACATGCTGGGTATACAGCCTGTGCCGACCAACCCCGGATTCAAGAAAATCATTCTCCAACCCACGATTGACAAAGCCGACCATACCGATATGGATAACTTTGAGTTGGAAATTGGGCGGATCGTCCGCGCAAGCGGTCATTTTGATTCCCAATACGGAAGAATCGAAAGCGGCTGGATCACATGCTCGAAATGCGCTGTTTGCGACTGCGGACTGTTGGACGTCAGATGCGCGAAATGTACTGTGTGCAAATGCGATGCGAAGGACATAAGGTTAAGTTCCTACCAGACCCGCATCCCTGCTAATACAACCGCCACGTTGTATCTTCCCGTACCTGCCATCACCGGAACGAGAACGGTGACTGCGGCGCCCGGCGCGGTCTACACAGGCGAAACCGTACATAACGGCATTGAAGTCGCAAAGTTTGAACTCGCCTCAGGCGGATACATCTTCGAGGTCGGCGCCGACGGGTCGATCAAAGTGACAATCCGCGAAGGATATTTTTATTAATTCGGCTATTCAGTTGTGATCACCAACTCTTTGCCTCGTTTCAAATCATCATGTGAAATGAAATAACCGTTGATCTTCTGTCCGTCATAGGTAATGTTGCGGATTTTTCTTCCTGAATTTTCCTTGCGTATCGTAAATTGTGTATCACCCAAAGAAAAAACAACCTTGTCGAAAACAGGAACCGTTACAATATATTCGGGATCGGCAGGCGACAGAGTATATAGCCCAATAGCATTGTACACATACCAAGCCGACAATCCGCCGGCATCGTCCATACCGGCATAGGCTAAACCTTCCTTGCCCATAGCGTAATAATGGTTCATGATGGTGTCCAAAAGCGCCTGAGCTTTTTCCTGCTTGTCAATAAAATAGTACATGTACGCTACGCCCTGCGACGGCTGATTGCCCGGACAATACTGTCCGATGAACGTGGTGAGGTTATACACTTCAAGCCCGCCCCAAGGAATAATGAACATCGAATCCAACTTTTCTTCGAAGGCTTTTTTGCTGGGATAGAGGGCGATTAAACCTTCGGGGTCGTGCGGCGCAAAAAAAGTCGATTGCCATGCGTTGGCTTCCCTGTACATGAAGACATAATACGGATAGGTGGGATCGAAAGGCGACCACCATTCACCGTTTGCCAATCGTCCGCGCATGAAGCCTGTAGACGGGTCGAACAGGTTTTTATAATTGCCCGACCGTTGCATCAACATTTGGTAATTGTCCATGTCGTTCAACTCTTTGGCTAAAAGCGCCACGGCATAATCATCGTAGGCGTATTCGAGTGTTTTGGTCACTGCCGCCTTCGCTTCGTCTACTTCGGTTCGGAAGGTGGGATTTATTACGTCATTCTCCGCAATCCACCCATTTTCAATGTATTCGTCGAGATAAAGCCTTGCCCTTGGGTTTTCGACTGTCGCATTGCGTAACATGAAATAGTAGGCGCTGTCGACGTCGTAACCGCGCAATCCCCGCAGGTATGAACCGGTAACAAACGGCGAAGCGTGGTCGCCGTGAAAGTATATCGGCATAAAACGAGAAACTTTTGCTCTTTCGACGAGGGAACTGATCACATCGTTAGTCACATCGGGCGACAACATGCCCAGCAGTACCATCTTATTCCTGTAATCATCCCAGAGCGCGGGATTGGTGTAGTAATGAAACCCCTTGTTGACAATATTGCGGCGAGGGTCTTTAAATTCGCCGTCAACATCACTACGTACTGCGGGCCACATAAACGAACGGTAGAGGCAAGAGTAGAATACGTTTCTTTGCTTTTCCGTTCCGCCGGTTACCTGTATTTTCTGCAACAACGCCTCCCAAGTTTGGTCTGCTTCATGCATTACTTCCGCGAAAGATTTGTGCATCATTTCGGCTTCTAAATTTTTCTTCGCCTTTTCAACGCTTACAAACGAAAAGCCTATTTTTAATTCCAACGGATTTTTTCCGTCTGCAAAATTGAGGATGGTGATTCGCTCTCTGTCAATCGACACAGAATCAATACTTTTGATGTTGTGGTTAGCCACCGCATAAAAGTATATTGCATCGCCGGTTCCCTGCGATCCGGAAAATGTATTTTCATTGACCTGTTTGAAATCCCAGGTTGTACCGGCTCGTCGGTTGTTGGTACGCGACAGGTTGAGCAACAGCCTTTTGTCGTCGCCGTCGCGGTAGGTGAATTTGTGAAAAGCGCAACGCAGGGTTGAGGTCATTTCGGCATTGATCTGGTAACGTTCAAGAAACACCTGATAATAGCCGGGTCGCGCCGATTCATTTTCGTGACTGTAGCCCGAATGGTAATTGTCGGCTGTGATGTTACCAATAAAGGGCAATATGGGTACATGTCCCAGATTCCAATGTCCCATGCTGGTGTGGAAGAAAGCGAAGATAACCGTATCTTCGTACTGGTAGCCCGATCCGCTGCCAAACAGAGTTACAGGCGTTACCTGAACCATAGCGTTCGGCAACGACGCTCCGGGAAATACTTCCGCTCCCCATGCTCTATGGGTTGGCGTATAGCCAAGATCAATACTGTCCCACAGCGTAGCCGTGCCGAAGAAGGGGTTAACGTAACCGGTAAGCGTTTTGGGCGCCGGAGCGCAACCGATGAGAAGCGCCAAAATGATGGCGAGAGGGATGAATGATGGTTTGTTCATGATGGTGGTGATGAAGAATTTAAAATATGAAAGCACAAAAATACAGAAATTCTTCGGTGATGCAAACTTATTCTATTTCAATAACTACATCAATTGAACGATTTGCTGCTGTTTACCTCAACTCATACCCCTTTCTTTGTGGTCGTTTATCCAGTGTTGCCGCTTCGGGATTATTTAGGATAGTCCATGTGTCAGGGTCGAAATTGAGCATTTTTTTTCCCGAACGATACGACAAGTTAGCCAGGTTGATCATCGTGGCGCTCAAAACTCCCTGTTCGATGGATGAATTGGGCGTTTTTCTCGTTCTGACACAATCGAAAAAATTGCGCTGGTGTGGTTCGTCGGGGAATCGTCCTGTTTTTTCAGCCAGAAGTTTCATATCCTCTCCAAAGGCTTGCCATCCGCCTCCCATTCTGCCAAGGTACATCATGCCTTTGGTTCCGTATATTTCAATACGGGTGCCCATGGTGTTCCATACGGGAAATTTATCGCTGAAGCGGACGTCTTCCGGCGTGCCGTACAAGTATCTACCATATTGAGATGATTCGAGCGAGATCGGATATTCACCCATGTCGAAGACTGCGGTCTGGTGGTCGGGCGTGTCGCGTCCGTCGTTGAAAATGACCCTGCCGCCGGCGCAATATACAGCGCGTGGCAGGGGAGGATCGCCCAACGCCATGCGCGCCAGATCAACGCCGTGGGATGAATCAAACATATGCGGACCAGTAGAATATGCCCACCAGTCGTGCCATCCTTTATGGCGCGATACGTTGTAAGGCGCTGATTCTGCGGGTCCAAGCCATGCATCCCAATCGAGCCCTTCGGGAACAGGGGTGTCTTCTTTCATGATCCACTCCCGCGTGCCTTGCGTCATGCCGAATATCTTGACGTTGACAATTTTTCCGATTCCTCCGGAGGCAATATAATCCCTTGCGGCAAAAGCATATTCGCCGCTTCTGTTTTGGAAGCCGCACTGTACTATTGTCTTGTTGTCTGCGGCGGCTTAGATCATTTCGCGCCCCTCGTCATTGGTGAGGCAAATTGGTTTTTCCACCAATACATCCTTACCGGCGCGGCAAGCCCAGATCGTCGACAAGGCGTGCCAATGGTCGGGAGTAGCGATGACTGCCGCATGTACATCCTTATCGTCAAATGCCGCGCGCATATCGCTCAATTTTTGTGGCGCATACCCCTGTAATTTGTTCAGATCGTCTACGATCCTGCCGCCGCGTGTTGCATCAATATCGCAAATATATTTCACTTCGACATTGGGATCACAATTCATCATGCTGTAAATGAGCGCCGACCCTCGTCCGCCGGCGCCCACGAGCGCAAGTACTACTTTATCGTTTGCTCCCTTCATACTTGAATAGTTTTCAGTTTTCAGTTTTCAGTTTTCAGAATTTAGTTTTCAGTTTTTACTTTTTACTTTTTACTTTCAATTTAATTACTTCGCTTCCTGCCAGCAGGAATGAACCGGCGCCATATTGCTCCCAGCTGTTGGCGTTGAAATTTCTTCGCGGGTCGGCGCCGATGGGTTGCACCCATCCTACGCGCCCTTCATCGTTCACGCATCCGTTGAGCGCTATCCATACTTTTTCAACAACAGGCTGGTATATATTTTTGTCCAACAATCCGTTGTTGATTCCCCATGCTAAGGCGTAGCAAAAAAATGCTGATCCGCTTGCTTCGCCGCCGGGGTACGAGTCGGGGTCGAGCAGGCTGGCGCGCCACAAGCCGTCGGCTTGCTGTAAAGTAATAATTTTTGCTGCTATATCCTTAAACAGTTGTTCGTAGAAAGGACGTTGCGGATAATTCTTCGGCAACTCTTTCATCACGCGCGCCAATCCGCCCATGACCCAGCCGTTGCCGCGCGACCAGAAAATAAGTTTGCCGTTGGCTTCGTAACGATCTTTGTCGTCGTTTTTGATGACAAAATTCAGATCGCGGGCAAAGAGTTGTTCTTCCTTATTGTACAGCAAATCGTAGCACTCCTTGAAATACTCGTCGCATTTCAAGAAATAATTGTTGTCTTTAAGCGTTACTCCCAATTTGATTAAGGTTGGAGGCGCCATAAACAGGGCGTCGCACCACCACCATTTGATTACTTCTACGTCGCGTACAGGGTAAGGAGTTGCTATGAATTTGGCTACTGTGTCGATGGTTGCCTGTATCATTTCCCGACGTTTTTCCCGGCGGTAAAGATCGATATAGGTTTGAGAAATAGCCACATCGTCAGCATGATACCAGCGATTAAACGGAAGCCATTTCATTTCCTCGCCCATCTGCATCAAAGCCTGATACAATTCCTTGGATTTGGTGGTTTCCCATGCAGCATATACACCGGCAAAAAAAGCTGCGTTAGTCCATCTGCGCGGATCTTCTTTCGGATTAGCGAATTGCCACGCCGCTACGTTTTCCATCGTTGATTTGATGTACTTTTTGTCAAACATCTTTGCTGCGTCGCCTGTTTGGGAAAAAGCATGAAATGCCATGCAAAGCATGAATACGGGAATAATTACATTTTTCATTGGTTGAAGTTATTTAATAAAAATTTGCACATTCCTTCAATTGAAAGCATGTGGTGCGTGTAAATTTCATCATACGAGTATTTTACCAACCATGGTTGTTTCTCGTCGGAGTAATTCAGTCCTTGATTGCTTTCGAAGGTAATGGCGGGTTCGCCGCTCACATGCGATATTGCCGAGGTAAGGTTGAATGATACGCTGGCTCTATCGTTTACGCCTTCGCCGCCCAGCGAAAAATCCACATCTTTGTATTCATCGGCAATAAACTTTTGAAAGGCATTGATTTTGGCTTTGGTGGTCTGGATAAGATAAGCAGAACCGGCCATATGCGGTTTGTTGTTGCTTCCGCCGTGAAAGAGCGACGTAAAATCAGGCGCATATGTTTCTGCGGTTTGAAGTACTGCCTTTGTTTCGGCTGAAGGGTTGGTGAAGAAAAAGTCGTGCATCATGTTGATGCCGTCGTCGTTAAAGTAAGTGCCTAAAAAGTCGGATGCGTCTTTTATCGGATGCACTGATTTGCATGAAGGATAACCGGTCAGTGTTCCGTCTTTCCATGTGCCTTGCCCAAGATAGCGAAATGATTCAAAGTCCAGGTCCATCATGCTGGGCAGAGGCATACGCGCCCGTCCGTCGGGGTTGGCGATCAGGATGATGATAAAATTCATCTTTTGTGCGCTTGCGGTGATGAAAGGGTATTCCTTTCCGGAAAGGTCTTTCCCTGTTTCCAGAACAGCCACCAGATTGACCAGCGCCGCCGTTCCTTCCAATTCGCCGGCGTGTACGGCTCCGACCAAAAACAGGGTGGGGCGGTAATCCGGCGAGGTCTTGTCTGCATAATAACTCACGCTTCCTGCGCCCATAGCGCTACTCATGTTCGCTTTACGATTTACATCGTTGGGTTTTCCGTAAAAAATCCGGTACACGGGGCGTCCTCCGGCAGACAGACAAAGGCGTTCAACCGTTCCTTTTTTGACGCCGGCAACTGTTTTCTCAACGTCGTCAAGACCGGTTTTCCAGTAAGCCGGCACGTCCTTCAAAATTTCGTCCATCATTTTTAGATATGATGGTTCGACTCTTTGTGCCTGAATCGTCATACAAGCGACAAGAGTAAGAAAAAAGAGTATTTTTACTTTCATTTCAGAAAAGTTCAATGGTTCATTTTAATGCCACAAAGATAAATAAAAGTTGAAAAAAAACCTGCCAAGTTTGAAAAAACCCGGCAGGCTCTCACTATTATTTATTCGGTATAACCGGGATCAGGAATATCCTGAAGCACGGTAACGTTTGGATTATGTCCCACATATCCGAAGTTTTGCTTGATCTCTCCTTGAAGGTTCGGATCAATGATGTATTGTGGTATGGGCCAAAGCATACATTCCGGCAAAAGTTTCGGTCTTTTGGAGTTTTCGGTATTGATAGGTCTTGGCTCATGGTAAAAAGTATTCACTGCCATTACACGGTCGTAATACCAACTTTTGTTCAGAATATTTGCTTCGGTGTAACCATCGCGATTCAATTTGGCGAACATATACGATACACGCACCATTTCCGAATGTCTCGGTTCTTCCGTATATAATTCTCTGGCGCGTTCGTCGAATATGTACACGATGTCCACGTCTGGTCCGTCGACGGGTACTGCGCCGGCGCGTACCCTCACCTTGTTGATATCCTCTGCGGCTTGGGCGGTTTGTCCCTTCCACCAATAGGCTTCAGCTCTGAGTAGAAAAGTTTCCGCAAGGCGGAATACATACATATCGCCGGGTCCTCCAAGGGCTTGACCTTGATTAGGCGTTTTGAGATTAAACGTCTTGTAATAGGGCCATGGATACCAGTAGCGGAGCGTATCATTTCCTTCA
>Ga0099364_10012237_pt1 | contig 11605 bp, 11 predicted proteins | sample TergutTh196P3_FD_73070 | JGI IMG/M metagenome (GOLD analysis project Ga0099364, IMG submission 73070) | Microcerotermes parvus P3 segment gut microbial communities from Pointe-Noire, Republic of the Congo - Th196 P3 | ecosystem: Host-associated > Arthropoda: Insects > Digestive system > Gut ...
CTGTTATCTAAAACCAAAATATTTTCAGAACTTGAGGTAGCAGTCTAAGTCGGCAGTTAGTTATAAGAAAATAGCGCCTGCCGCAAAAGAGAAAAAAGTAAGATTGTTGTTCGTGGGCTATGCGGGGGTGTTAACACGCATAGCTTGCAGTACTTGCAGCGAAGCTTCCAGCACAACGACTTTTTTAACTTTTTTCGGATTCGGTGTTTGTAGTAATTTGGGTGATTATTTCATATTTTTGTTTTTTGCTTGTCATATCACGTAGTGTTTTAATATGATTAAAATTACTTATGGTCTTTACTGCGCTTAATACTTTTTCCATATCTGAAGCTGTTATAGGTTTTCTGGTAGTATATTTAATTTCGGCAGTATATTGATTTAATAATATACATTCAGTAACTATCTGTTTGAAAGAAGCATCAATCTTAATCGCCTTTTCTAATAAAACTGCCAGATTGTGTATCTTTTTTACTTTTTTTCCATTTTCAATAATATATCCTTTTAGGTATTTTTCAACAGCCTGAGTTACATGAAAGCAAATAATATCATATTTGCGATCAGCCGGATACACTGTATCTTTGCATAGAATATCAATACTCATTAAATCTCTTTCAGCTTTGTCAAATAGTTCATCTTGAGTTTCGGTAACATAATCAATTTTGGACATATAATACCTTTCCGCTGGAATTAATTACACTTTCAATTCCTCTTTCATTTTTTTGTATGCCGGAGGCAAAATCTTTCTCTCTGTAGACAAGTAAATCGGCAAGTGTTATTTTATTGTTAAATAAAGCTAATGCGATATTTAAATAAGCATCTCGGCTGTTTTTTTTGTCTTCAACGATTACACAAAGATCAATGTCGCTGTTTTTGTTTGGCTTTCCGTATGCGTAAGACCCAAAGAGGATTATTTTTTTTATGATGTCCCCGGTTACACTTCCAAGAATAGTGGATTTTATGTCCACTATATCATTAGAGAATGAAACCGTTGGCTTTCCAGACTTTTTAGCGATCATACCTTAATCTTGGGCTATAAAATAGATACTGTCAACATGACAAGTATAACGAGTATCGACGGCGAAGGGACGTATGTCAGAACAGAAGATAATGAGTGGGTGAAGAAGGAGGATTAACAAGGGAAAAAGGAGAAGAGTAAGATTGTTGTTCGTGAGATGTGCGGAGGTGTCAACACGTATAGCTTGCAGTACTTACAACGAAGCTTCCAGCACAACGACTTTTTTCACGGGCACTGCAGGTGCGCTTTCACTTTTCATTTTTCTTTTGAATTGTCCCGCCATGCTTTTTGTCTTTGTTCATATTCTGCACGGACTTTGTCGTTTGCGCTTAAATCATAGAGTGTGTTAACCGCTTTGCGTATTTCAGGGTTTCGTTCCGCTACCATTTCAAAATCTTCTTTCAAAGTGTATTTATAACTTCAATTGAAAGCCCGGTAATAGCTTGAATTTTCTCAATAGAATCACCGTATGCTTTCATCTTTCGTACTATTTCAGTGTCCTTTTTCAATATAGCTTCATCAAGCATATATTCATAGACAGCTTTTCTATCCCGCCATGCTTTTTGTCTTTGTTCATATTCCGCACGGACTTTGTCGTTTGCGCTTAAATCATAGAGGGTGTTTACCGCTTTTCGTATTTCAGGGTTTTTTGCAGCTACCATTTCAAATTCCTCCTTGGTTTTGGATTTTAGAAAACTCATCCATTCCCATACCGTTGTTCCGTCCGTTTGGACAGGGACTTTGGGAAGTTCCAATGTGTATATATCTTCCGGTATATCTTCAAACTTAAAATTGTTTTTTCTGTTGTAAAAGCTAAAATCGTTTAGATAATCTTTTACTTCCGGAAAAAGAACATAATCTGTTATACAGATACAAATAACTTTTTGAATAATGCTGTAATCCTCGCTTTCGTTAATTTGACCTACTATTAGCTTTGATTTGTAAAACGAAAGCCGTTTCCCTATATTTTTTACCGGGTTTATTTGTATTTCAATATTGATAATCTTACCGGATTTAGTCTGGACTTTAATATCAAGAATACCCAGTTTATCGTCTTCTGTTTCCGGCTTTAAGTGGGTGTCTAAAAAGGTAAGCTCGTATTCTTCGTTAGGCAGTTCAACAAAGCCTTTTAACAGACTTATGAGCATGCTTTTATGCCGTATGTCGCCAAAGAGGAGTTTAAAAATCCAGTCGTTCACAGGGGATAATATTTCGTATTCCATTATTTAATTATAGACAGCCCAAAGGATAACTGTCAACTTCCTGCTTCATAATCGGGACACCGTTTTGTTATACCAAATTAAAAGGTGCGGATTTCTCCACACCTTTTAATTTACAATTCTTTCCTCTTAAACCCTGATTCCGTTTTCTTCCGCAACTTCTCTGCGCAATTTTGTCGGCATCGCAACCGCCGCCGGCACCGTAATTGTAAAGTTGCTGAACTTCTTCACTGGGCTTACGCTGCCAATAACACCCGCGGACGGGGGTATGTTGAGGACATTGGAACTTATTACTTGCATCATATCCAACGTCCAGCCGTCGAATCGTGCGTAACATTCAATTTGTTGGATAATGTCATTACGGTACGGCCCGAAATCTTCTTCGGACAAATAGCCCTCTAATTGCTCCTTTAATGTTTCAGCGATTTGGTCAAAGGTTTTACCCGCAAAAACATCCCCCCCTCCCCAAATACTATCAATTAAGGAAAGCAAGCTAAGAATGCTTTCCGCGTTGGCAGCTACATTGGGATTGTGTTTTCGTTGGATATACATAGTCACACTACGAAATGCCATAAATTTAGTATTTAGCATATCAGCATCCCCTCCGCCCTCAGCGTAGATGTTTTTGACCTCGTTAATAATGGCGTCAATCTGGTTAGAAACTGTGGGTTTCGCTCCTCGGACGATGGGAAAATCCTGAGCTATGATACCTGTGGTGGAACCCCAAGCGTTTTGTATGGCGGTTTGTCTGTCTTGAATAAATACTGCAAAGTCGCTTTGTGCCTGGGTTTGCGTTTCCCATTCGCCAAATCTGTCGCTTATTTCGCCGCTTTGGCGGTGTAATCCCTGAATGCCCAATCTGACATTGTTTTGGGCTTGGGCAGTAGACCAGCCAGTGTTAACCGGTCCGAAGTATATAGGCTCCAACGGCTGTATAGTTTTCACATACGTGTCGCTGAGGGTTGCCGATGTTGCGGGATTGTAAACGTGTGTGTCGGTTTCATATCCGTTTGCCGTAACCTTTGCGGTGAATGGGCCGCCGGTTGGCAGTTGGTATTCATAACGCCCGTTTTTGTATTCAAACGACGCAGCTACATCATTGACCAACAGGGTATAAGGGCCTGCGGCGCCGGGGTTGTTTGCATTTGGAACCGTATTCCAAGATATAATCCCGGTGTCTTTGTCAAAACTCAGGACAGGTTGTGCAAGGTTAACCGGAGTTTTTACGATTGTGTAGGTGTCTGTTTTGGTCGCTTGCACTGAATCGTCATAAATGTGCGTGGCGGTCTCGTGTCCGTTTGCCGTAACTTTTGCGGTAAATCCGCCCGTACTTTGCAGCTTGTGTTCATAACGGTCATTTATAAGCGAGAACGATGCAGGGGTGTCATTGATTAGCAGGGTATAGCCGTTTGTTAGCGCATTTGCCACCGGCGCCCAGTGAACGATTCCTGCTGCATTGTCAAATCCCAGGACAGGTGTACCAAGCGGACCCGCTTCAATTTTTCCTTGTTGCGGTTCTGTGAAATTTCCTCCGAGTTCCGCCGATGTTGCGCTGTTGTAAATGTGTGTTTCGGTTTCATAACCTACTGCTCTGACGGCGGCAGTAAACCCGCCGAACTGGCTAAGCGTATGCACATAACGGCCGTCTACAAGTGCAAAATCGGTTACAGGTTGATCATTGACCGTTAAAACATAACTGTTTGCGTTTGCCACAGGCGCCCAAGACAATTCTCCTGTTGCATTGTCAAATTGCAGTACCGGCGCCGCAAGGTTAACGTTCTGTTTGACGGGCGGTTTAGGAATTTCCGGTCCCGTAGTTGGCGGACACGCCGCCAATACCGCGCTAACAAGTACCGCGCCTGCTGTGTTGACGATAAAACGCCCAACCTTTGCGCTAAGAATCAATTGAAATTTACGATGTCTTCTTTTTTCCTTCATAAAAACTCCTTTGTATCTGTTATGGAAGAAACATGCTGTTTTATTTGAATCATAAGGCTAAAAAAAACGTCCGTTTATTTTGAACAAAGGGGGAATAAGCATTTACAGAAGAAAATGCAAAAATTTAGTAAAAATATGATAAAAACTTGATGTTTTAGTGATTTTATGGTAGTATTAAGAATTGATGAAGTGCTAAAAATAAACGGACGTTTATTTTTAGCAATAGTTCAACATCAAATAGTTCAGGTTCTCAACGCACATCCTAGGCGACAGGCACCAAAATCCTTAGATGTTGTTATTCAACTATACGATCAAGCATTTCGCGGAAATAGTCCGCCTCAAATTTGTTGACCTTTTTTAACCGCTCATCATCCATTGCAAAACCCTTGATGATATATTCGCGCAGAACCTCTGTTGCCCAAAGACGGAACGCGGTAGCTTGTTTTGAGTTAACGCGGTACCCTACCGCAATTATCATGTCCAGATTGTAGAAGGCGGTGTTATAGCTTTTCCCATCGGCGGCAGTATGTGCAAAATTTGCACATACTGTTTCCTCTGATAATTCGTCTTTCTTATATATATTTCCAATGTGCTTTGTAACAACGCTTCTTTCCACCTCGAACAGCTCAGCCATCGCTTTTTGCGTAAGCCAGAGCGTTTCATCACATAAAAGCGCGTTAATTTGAACACGCCCTGCGGTATCTCTGTAGAGGAAGAATTGTTGAGTCATCGCTGCGGTATTTTTCATTGTTCCGCTTGTTTCTTCTTTTTTAGTTAATTTATGCATTTTTCTATAATAACACAATCAAAAGAAAAAAGAAGTTGACAAATAAAGTCCTTTTTCTGTACAATGTCCTCAGTTGAACAAAGGCGTTCATCCATCGTGTGTGGGGTAGATCCCTGCGTATGACGGATGAACGCCTTTTTTGCGAAAGGAAAATTCAATGTGCGGAATTACCGGTTATATAGGAAAAGAAGACGCAGTCCCTATTATCGTGGAAGGATTAAAAAAGCTGGAGTATCGAGGTTATGATTCTGCGGGGCTTGCGGTTTTTGGGCAGGGCGGATTCTCTGTTGTCAAGCAAAAAGGAAGGCTTGCGGCGCTTGAAGCGCGTATTAGCGAGTGTCCCGTATCAGGTAACGCCGGTATCGGGCACACTCGCTGGGCGACTCACGGCGAACCATCGGATGTAAACTCGCATCCCCATGTGGGCGGACAAAACAAAATCGCGGTGGTTCACAACGGCATAATCGAAAATTACAGGCAAATCAAGGAACGGCTTGAACAGAAAGGCATACAATTTCAATCCGAGACGGACAGTGAAGTGATTGCACAGCTTGCAGAATATTATTACGAAGGAGATATAACAGAAACTGTTATAAAACTTTCAAACGCGCTTGTTGGATCTTATGCGCTTGGAATTATGTGCGTTGATAATCCCGGCACGTTAGTTGCAATCAAAAAAGACAATCCTCTGATTGTCGGAGTATCGGAACACGGGCAATTTATCGCATCGGATGTTCCTGCGGTTCTAAAACATACAAACCGCGTCTATTACATGAACGATAAAGAAATTGCGCTGCTTACGGCGGACGGCGCCCGGTTTTTTAACACCGAACGCGAACGGCTGAGCAAGGAACTTGAAACCATTACATGGAGTTCTGACAGCGCGGAAAAAGGCGGCTATCCGCATTTTATGTTAAAAGAAATTATGGAACAGCCGAAAGTTCTTAAAGACACCGTAAGTGTCATTCAAAACGAAAAAGATAAATCTATTATAGAAGATATTGATATTCGAAAGTACAATAAAATCTTCATCACAGCCTGCGGCTCTGCCTACAATGCAGGGCTTGTTGCAAAGTATGTGTTCGAACGCCTTTGCAGGATTTCTGTCGAAGTGGAGATTGCAAGTGAATTCCGGTATAAAGATGCGATAATAGACGGAAAAACATTAGTTATATTGATAAGTCAATCTGGCGAAACGGCGGATACAATTGCCGCAATGCGCGAGGCAAAAAACAAGGGCGCGGCAACATTGTCCATCGTTAATGTTGTTGGAAGCACGCTTGCAAAAGAATCGGACTACTGCATTTTTACAGCGGCAGGTCCCGAAATTGCCGTTGCAACAACAAAAGCATTTTCCGCACAACTTGTGCTGCTTTATTCTATTGCAGTGAAATTTGCCGCCTGTTTAGGTGCAATCTCTGAACAAACCAAAAATGAATTGCAAAGGGAAATCTGTTCTATACCGGAAAAAGCCGCAGGGCTTTTAGAACACATCGACACGGTGCAAAAATACGCTGCATCTTGTGTAGTGTATAAAAGTATTTTTTTTATCGGACGAAACATTGATTATGCGATTGCCGCCGAGGGGTCGCTTAAACTAAAGGAAATAAGTTATATTCATTCAGAGGCTTATGCGGGCGGAGAATTGAAGCACGGCACCATTTCGTTAATCGAAGATGATACGTTGGTTGTAACAATTGCAACCTGCAAAAAACTTTTTCCAAAAATTATTTCGAACGCGGAGCAGGTTCTAAGCCGGGGCGCAAAAGTGCTTCTTATAGGAAATGCAAATACGGGCGATTATGGCGGAAGGCTTGTGCAAATCCCGCTGCCGGAAATTAACGAATTGTTTTCGCCGTCGCTTTCCGTTATCGTGCTGCAGCTTCTCGCGTATTACGTTGCAGCTAACAAAGGGCTTGACATAGACAAGCCAAGAAATCTTGCAAAAAGTGTTACAGTGGAGTGAGGGAATAAATATGCAAACAACAAAATTTATTTTTGTAACAGGCGGAGTTGTCTCGGGGCTTGGAAAAGGAATCACCGCGGCCTCTCTTGGAAGGCTCTTAAAACAGCGCGGGCTAAAAGTTGCCGCTCTTAAGCTCGATCCCTACATGAATGTCGATCCCGGTACGATGAGCCCTTATCAGCACGGGGAGGTTTTTGTAACAGACGACGGCGCGGAAACTGATTTAGACCTTGGGCACTACGAACGGTTCATCGACGAAAACCTGACCAAATTTTCAAGTTTAACTTCCGGTAAAGTTTACTGGAGCGTGCTGCAAAGAGAGCGCGACGGAGGGTTTTCGGGAAGCACGGTTCAGGTGATTCCCCATGTTACCCAGGAAATTAAGAATTTTATTTACGCAGGTGCGCAAAATTCCGGCGCAGATGTTTTGATTACAGAGATTGGCGGAACTATCGGTGATATCGAAAGCCAGCCGTTTATCGAAGCAATCCGGCAGATTGGTCTTGAATGCGGACGCGAAAACTGCCTTTCAATTCATGTAACGCTTGTGCCGTTCCTAAAAGCGTCGGGCGAACATAAATCAAAACCAACGCAGCATTCTGTTAAAGAACTGCAGTCGATGGGAATTACGCCAAGCATAATTATCGCCCGTGCAGATGAACCGTTAGGCGAAGGAATCACAGAAAAAATAGCACTCTTTTGCAATGTAAAACCGGATTGTGTAATAGAAAACATCACGCTGCCTTCATTATACGAAGCGCCTCTTATGCTGCATGAAAAGGGTCTTGACAATGTTGTATGCCGCGAACTCGGAATAAATTCCGCCGGAATACCGTCGCCGCAGCCGGATCTGACCGCATGGCGCGAAATGGTTAAAAAAATCGGTTCACGAAAAAAAGAAGTAAAAATTGCAATCGTGGGCAAGTACGTTAAGTTCCATGATGCATATCTTTCGATCATCGAAAGCCTAAACCATGCAGGTTTTGAAACGGGAACATTTGTCCGCATTGAATGGATTGACAGTGAGGATATATCGGACGCTGGTCTGCGTAATAAAAATACACAGGAACTTTTACGCGGAGCCTGCGGTATGATCATTCCCGGCGGTTTTGGAGATCGCGGAATCGAAGGAAAAATTGAAGCATGCCGTTATGCCCGCGAAAATGACATTCCATTTTTGGGAATTTGTCTTGGAATGCAGATTGCAGTCATCGAATTTGCAAGAAACGTCTGCGGACTCGGCACCGCAAATTCCACAGAATTCGATACACAAACAAAAGACGCTGTGATACACTATATGCCGGGTCAAGAAGGAAAACTTTTAAGCGGAGGCACAATGCGGCTCGGCGCATATCCATGTAAAATAAAAAATGGCACAAAGCTAAGAGAACTTTACAAAGTAGACGAAGTCAGTGAAAGGCACCGCCACCGTTTTGAGTTTAACAACGATTACCGCGAATTATTGTCTAAAAAAGGACTTGTCCTTTCTGGAGCTTCGCCGGACGGAAATTTAATAGAAGCTGTGGAAATTGCAGGGAAAAAATTTTTTGTAGGGGTGCAATTTCATCCCGAATTTAAAAGCCGCCCAAATAGACCGCACCCACTGTTTCTCGGGCTTTTAGAAGCTAGTCTACAGACGAGGAATTGAAAATGAGTCTCACACAAAGGCACGGAGGCACAAAGGGTTTCGCTATGAGAGGTGGAGAATATCACTCTATTTCTTCCTTCGTGCCTTTGCGCCTTTGTGTGAGCTTCTTCTTCGAAATACTTTTCCTACAAGCTCTTGTGTCTTTGTGTGAGATATTCAGATATAAAGTTATTGGTAAGGGGTGAGGAATGATTAAGATAATTGACTACAAGGCGGGGAATGCGCCTAGTGTTTTTCATGCTGTGGAGCGGCTTGGGTTTAATGCTGAGTTTGCTTTTTCGCCTGATGGTTTAAAAAATACCTCGTGTATTATTTTGCCCGGCGTGGGCAGCGCAGGTGCAACCATGAAATCGCTGCAGGAGTCGGGGCTTTCTGATGCTTTAACAGAATATGTAATAACAAAAAAAATTCCTTTTCTTGGCGTTTGTGTTGGAATGCAAATTTTGTTTGATCACAGCGAGGAAGAAGACGTAGTTTGTTTTGGATGGCTCAAAGGTAAAGTTAAAAAGTTTAATTCACAGGCAGTGCGCGTTCCGCAAATGGGCTGGAATAAAGTACAGTTTGTAAATGATACGCCGGTAAAAGCGCATAACGGGTATTTTTATTTTGTTAATTCTTATTATGCAATGCCCGAAAACCAATGCGATGTATGGGGAACAGCCGAATATGGCGGTGATTTTACCGCTGCTGTAAGAAAAGAAAACATCTACGGAACTCAGTTTCACATCGAAAAAAGCGGCGAAGCAGGTCTGAATCTTCTAAAAGAATTTTTAATAAAAAGTGTGGAGGAAAAATGTTAACAAAAAGATTAATAGCCTGTTTTGATATCATAAACGGAAGGGTAACAAAGGCTGTACAGTTTCAAGATAACATTGATGTCGCATCTGCCGACGAGCTTGCAGAGCTTATGTACAACAAACAAATCGACGAGCTTGTATTTTATGACATCACTGCAAGTGCAGAAAAACGGCAGATAGATATCGAAATGGTAAAAAAAACAGCCCGCTGCGTGTTCATTCCATTTACAGTCGGCGGCGGAATAAGAGATTTAAACGACATGTACGAAACTCTAAAAGCCGGCGCGGAAAAAATCAGCGTGGATTCAATGGCAGTGCGTAACCCGCAGATTATCTCTGACGGTGCAAAGGCATTCGGCTCTCAATGTATCGTGCTTTCAACACAGGCAAAACTCACCGGAAAAACGCCAAGCGGTTACGAAGTGTTTGTTGACGGCGCAAGACTTGCGACAGGGCTTGATACTATAGAGTGGATCCGCCGCGGGCAGGAATTAGGCGCGGGGGAAATCTGCCTTAACAGCATCGACTGCGACGGAACTATGGCGGGTTACGACCTCGAACTTATGAAGCTTGCAGAAAAAGCTGTTTCAATTCCGCTTATCGCTTCAGGCGGGGCAGGAAAGCCCGAACACCTAAAAGATTTATTTTTAAATACGGACGCTCAGGGCGCAATCATTAGCAGTATGTTATACTCGCCAAGAGTTGAAAGAAATTTCAGCGTTCGTGAATTGAAAGATTATCTTTCGCAAAACAACGTAATTGTAAGACCGTTTGAAGAATAAAGATATTCTATCTGATGTCCCAAACACTGCGAAGTTTTAGTTTTCCGGGTTTTCCTTCAAGAATTTTTATCTTTTTTTCTCCTGCATTCATGTCAAAATAGTTGTCAGATAAAACCAAATCCTGATTGCGGTTTTGTATTTCTACGCTTTTTGCATAGGCTGCCGCTTTTATTGTAATAGTATCGCCCGAAATTTTATATGTAAGCCTTGGATCTTCCCAATGGAAAAATTTAGGAAGTGAAAAAATTACCGTTCCTTCAGAAACAACTGTCTTGCCTTCATATAACTGATAGCTCAAATACTCATCATCAAGTTTGATATCCGGGACATTCACTTTTTCAAGCCAAAATGAAGAAAGATTAGAGACATTAACATCAATGGTTTTTTCTTTTAACACTTTTGCTTTTGAATCGCGAATTTGCCATTTAACTGTTAGTTTTTTATTCTCCAGTGTTTCGTTTGCAACGCAAAGCCTAAAGCTTTTTTCTATTGCATCTTTTACCAGCGGCTGATGGTTCGCATTCGGGTCCTGTGTTAAAAGCCCTTCTTCATGACAGGAGATCATAAGCGGCTGGTAAAATCTTTTTGCAAAATAATGCAGAGCCTTCCATCTGAAGTAATAGTCAATCGAAGCCCACGAAGCTGCAGGCCAGCAGTCATTTATCTGCCAGTAAATTGCGCCCATACAGCGTCCGCGGTTTCGCCTGAAGTGTTCCACTCCGTATTTAATTGCCTCCGCCTGTAAAAGCTGCGAAGCATAAAGCAGCGTATCAAAATCATTCGGGTATAGGAACGTTTGGTACATATAGTTCATGATTTTTCCGTTAGCTGCATTATTACGCTGATGGCGTTCCATAATATAAGAAAAGATGTTGCGATCTTGCGGTAATGTAAAACTTTCGATTGTTTTGAGATGCGGAAAGGACTGAAAGCCAAATTCCGAAACAAAACGGAAAAAATGATTGCGATAATCTGCGAACGGTTTATTTCCATGCCATACATCCCAATAATGAACATTGCCTCTATCTGGATCATTCGGTTTATCAAAGCTGCCGCCTGATGACGGGCTGGAAGGCCAATAAAAAGTTTTGGGATCATGGGTTTTGAGAACTTGTGGGAAAATGTATTCGAACATTTTTATATAATCCGCTTTTTGCCTTTGCGTTCCTACCCATGTTCCATAATCAACAAACATTTCCATTTCATTATTGCCGCACCAGAGCCCAAGGCTTGCATGATGCCGTATTCGTTTGATGTTATCTGCAAGTTCCGCTCTGATGTTTTGATCAAACTCATCTGTAAGATCGTAAACCGCACATGCAAACATAAAATCCTGCCATACGATTAAACCAAGTTCATCGCAGATGTCGTAGAATGAATCATCCGGGTAGTGGCCGCCTCCCCAAACCCTGATTGTATTAAAGTTGGCTGCTTTAATACAATCAGGGTTTG
>Ga0099364_10012238_pt1 | contig 11603 bp, 11 predicted proteins | sample TergutTh196P3_FD_73070 | JGI IMG/M metagenome (GOLD analysis project Ga0099364, IMG submission 73070) | Microcerotermes parvus P3 segment gut microbial communities from Pointe-Noire, Republic of the Congo - Th196 P3 | ecosystem: Host-associated > Arthropoda: Insects > Digestive system > Gut ...
GCGCCCTTGCAGCGTTAATCTGGCATTCTTATGGGTGTTCATTCGGAAGGTTCCTTGTGGGAGCGTGAAGTCTGCAAACTCCAGTTTCCCACATCCTTCCGGGTGAACAACCTATTGAAACATTACACCTAGCGCGAAGCGCAGCATGTCGACCACATAATGGTCATTCTCCCTCTTTCCGCAACCAACCCAGGGTTCTCCCATGTCCGATGCGCCATAGTCCATTCCGAAAACTCAAAGGGATATTGATTCTCGATTTTTCACGAGGGCCGGGATTTTGCTGAATAATTTCGATTTTGTCTTTCTCAACAGCCGAAATAATCGCTACGTGACCGTAACGATTTGCAATATGACCATCAAAAATCACCAGATCCCCTACCTTGGGTGACGATTGGCTTGGATTCCGGTATTGAATCAAGTCACGTTTTTTATTTATCTCTCCGTCCCTGACCCCATCATCAAAGAAATCCTTTGCGTGACCGTATGAGTCCGGCATTTTGTGGCGATAATGTTCGTAGTAGTAACGCTTCACGAATTCGACACATTGATACTTCAGTCCCAAATTGTAATTATTATCGGTCAGATTGCGTCCGGAAACATTACTGATCGGACCGTTGTAATAAACATGCACGCCGTTGAAGCTGTCGATGGATGTTCCAATTTCGTGCTCGCCGGACGCCCAGTTTTTTTCGATCAGCATAAAAGAGGCAGCAGCCAGAATCAAAACACTCAATACGAAAAAAAATTTCCGTTTCATCGGTCAAGACCATAACTGTAAGGAATGTTTCATTTCAGGCAATCTTATGCAACACAGATATATTCATGATTTTATGAAGCGGTCAGGCGAGTTGTCGAAGTTGCGCAGGTCGTAGCCTAGCACAGTGAGTCACCGTGATTTGCCTCCGGCTTGCAAAAAACAGGGAGAGTCAGAGTTCACCGAATTCGACGTTTGCCTCTTGCATTCCCCACCCCCGCGCATAAACTACGCGCTTTTCACCCCAAACGCCCGGAGCATCGCATGTCCATCAAATCCGACCGCTGGATACGCCGCATGGTTGAACGACACGGCATGATCGAGCCGTTCGAGCCTCATCTGGTGCGAGAGGTCGAGGGGCGCAGGATCGTCTCCTACGGCACGTCGAGTTACGGCTACGATATCCGTTGCGCCCCGGAATTCAAGGTTTTCACCAACATCAATTCCACGGTCGTCGACCCCAAGGCGTTCGATCCCAAGTCCTTCGTCGAGGTCGATGCCGAGGTTTGCATCATCCCGCCCAACTCCTTCGCCCTGGCGCGCACGGTCGAGTATTTCCGCATCCCGCGCAATGTGCTCACGATATGCTTGGGTAAGAGCACTTACGCACGCTGCGGCATCATCGTGAACGTGACGCCCTTCGAGCCGGAGTGGGAAGGTTTCGTTACCCTGGAGTTCTCGAACACCACGCCGCTGCCCGCCAAAATCTACGCGGGCGAGGGTTGCGCGCAGGTATTGTTCTTCGAGTCCGACGAAGAGTGCGAAACCTCGTACAAGGATCGCGGCGGGAAATACCAGGGGCAGGTCGGCGTGACCCTGCCGAAGATTTGATCTCTCCATTGTCCTGTCTCTGGGGAAACCGAAATGCGATTCAATTTTCCGATCATCATCATCGACGAGGACTTCCAATCCAACAACGCTTCCGGGCTGGGCATCCGCGCTCTGGTCGAAGCCATCAGGAAGGAAGACATGGACGTGCTGGGCGTGACCAGCTATGGCGATCTGACCGCCTTTGCGCAGCAGCAGAGCCGTGCTTCGGCGTTCATCCTGTCCATCGACGACGATGAATTCTCCACACGCGAGGCCGCAGACAAGGCCATCGACGATTTGCGCGCGTTCGTCGAGGCAATCCGCGAGCGCAATTCCGACATTCCCATCTTCCTCTACGGTGAAACCCGTACCGCCCGGCACATTCCAAACGATGTGCTGCGCGAGTTGCACGGCTTCATTCACATGTTCGAGGACACGCCGGAGTTCATCGCCCGCTACGTGGTGCGGGAAGCCAAGCACTATCTAGATTCGCTGCCGCCGCCGTTTTTCCGCGCGCTGACCCATTACGCGGCCGACAGCTCCTATTCATGGCACTGCCCCGGACACTCGGGTGGGGTTGCCTTCCTGAAAAGCCCGGTCGGACAGATGTTCCACCAGTTTTTCGGCGAAAACATGCTGCGCGCCGATGTGTGCAACGCGGTCGACGAACTCGGACAATTGCTCGATCACACCGGCCCGGTAGCGGCTTCCGAACGCAACGCGGCGCGCATCTTCAATTGCGATCATCTATATTTCGTCACCAACGGCACGTCGACGTCGAACAAGATGGTGTGGCATACCACGGTCGCGCCCGGCGACATCGTGGTCGTGGATCGTAATTGCCACAAGTCGGTGCTGCACTCGATTGTCATGACCGGAGCGATTCCGGTGTTTCTCACGCCGACCCGCAATCACTACGGCATCATCGGGCCGATTCCGCTGGAAGAATTCAGCATCGAGAACATCCGGAAAAAGATTGATGCCAACCCCTTTGCGCGCGAGGCGAAGAACAAGAAACCGCGCATTCTGACCATTACGCAGTCGACTTACGACGGAGTGGTCTATAACGTCGAGACCATCAAGCAGATGCTCGACGGTCACATCGACACCCTGCATTTCGACGAAGCCTGGCTGCCGCATGCAGCTTTCCACGACTTTTACGGCGATTACCACGCCATTGGCGAAGGTCGTCCGCGATGTCGGGAGTCGATGGTTTTTTCCACCCAGTCGACCCACAAACTGCTCGCCGGACTGTCGCAGGCGTCGCAAATCCTCGTGCAGAACTCGGAGACCCGCCAACTCGACCGCGACATCTTCAACGAAGCCTACCTGATGCACACATCGACCTCGCCGCAGTACGCCATCATCGCCTCCTGCGACGTGGCGGCGGCGATGATGGAAGAGCCAGGCGGCACGGCGTTGGTCAATGAGTCGCTGGCCGAGGCCATCGAATTTCGCCGCGCCATGCGCAAGGTCGGCGGCGACTACGGCGCGGGCGACTGGTGGTTCCGGGTCTGGGGTTCCGAGCACCTCGACGATGACGGCATGCTCGATCGTGAGGACTGGATGCTGCGGGCCAACGAACGCTGGCACGGTTTCGGCGAGCTTGCACCGGGCTTCAACATGCTCGACCCGATCAAGGCCACCATCATCACCCCAGGACTGGATGTCGATGGCGACTTTGCCGAGCATACCGGCATCCCGGCCGCAATCGTCACCAAGTATCTGGCCGAGCACGGCATCATCGTGGAGAAGACCGGGCTTTATTCATTCTTCATCATGTTTACCATCGGCATCACCAAGGGTCGCTGGAATACGATGCTCACGGAGTTGCAGCAATTCAAGGACGACTACGACCGCAACCTGCCGCTATGGCGGGTGATGCCCGAATTCATCGCGCGGCATCCCAAGTATGAGCGGGTCGGCTTGAAGGATCTGTGCAGTGAGATTCACCAGTTCTACAAGAAGCACGATGTCGCACGCCTGACCACCGAGATGTATCTCTCCGACATGACGCCCGTCATGAAACCTGCTGACGCCTTCACCCGCATGGCGCACCGCGAAATCGAACGGGTGATGCTCACCGAGTTGGAAGGGCGGGTTACGGCGATGCTGGTGACACCCTATCCGCCGGGCATCCCGTTGCTCATTCCGGGCGAACGTTTCAACGCTACCATCGTTCGTTATCTGGCCTTTGCGCGCGATTTCAATGCGAAATTCCCCGGTTTCGAGACGGATATTCACGGGTTGGTGAAAGGGGAAGACGGCGAGTATTACGTCGATTGTGTGAGGGGCGATTAGCAATTCCCCTCTGTGGAGGGGTGGCAGGCGAAGCCTGACGAGGTGGTCGCGGTATTGGGGCTTGCAAGTTCATCCTGGCCTACGCGACATGTAAGCATTCAAACCGAAACCGCTCTGGCGTCGGACTGGGTGGTCGAGGCAATGTGCCGATTCGGCAGGCAGTGTTTTGTGGGTTGGAAGTAAGAGTTCTGGGTCTTATGCTCGAAAAGTTGAAACGTGTCATCCGTTATCTGACCTTGCGCCTCATGCGCATCAATGCGACGCCGCACTATATTGCCCTGGGACTCGCGGTCGGCGTATTCGCGGGGCTGCTACCTATTTTGCCTTTCCAGATAGTCACTGCCGTGGGCCTCGCCTTTGTCGTGCGAGGCAGCAAGATCGCGGCGGCTCTTGGGACATGGGTATCAAACCCTTTGAATTGGGTGCCTCTCTACATGTTGTCCTATTACATCGGCCATGCCGTGCTGCCCTTCGACATACCGCCGTTCACCACTTTCCAGCTTGAGATGGCGGAAATGGTCGAGTTGGGATGGATGTTTTTTGCTGTGATGATGGTCGGCGGTCTGGTCGTGGCGACTCCTTCGGCGATAGTGTCCTATTTTGTCGCCCTCAAAGGTATCCGGGCGTATCAGGCGCGGCGCAAGGCCAGGTTATCGAGACAAAAAAGCATCGATTAGGATTCAATTTTCTTCTCGTCGAGAAAAATGCTGTGGTATGAGGTGTAACCGCAGATATAGAACATTGGCACTGTCACCAGCAGGCCAAGCAAGAGCGGGAGCGCGCTGATGAGCATCAGCATGTATGCCACGATGAAAAAAACGATTCCAGGCAGAAGGTTCTTGAGACAGGCGAAAAAACTCATTTTGACTGCTTCGAACGGTACCATGTCGTGCATCAACACCAGGGCGGGAGCAAACCAGATCGCCATGCTGAAAATGATCCAGCCGACAAGCACCATGAATCCGCCAATAATCATTTTTGTACTGATGATTTTCAGTAATGCGGGTTGAAGAATGAGGTTGAAATAGAGAGCCGCTTCATTCATATTGTCGGCTTCTTCAATAGTTTTATTTGCAACTTCGAACCATTTTAAAAAATTGATGCCATCGAATAAAAAAAGAAAGAAGATCACTAACACGAAGAAAAACACGAAAGGAATTAGAAAGCTTATTAGCAAGGAACCTGTTTTGCGTTGAAAAGCGATGAAAAGATCACCGAAAGAAAACGCTCCCTCTTTCCTGAGTAAAAAGCAGGAATAGACAATACCAGCTGACAGTAAAAAGTCTATAAACCCAAAAATGGTAATGCTGACAGAATCAGGAATGTAGTCCAGTATGATGCTCAAGGCAATGACAGTAATTATGAACCCTATCCACTTCCCGGGCGCCTGCTTGAACAACTCCCAGGAACTGGAAATCCACGAAAAGGCGGTTCCGGCAGAAACCGAACGGCCACCGGGGATGAAAAATGCCTCCCCCATGCGGGATGTGAGTCTAGTGTCTGCGGTTGGCGCTGCATAGGGGGAGTAGGATTGATTGCCGTTCTGATGATCCATGAATTTCTCCTTTGATTGAAGAGATTGATATCGAATGTTTTTGAGTTGCCCCGCCATTCATTTCGGGAATATCTCAATACGATTCAAGCGAACCTACGGCTCCATAACAGCACTTCTCTAAATGTTCTTGCCATAAATGACGAGAATTGCAACCGGCCTGTGTTCATACAAAAACTGGCGGATTTTAGCATCACCTGTATTCGAATCGGTGAAAGGTGTCACAATGGTTACTCGTCGAAAGGGCAACTCGTCGGTAAAATACCGGGCAATGAAACTACTGGCTTTCGAGTCTTCCTGTGAACATGCCAGCGTTGCGCTGAATCTGGATGGCAACATCCGCGCGCGCAGGATCGATGGGCACGTCAACCATTCTGAGCACATGCTTGCCCTCGTCCGTTGCCTGCTGGCCGATGCCGGGCTGGGCGTGAGCGCGCTCGATGCCGTGGCCTTCGGCGCGGGTCCCGGCGCTTTTACCGGCTTGCGGATGGCTTGCGGCCTGGCGCAGGGTTTGGCGCTGGGGGCCGGGCTGGGAGTCATTCCCGTGTGCAGTCTGGCGGCGCTGGCCGCGCAATCGCCGCACCCCCTGGCGCTGGTGGCAACGGATGCCCGTATGGGCGAGATTTACCACGGGCGCTACAGGGTCGAAGGTGACAGGGTCACAGAGCTTTCTGCGCCAGCCTGCTGCGCGCCCGGCGATTTGCCGCGCCCGGAAGAGGAGGGGGAATGGTTCGGTCTCGGGTCGGCTTTCGCTGCCTACGCGCAGGCACCCGTGTGCGCAACGCTTGCCGGATGCGATCCCCTGGCCGTGCCTACTGCCGAAGCCGTTTCCCGGCTGGCGGCGGTGCGGGGCGAAGCGGGTATCGTTCCCGCCGAACTGGCCGTTCCGCTTTACGTGCGCGACAAGGTCGCGCTGACCGTGGCGGAACGGCTGGCTCAGGGCAAAATTGCGCGCTCGACGGCCTCATAGCGCGCAACGGAACACCGTGCCCAAACTGTCGGGCTACCAGGAAAAGTTGTCTGGATCGGCCCCGGAAATGACTGATTCATTTTTATTCAGCCTGCCGATTGTCGCCATGTCGTCCTTGGACAGTTCAAAGTCGAATATCCTGATATTTTCCGCGATATGAGCCGGATTCCTCGAGCGTGGAATGACGATCAGACCTCTCTGAATATGCCATCTGAGCGTGACCTGGGCGACGCTCTTGTTATATTTTTTTCCGATGTCGAGGATGACGCCTTCTTTCACGATTGCGCCCCGAGCCAGGGGAGACCACGACTCCACGGCAATGCCGTAGCCGCGTGTGGCCGCCACGTTCGGCTCCTGGGTGTGATAGGGGTGAATCTCGATCTGGTTGACGACGGGTTTGACCTTTGCGTATTTGAGCAGGGCTTCGATATGGTGCGGGTTGAAGTTGCTGAAACCGATGCTTTTTATGGTTCCTTTCCGCACGTATTCCTCCATGGTTTCCCATGTTTCCCGGATACGTTCCTTTACCGGCCAGTGAATCATGAAGAGATCGATGTATTCGCCTCCCAGCAGTTCGATGCTTTTATCGATGGAATCCTTTTGAGGGGGGTTGCGCATGTTGCTCGTCCAGATTTTCGATGTGATGAAAACATCTTTTCGCGCAATCCCGCTCTGTTTGATGCCCTGCCAGACTTGTTGCTCGTTTCCATATACCTGGGCGGTATCGAAGAGGCGATACCCTGCCTCGATGGCCGCCCTGACGCTCGTGACGGTGTCTTCGGCCAGCGTCCAGGTGCCCAGACCGAACTGGGGAATGCTCATCCCGTTGCTCAACGCAATGTTCGGAACCCTTTGAACGGCCGCATGCGCCATGCTGGAACCCAATAATCCCGTCATCATACCGACTTTGCCGAGCACGGCGGCGCCCGCGATGGTCAGTGGAGTTTTCATGAAGTCTCGTCTACGCATGGCGTTCTCCAGATGTGTCGTAATCGGGCTACGATCATCGGCATATTCTGAATCACTTCGTCTTCCGAGGGAAGGCTTTCCGAGCGCGTGAAGGTTGGGAGAAGCTGCAATCCGGCCTCCTCCTCATTCAGCTATCCATGCTACTTCTACTTCCTCCGTCACGCCTTCGGCGCGGAGGCGTTGAGTGAAAATCTGCCGAAAACGGATCGCGTTCATTCACGGCGCGAAGCGCCGCAAAAGCTCAAAACATCCTCTCCGGCTTGATCTTCGAGGCCAGCAGCGCGCCGCGCCGCGCGCGACGGTGGCGTAGCCCTGTGCGTTGCGCGGGACTCAACGTGAGCGTGGCGGGTTTGTTGCCTCGCCCGACGCCTTCGATGGTGAGCGGGGCATCGTCGGCGGGGACGGCGACGGCGGCCAGCCGTTCGTCCGAGTCGAGCGCCATGACGATCACGCCGCGCCCGCCGGGCTGAACCTTCATCTCGGCTTGCGGAAAAACCAGTATCCGGCCCGCGCTCGAGGCGGCGGCAATCCATTGGCCGACGACCCGCACGGGTGCAAGCACCGTCTCGCCGGCCTCCAGCGTCATGAACGCCTTGCCCGCGCGCTGTCGCCCGGTGGCCTCGGTCAGCGAGCAAATGAAACCGTAGCCGCCGCTGTTGGCGAAAAACCACGTGGATTCGGGTTCGGCGCTCACGACCTGAGCGAACTTGCCGCCATTCTGGAAATCGACCAGGGTGGAAACGGGCGCCCCGTCGCCGCGCCCGCTTGGCAGATCAGGAACCCTGACCGTGTAGGCGCGGCCATGCGTGTCGAGCACGACGAGCGGCCAGGCGCTGCGCGTCTCGATGACGGCCAGCGGAAAGTCGCCCGCCTTGTAGTTGATGCCCGCAGGGTCGATGCCGTGGCCCTGACGCGAACGCACCCAGCCGTTTTTCGACACGATTACCGTCATCGGTTCGTCCGGCACGCTGATTTCGGCGGGCGCAATGGGGGTGACGGCTTCGATCAGGGTGCGACGCGCATCGCCGAACTTCTTGGCGTCGGCGTCGATTTCCTTCAGCAGCAGACGGGTCTGCGCGGCGCGGTTGTCGAGCAGCCGTTGCAGGCTGTTGCGTTCCTCGCGCAGTTCAGTCAGTTCCTTCTCGATCCTGAAACCTTCCAGGCGGGCAAGCTGACGCAGGCGGATTTCGAGAATGTCCTCGGCTTGCGCCTCGCTCAACCCGAAGGCGGCAATCAGCGCCGGTTTGGGTTCGTCGGATTCGCGGATGACCTGGATGACTTCCTCTATGCGCAGGAAAGCGATCAGACGTCCTTCGAGAATGTGGATGCGCCGTTCGACTTCATCGAGCCGGAAGCGGCTGCGGCGCTGCACGGTGAGATAACGGAAGTCGATCCACTCGGCGAGGATCTGCAACAGGTTCTTTTGCTGCGGCCTGCCGTCGCGCCCGATCATCGTGAGATTGACCGAAACGGAGGTTTCCAGGCTGGTATGCGCGAGCAACACCGCCATGAATTCGTCGCGCGACTGGCGGCTCGAACGCGGTTCCAGCACGACGCGCACCGGGGCCTTGTCGCTCGATTCGTCGCGCACGGCTTCGAGCGCGCCCAGCATGAGTTGTTTGAGATTCTTTTGTTCCGCCCCGACTTCTTTCCTGCCCGCGCGGGGCTGCGGATTGGTGAGGGATTCGATTTCGGCCAGCACCTGCGCGGCGCAGACGCCGTGCGGCAGTTCATCGATGATGGCGCGCCACTGTCCGCGCGCCAGTTCCTCGAAATGCCAGCGCGCCCGCATCCGCAGACTGCCGCGCCCGCCGGCGTAAATCTCGCGGATGGTCTGCGGCGGCGAAATCAACTGCCCGCCGCCGGGAAAATCCGGGCCGGGCAGAATGTTCAGAATGTCGTCGAGCGTGGCCTCGGGATTGCAGATCAGGAAAATCGCGGCAGCGGCGGTCTCGTTCAGGTTGTGCGGCGGGATTTCCGTCGCCATGCCCACGGCGATGCCGGAAGCGCCGTTGAGCAGCGCGAAGGGCAATCGCGCCGGGAGCAATTGCGGCTCCTTGAAAGCGCCATCGTAGTTGGGGATGAAATCCACCGTTCCACGGTCGATTTCGGAGAGCAGGAGTTCGGCAATCGGGGTCAGGCGACATTCGGTGTAACGCATCGCCGCTGCCGAGTCTCCGTCGCGCGAGCCGAAGTTGCCCTGTCCGTCGACCAGCGGGTAACGCAGCGAAAAATCCTGCGCCACCCGCACCATCGCGTCGTAGACGCTAGAGTCGCCGTGCGGGTGGTATTTGCCGATTACGTCGCCCACGACCCGTGCCGATTTGACGTGTCGGGCCGCCGCCGAAAGCCGCATTTCGTTCATCGCAAAAAGAATGCGGCGCTGGACGGGCTTCAGGCCGTCTTCGACCTGCGGCAGCGCGCGCGAGCGCACCACGCTCATCGCGTAGGAGAGATAGGCGCGTTCGGCGTACCAATCCAGCGGGAGCGCGTCGGAGGGAAGCGGGGCGGAGGTATCGTCGGGGGGGAAGAGGGGGTTATCGTTCATGAAACGGTACGGCAGGAAAACGGGTCGAGCGAGGGCGCGATATTAACTCATGAACAGGGGGCGACCGTAGTTTTACAGCGGGGGCAGTGAGACAAGCGTCCCACGGGAGCCGAAGGCTCCCCCGAATCTATAGTCTCCCTTCTTGAGGGCTGTCTCTCTATCACATTTCCCCATCAAGTCGGCGAAGCCCCACAGTCATTGCATCGCGGAACATTCCCTCCCTGTCATTGCAGCGCGAAGCGAAGCGTAGTCGCAGAATCTACACACCGCATGGATCCTGCGACTTCGCGCAGGATGACAAGGGCGGAATTCCAAACTGAGACACTACCCGGCGTCACCAACACCCGGCGTCAGCAACACTGTCACCAACACTTGGCGTTCAGGGCGCGTACCCTGTATAATCGTTCGTTTTTACAGTCGCCTTTATTATTTTCATGGCGCGAAAACTGGTTGTCGGTAACTGGAAGCTCAACGGCTCTCTGGCTGCGAACGAGGCGCTGCTTGCGGCGTGCAGTGCGCTGGCCGGAGTGGATATGGCCGTGTGCGTGCCGTATCCGTACCTTGCTCAAGTGGCTCCACATTTGGGCGGGATGGCGCTGGGCGCACAGACGGTGAGCGAGTTCCAGTCCGGCGCGTATACGGGCGAAGTGGGCGCGGAGATGCTCGCCGAAATGGGCTGTCTTTACGTGATCGTCGGCCATTCCGAGCGGCGCGCGCTGTTCGGCGAGGATGACGCCGCGGTCGGACGCAAGGCGGCGGCGGCATTGCGTGCAGGTCTCGTGCCCATCGTCTGTGTCGGCGAGTCGCTCTCCGAGCGCGAAGCAGGGCGGGTGATGGAGGTCATCGGTCGTCAGCTCGACGCGGTGCGGGAACTGATCGGCGTGCAAGGATTGTCACGAGCGGTCATTGCCTACGAGCCGGTATGGGCGATCGGAACCGGACGCGCGGCGAGCGCGGAGCAAGCGCAGGCGGTGCATGCCGCCATCCGGAGTCGACTCGCAGAATATGGGGCGTCAGCAGCGGAAATACGCATTCTCTATGGCGGTAGCGTCAAGACGGACAATGCAGCGGCGCTTTTCGCAATGCCCGATGTCGACGGCGGCCTGATCGGGGGCGCGTCGCTGGTGGCGCAGGATTTCATGGCTGTCTGTCGGGCAGCAATGACGGGCGGTTGAACGCCTGACAGTTTTTTTTCGAGGTAATGATGGGCGATACGTTATTCAAACTGGTGTTGCTGGTTCATGTGTTGGCGGGGCTCGGGATGATCGGCCTCATCCTGATGCAGCACGGCAAGGGAGCCGACATGGGCGCGGCTTTCGGCAGCGGCGCTTCGGGCAGCCTGTTCGGATCGTCCGGGTCGGCCAACTTCCTGAGCCGAACCACGGCGGTGCTGGCGACGGTGTTTTTCATCACCAGTCTGAGCCTGGCATACATAGCCAGCGGTACATCGAAAAAGTCCGGCAGCGTCGTGGAAGACGCCCCGGTTCCTGCCCGAGTCATTCCGGATTCCGCTCCGGCTCCCGTGCCTGTTCCCGAGACAGCGCCGGTCGAGGGAGGAGGCGCAAACAGGATTCCTGAGTAGCCGTGTTACACAAGCATGGGCCGAGCGAAATTCCCGCTCTTCATGATATACAGATGTGTGACAGGCGCTTTATGGAGTTGCAGGCTTTGCATGTGAGGTAAAAAAAACATAGAATCG
>Ga0099364_10012239_pt1 | contig 11602 bp, 14 predicted proteins | sample TergutTh196P3_FD_73070 | JGI IMG/M metagenome (GOLD analysis project Ga0099364, IMG submission 73070) | Microcerotermes parvus P3 segment gut microbial communities from Pointe-Noire, Republic of the Congo - Th196 P3 | ecosystem: Host-associated > Arthropoda: Insects > Digestive system > Gut ...
GTTCCCAGTCGCAACACGATCTTCCGGTGGGTTGAAAATTTCAGAACCGGGAACATTATAAATAAGAAACCACCAGGCCCCGCACGCACTGCAAGGACACCGGAAAACATCGCAAGGGTGAGTGAGACACGGATTAGGAACCCGAGAAGGTCTGCCCGAAGACATGCAAGTGAGTTAGGGTTAAGTCGTGAATCAGAGAGGAGCATTTTACAGGCAGATTTCAGATTCCATCCATACAAAATGCAGGTTGTTCAACAGCTCAACGTGAGAGATTACGCGCAACGAGTGGAATTTGCTGTGCGAATGCAATGAAAGAGAACGAAAATACAATAATCACAATGAGCGACAAAGCTCATTTTCATTTGAATGGCCCAGTAAATAAACAGAACCTTCGTTACTGGGCTCCTGAAAATCCACGTAACATTCAGGAACGACCTCTCCACTCTGCACGTGTCACAGTGTGGTGTGCGGTTGCCCTTTTTGGCTTTATCGGACCGTACTTTTTCGAGGAAGACGGCGTAACAGTGACTGTTAACTGGGAACGTTACATCCACACACTGAACAACTTCTTACGACCAGAACTGCGGAGACGACCAATAAACACGAGAAATGTTTATTTTCAGCAGGATGGTGCCACAGCGCACGCACCAATGAACGTTCTTCGAAACATGTTCCCTGGGCGCCTCATTTCGCGATTCGGCAATGTGCCATGCCCCCCAAGGTCATCTGACTTGTCATCATGTGATTTCTTCCTCTGTAGGTACCTGAAGGACCGTGTGTAAACTCACAAACCCCGTAATTTGAACGAGTTGAAGGATGCCATCCGGCAAGAAATGCTCACGATCGATCAACAGCTGTTGGCCCAAGCGATGGGCGATTTCAAGAGGAGGATTAAAAACTGCATTCAAGAGGATGGTCGTCACCTAAATGACATTATTTTCTATACTTGAATACATAACTCAAATGACATGTCTTGACCTTTAGTTTTGTAAAAATAAATCCATTTCAAGTTGAAAATCTAGAGTACCTTTTTTTTTAAACCGACTCCCGTCGGTCACCCAGTATTACAGTTGGCTGAGGATGATGGACGTATGATCCAAATTCACGGGCCAAGACGACGCGTCTTAAATTTACAAATAGCACACGTATGCAATCTGTACTAATGGACACGGACGGGAAACTGGAATTCCAACACGACAATGGTGCGTTGTAACAAGTATCAACATAACTTGCAGGGATGGGAACGAGGAGAATTAGAATAGCTGATCTGCCGCCGGAAATACCGGACCGCACGGTAAAGGACATCTTAACCAAACACGGAGAGGTGAAAGACATAAAAGAGCAATGGACGAGGGCATACCGATACCCAGTATCCAGCGGAGTTCGAATAGTGGAAATGAGCCTCAAGCACCACATACCATCTCGTATGTACACAGTGGGTAACAGGGTTCTCATATCGTACGAGGGGCAACCCTCAACATGTTACGGATGTAATGAGACAGGCCATCACTATCAGGACAGCCCGAGTAGGAAGCGGATCGTACCCCCATAACACACCGTCGACGTCAACATGAGCTGACATAGTGTCACAACATACAAGGGATATAGACGCGGAAACAAACCGACACAAACGAAGGTACACGACAACTGGCCTGAGGGAGTACAAATACCTGTACACCACCCTCAGTCTAGAACGAACCGGCCACAGACACGGGAGACGCAGCAATCACCGATGTACAGGGTATGATCACAAACGTACAGTACGCACATGATGTACAGGACAAGTATCCCGAGGGCATGCTAGTGGATACAGAAACACCCACCGACGGGACGGAAAAGATGAACAACGCGAGTGACCTGACAGAGGCACTGACTCATATTAAGATTCTAGACAAACAGAAAGAGGGTAAAATTGGAGGAGAAACGAGAACCTAACTACCAGAGGCAAGAAGACCGCCTTGATCGGCTGGAGAATATGGCAATTGTGGAGAACCCACTCAAAACCAATCACTGCCTCGATGAACATCCAAGCCCATCTACGCAAGATTGAATGGACACAAAAATGGCAGCTGAAAATCAACGAGACGAAGTCCACACACATCACCTTCACCCTATGGAAGGAAACCTGCCCACCAGTACACATCAATCAGGCAAACATACCACAGACAGAAACTGTTAAATATCTTGGGCTCCACTTCTACTACAGCCTCACCTGGCGAGAACATGTAACAAAAATAAGGAAACGAATGGACATCAAACCCCAAGAATTGACCTGACTCATAGGTAAACGCTCGCCGCCCTCGTTGACAAACAAAATCCTCATTTATAAAACGGTACTAAAGCCAATATGGACGTATGGACTTGCAATATGGGGCTGTAATGCAGCCTCCAACTTAGCCGTTATCCAGCGATATCAAGCGAAGACTCTCCGACAAATCACCAACGCCACATGGTATGTAAATAACCATAACCTGCACACGGACCTACGCATCTCGCCAGTCCGAACGGTTTTCCAGGAACTAACCGAAACTCATCGCAAAACATTGAAATCGCACCCAAACCCCCTTATAACAACAATTCTCGCACCGCCAACCAGAAAGCGCTTGCAAAGAAGATGGACGATGTTTTATGTATAGATGTGTGCACATTATATGGGCCTAACGTTGCCGTGGTGCTGCTGTCAACAAGGCCACCAGCCACTACCCTCACCACCATCAACCATGATCGTAAGTACAGGCACATATCAGTTAAACAACTTTAGTCTGAATTTAAACTAAATTATATTTAAAGATTCAGTTGCAGTCTGCCTTTGGCAGTGGTAATGTTAGGACTGGTCTTTCCGGTCCCTACACCAGCGACCGCACAGCAAGCAGTCTCGGGAACATAGCCAGTTACCCAACGATACGAACTTTCAAGGACTTCGGATCAAACCAGGTACGCTACATACAAAACACGTACAACTCGGAACTCAACAAACAGCCCTCCTACGGGAGAACTCCTGCTAACTTCCCCTAACTATGAAACCCCACATTAATGGAATCGTCACATCCTAAGACTTCCGTCAAAAACCACAGCATAGGCCCCTCGAGTGCATCCTCCAGTGCATCACCCCATTCGGCGTTAAATCATCAGACGCTCCACCCATCATCAAAAACCCTCAAACCCAATCCTCCAACTCCAAAATCTGCCATCACGGCACAAGATGCCCCTACTAAACAACGACACCATAGCCTCTCCTCCTCAAGCGAGGAAGAGAATTTTAATCAAATTGAATGGAATTAATAACTTCATAAAACCATAGGTGGTTGTTCATAGCTAATTTCAGAGACCAAGATTCATACCTGTAGAAAAGTAGTGGTAGAACTATAGTTTCCTGCATATTAATCTCTACATTTTTAGATAGCAGATGGGAAGCATAATATTTTGAAATTAACAGCAGCAAGCATTCTTCAATTCATATGTGTTTAATTTTATTATGAATTCAGTTTTGATTGATTTGTGGATACCTGAAATCGTTAAATATTTTGTTTTATAGATACATGGATGAAAATGAAATGCAGGTGCCGTTGCCACGGCGCCGCCATCGCAACCTTCGCCGTTCCAACCACCACCACCCAACAGACGCCATTACCACCACCGCCACACCATTCATGACACCATCCCCGACTACAACACCACCACCTGCCCCAGTATTACAGACAGCATCACCACCCCCGAATCCAGCAATAGTACCACAATTCTTTACGTACACGACTTCCTGCTGGCAAAAGCGTGTTACACGGCCCAAATCCCCGCACCCATCCCCCAGACTGCATACAACTGAACACTGCGGTGTCCTGGTATCCTTGGAGAGGTGACATCTTTCGAGTCCCCTCTGTCTACACTCTGCAAAAAGAAGTAACACGGGGGCTGGGCCCCGATACATGTGGCTGCTAAGTGCCGTGCCTTACTACTATACCTTCAGCAAACCCAAGGACAGAAACCACGATCGATAACTGAAAGCGGCTAATCAAATGGAACGATACACAGCCTACCAAGAACCCACCCCATCGAGACAATTCATGGGAAGCTGGACTACCTGCGTCTACTGAAGATGTATTAATCATTAATTTTCTATTTTGTCTTTTCCACTCAGATGTATTACATGATGTGGCAAAATTAATGGTCATGATACTGTTCTTCGCATTGGGCATACTCTTTTGCAACCAGACATATGTGAAATAATAGGAAGAATATTCTCCATGGGGGCATGGATAGTGCTCGGTGCACTTATCGAGGTATGATATTTATTTTATAATAAGACATATGTGAAATAATTAAGTGTAGAAATTGGGTTAGTTTATTGAAATTGTTTATGATTAAGAGAGAACAAACTGTACGGCCGCATATAAAATCCTCACGAAATTGTTGCAAGACACTCACGTTTTGGACTTCAGATTGGATGTTTGAGCAGATAATTGCCGACTTAATTCTACACTACGCCTACGTCGAAATTACTGTTATTTGAGAGAGTACGAGACACTTAAACACTGGGATGTTGTGTCGTTTACTGCCGATAACAGGTAAGACCATTTTCCGAACAAAGTACATATTTTTGCAGTATTATTAACTTTTAAATTCTTTTGTTTGTGAGTGAAGTTTTGGTAAAGATACCGAGGATTTTATTGTGACCAACCAATAACTGTATAACGAAAACTGAAGTGTGTTACTCACTTTTACTATTAATAATAATTTAGTAGTTTTATATTTAATATACAGTTCAGAACTAAATTTCAGTGTGTGCTATTAAATCCTCGCACGTTCCCCTGTAAAAAGGCGCACTATAGAATCCTACCCTTATTTTACCGAATACAATTTCGGCGAAACAAAAAGCATACCGAAGGAGATATATTAGGAAAGTATATTGTCTACACCTGATCCCCCTCCTACGGTGCCTTACAGTAGTGGTAATTTCTTACCGACATGTTGGGACAACCTCGATTTTTAACCCTTTAAAATGGGACCGATAGGTTGTTCCGATACACCGGTAAGAAATTATCACTACTCGCTGTGTAATAACCCAGAAGAGCGCAGATCATACTAACCTACACCTGATTTACTACATAAAGCGTAACTGAAGTATAAAACAAGTGACTGTAATATTTAATGTAACCTTCCAGCCTTAGCATACAAAATACAGTTCATACATGCAGTTTGTGTCTCATAGCAGTTCGGCACATTATTCATCCAATATTTACCGTATAAACAAGTAATATAAAGAGAGGCATTTCAGGGTAATACTTCTACCAGAAGTAGAAGAGCTCAACATAACGGGTGTAAATACGAGGTCTGTCCGGAAAGTATCCAGCCATATTTAATATCTCGAGAACCGGTCGTGTGACCTTGATGTAACTTGGCAGCCAGTCAGAGGAGACATTTCTGCGCATCCGTGAACACTCACTCTCCCCTTGGGCTGTTCAGTTATTAGTGGGAAGCCGTTGACGTAGCTTGTGTACTGTGCGACCATCGAATTCACAATGACCGAGCGAGTAGATCAGCCATTCTGCACCAAGCATTGCTTCAAACTTGGACATTCGTCCGCGGAAACTATTCCAATGATTAAGGCTTTCGGGAATGATTCAATGAGTGAAACTCAAAATTGTGGTAGACGATGGCCGGGAATCCGTTGAGAATGATCGACGTTCTGGAGGGCCTTCAAAAAGCAGAACGCCCAAAATGTTGAAAGCGTTCGGGCTGCAAACAACGAAAATCGGCGACTGACAGTGCGAGAATCTGGGAATTCCACTGACTCTTGTTTCACAGATTTTAACAGTGGATCTTGACAAGAAACGTGTGGCGGCAAAATTTGTTCCGCGGCTCCTGTCATGTGAGCAAAAGGAATTTCGTGCAGCAGTTGCACAGGACCTATATGAAACCGCGAACAATGACCCAGATTTCCGCAAAAAGGTCATAACTGGAGATGAGTCATGGGTCTATGGCTATGACCCTGAAACAAAAGCCAAGTCTTCCCAATGGAAGTCGCTTGAGTCTCCACGTCCGAAGAAGGCGCGGCGAAGTCCGAGCAACGTCGTCATGTTGACTTTTTTTCGATCATGAAGGTGTTGTTCACCATGAGTGCGCTCCTCCATGCCAGACAATAACTAAAGAATACTACATTGAAGTTCTTCGCCGGCTGAGGGATGCAGTAAGAAGAAAACGGCAGCAGCTCTGGGCAAGTGGTGAATGGCATCTTCATCACGACAACGAGCCTGCCCATTCTTCAGCTCTCGTGGAGACGTTTTTGGTAAAACATCGCATCACCCAGGACTGTCAGCCCCCTCCCCCCTACAGATTTGGCTCCCTGCGACTTCTGGTTTTTCTCGAAACTGAAATTGCCATTGAAAGGGAGGAGATTTCAGATCGCAAACGAGATTAAGGCGAACGCGAAGAGGCAGCTGACGGCGATTCCGACAAAGGACTTAACAGATTGTTTTCAAAGGCGGAAAGAACGCTGGGAGAAGTGTGTGAGGTCCCAAGGGGAGTACTCTGAAGGAGACTAAGGTACCATTGTTCTAGGTCTGTTACTGTTTTTAAATATTGGCTGGATACGTTCTGGACCATGTAATTTTTTATTGCGGGGATTATTATTGCGTAATAAAACCAGCCTTCTTGGTTTGGTTTGCCACTCCATTTACAAAGGGTCCGTGGACCACATAAAAGAATGTGGTTCATCCTCTCTTCGGCCGCCATGAGCAGGTAAATGTGAATTAGGAAATAAACTGCAGATTTCTGCAATCGATGCACAGGGCAGAGGGTTACATCACAACTCTCAAAGGGAAAATCATTAAGCTAGAGTTGTTTCCGTATGTGTTGTTAATATCTAGGAAAAGTCACTAGACAGTGCACTGGTACGTGTTCAAACAAGGAAAGTGTGTAAAATGTGTTACATACTCAAGGGAAAACGAATGTGAAAACGCGAGTGAAGTGCTATTAAACAAAAACCTTAAGCACTAGCAACTAACCACAGTTATTATTAATTCAAATTAACATATTTACATGTGTAATTAACCAATTTTTTGTTGCAGGATTGAATACTATTGTGCAGTGGATGCACTTTTGGTAGTTAGGGTTCTTTGTCCTTGTACAGAGGATTACCAGACCATGTATACGAAAATTGTTCATCTGATATTCAATCAGAAAAACAGGTAAATGCAAATTAGAAAATCAACTGTACTTTCATACTTGCACAGAGTAAGATACGAAGCAGTTGGCACTGAGTTCTTAAATATATCTGACCATTGCTGGAGTGGTTTCTCATTTGGTATGGTGTTCCACAATATACTTCTTCAAATGCCTGCTTCAGAGTTCCAAGATGGCGGAAGAAGCTGGAAGCGAGCTAGTAGCGATTGTCCGTGAGCATTTAAAGAAGGCGAAACAAGCCCTGTCTTCGCGTAGCAACATGGACAAAACATTGAAAGGGGGAGCAGTACACCCGGTGAGTGAATTGGACAGTCTCCTAAATAAACTTGAGGCATGTTCTTGGATCACGAATGCATTCTTTCCTCATGATTTTGTATCTGAACAGTCCAAAGTATGTTAAAATTTTTTGTTGCAGGGATTATCACTATGTAGTAAACGCGGTTATTTCTTTCGTGCTTGCCAGTCCCTATACAAGGGTTCCCTGGCCATCCTACAGAACATTCATTCATCCTCTTTTCTGCAGCCATGAGCAGGTAAATGTGAATTAGAAAATAAACTGTACATTTCATACTTGCACAGAGTAAGATAGGACGTAGATGGCACTGGGATCTTAAATACATCTGACAACTGCTGCAGTGGTATCTCATTCGGTATGGTGTTCCACAATATACGTGTTCTGATTAAAGTCTCGTCAGTTCTGAGTAAGGTCTCGTAGTGGACAGACGTGTTTTTAGAGAGTTAAGTGCGGGATATGGGTTGCTACCTGGAAGATTTCCGGGCTCGGGTGGGTGCTTGGGCCGCGAGGTTTTCATGGCGGGCAGCGGTGGGTCGTGTCTGAACGAGAGGAGGAAACTCTATGGGGGTCGATGATTCTGTGTGCAGCGGTTAAAGCAACTTCATTGGTGATCGGAGTGGAATTAAACCCTGGACCTATAGATAACACTGTGCAAGTCTTGTGTAGTGGCTGCGACAGAAACTTAAAGTCGAGAAATCAATGTGGATCGTGTGGCCGGTGCTATAACAGCTGTGGAAATGTTAAGTTTCAAGTTGCGGAAAGTGGAAAATGGAATCGTGACAGATGTAGATCTGAGAGACTCCGGGTTCTGGAAGAGAAACCGAGGGACGCTCAAATTCAAATTGCGGAGCTAAAACGGAGAAATAAGGCGCTGGAGGAGCAGATACTACAGACGGAAAAGGGAAAGAATGTTGGAAAGGGGGGACACTGTAACAGTAAAGCCTGTGGTTGAAAAGTGTTTAGTGCTGGGTGACTCCATAGTAAGGAACGTTGGAGCACAAAAACCAAATGAGGGGCGAGTGTTTTCCGGGGATAAGAGCTGATCAATTGCGTAGAGTAATGGAAAACAGAAACCTAGGATACTAAGATACTATTGTAATTCATGTGGGGACAAACGAAGTGAGATCTAGAAACCCTGATTACGTTATGGGAGAAGATTACGATCTTGTGAACACGGCAAATGTAAAATTCCACGGCTCCAGACTTGGGCATAGTGGTGTCTTGAGAAGCAGAGGCGTGAATTGGCGGCGCGTCGGGGCTGCAAACGACAGGCTCGAATGGGTAGCTACGAATTTAGGAGCTACATTCGTAGGCCCGAATAGTTGGATTCGAGATGTGGACTTCGGCAGGGATGGACTTCACCTAAACAGAAATGGGGCGAGACAACTTGGCGACCTCTATTCGAGAGTTTGTGGAATTGACAACGAAATCGAGGTGATGAGCAACTGACTACACAAAAAGGGGAGCGAGTTCATTCAGGAGACACCAGAAGGATCCGGTAAGAAGGCTAGTCAAAAAAATTCTACGTCGGGTCCGGAAGCGGTGGAGGCAGAAGAAAATGCGGAAAAAGGCAGGATGGAAAATCTAGACGAAAAGAGAAAAGGCGGGTCACGGGACGAAATCCAAACCACTGTACCGGCGCACAAAAATGGGGACAAGTCACTGGTTTTGCTATAGATAAATTGCAGAAGTATTTGCAACAAAGCTTTACAGTTCTGGAATTTAGTTGATACATATAATCCTGATATTATAAAAGGTACGGAGTCATGGTTTAGAGAGGAAATAGGGAACAAATATTTAGGACGGACTTCACGACTTTTAGAAGAGACAGGCATACCCGGGGTGGGGGCGTGTTTGTGTTAAAAATATTGCCTACTCGGAACTATGGGTTGACGACGACGGTGTACAAGCCCCATGACGTCACACCGGATCCGGAAATACTACGGAAACTTGAGACCCACGCTCAACACACAGAAAAACCTCGCGCATTCACAATAGGCGAACTCAAAAGAGTTATCAAACACCTCCATCCACGCAAAGCACCCGGACCATACTTCATTACAACATTCATTATACAAGAGCTCCTACCTGAAGGCCTTAAGGCGATTCTACACCTACTCAATTCAATACCAAGACTGGAACACTGGCCAAAACCCCTCAAACAAGCAAAAGTCATAATGATCCTCAAACCTGGGAAAACCCCAGCAGATGTGACGTCCTACAGGCCTATCAGCCTCTTACCTATTATATAAAAAATCCTACACGAACTCCTTCTATCAAGACTTTCAAATGACATGCCTCCACAGACATGGATCCCGTCGCACAAATTTGGTTTCCGCAAAGAGCACTCCACAATTAACCAATGTCATCGGCTCACTGATACCATACTCAAAGCATTCGAAGATCGAAAATGTTGCTCAGCCGTATTTCTAGATATAAGCCAAGCGTTTGATAAAGTTTGGCACCCGGGCCTACTCCAAAAAATTCAACAAACCTTACCCCTACGATATTTCACCCTCCTACGTTCTTACTTACAACATCGCTACCTTGTAGTCCCCTATAACAACGTCAACTCCTCCCCAGTCAAGATGCACTCGGGGGTTCCACAGGGGAGCAGCCTGGGCCCTTTTCTATACACATTATATACGGCGGATATCCCGCAAACCTCCACAACCGTCCTTAGTACGTTTGCAGACGACACGGCAATTGTGGCAACCCACTCAAACACAATCACTGCATAACATAACATGCTTGTCAGTCCATTCCTGAGTTACGTTCGACAGGGCTGTCCAGTGTATCAGGTACAAAGTCGAGTTGAAATCAACACGTTATTTTACAGTGTTTTATTTTAGCTTTTCGTAAGCGCTTGTTATATTGTGGCTGATATAAAACTTTTAAGATTAGAAACATTATGGACAAGAAATTTCTACCAGATTGTTGGAATTCACAAGAATAATTTGAACCAAAAGGGTTAAAGATCTGCTAGGTGTTTTCTGTCTAAAACCTGATCATATAGGAACACATGGACAAGGTCAGAGGGCTGTGTATGTCATATGTGTCTTTATAAATGAGAATTTTAAGCAAATTGAATGGAATAATAATTTCAAAAGCCATAAGAGACCAAGATTCATACGTGTAGAAAAAAAAAGGCAGAAATAAAGGTTTTTTTTTTTTTATTTTAAGGCCTTTTTTTTAAGCGTAAAAAAATACCAAAAATGACGCGAAATATAAACATTTTGGGGGGGGGGGGGATCACACAAAATGCATTAAATCTAATTGCACCTAGAGGTGCCGTGTGGTTTCAAGGCGTTCATCAGTCCAATCCCTTACGTCGGGTCCAGTCCACCTATCTGTTTCACTTCTGTAGGTGTCTTTGTTCATGTTCTGGTCACAGCGTATCCCTTAGCCTTTGAGGTTTACATTACTTCTGTCACAATACGGAGGTAATTCCCCACGAGTTTGCCCCTGTTGCTCATCGCATCTAACTTCCATCTTGCTCTGGGTAGAAAGTCATAGTATTCAATGTGTGTCAGTGTTCTACGTGTTTGCAGACGGAAGGTTACAAAGTTGGCCAGTAACCACAGTAGAGCGTGGTGACGTGGAGGAGGCCATATCTTGAACAAGGGCCGGATCAGCCAATCGGATGGTATACGCCTCCAGTCAGTTCGCAGCATTTGTGCTATACATTGACAAGTCCATTTCCACATCTGTTGCCCCTCTCCACAGACTGTTAGACGGCGTGTAAGTACACTGATCCATGGTGTAAGGTTGTCTTTTTCAGTGCAGTTTCCGCAGAGGTCCGTGGGGTTCAGTCGGATTTTATGTAGCCGGTCTTGGGTCGGAATGATATCATGGATTGCTTTATACCAGGTCGCTTTCACAGTCCCAGATACGGGCGCTTCATGTGCATTCTGCTATATTCTCGTCCAGTCAGAATAGGGTCACAGGCGGACGATGCGCATTTCTGGTATGTCCGTAGTCGTGTTAAAAAGGGTGCTCATAGTGTTGTAGATCCGGCGTTTGTATGCAACGTTAGATTCCGACTGTTCCTGGGGTGAGATACGTGCAGTATCCTTCGCATATTGTCGCATGTAATCCAATGTCGCCGGGATGCTGCGAATATGAGGG
>Ga0099364_10012240_pt1 | contig 11601 bp, 10 predicted proteins | sample TergutTh196P3_FD_73070 | JGI IMG/M metagenome (GOLD analysis project Ga0099364, IMG submission 73070) | Microcerotermes parvus P3 segment gut microbial communities from Pointe-Noire, Republic of the Congo - Th196 P3 | ecosystem: Host-associated > Arthropoda: Insects > Digestive system > Gut ...
ATAAAAAGGAATTTAATAAAATTATTATCATTTTATAAAATTATTATTTTAACAAAAATTAAAGTTTTTATATAATAATTTCACTATCATGAAATTTTGAATATAGACAACTTAAATCAAATGAAAATGGAATTTTATTAAGTTATATAATGTCTTTGCTTAAAAAATCAATCAGGTTAATATGTTTTATGCCCTGGCGAGACATGTCAAATTCATCCATTGTTATTATATATTTTGGATAATTATTTTGAATCCTAAGTAGTGGCTCAAATTCTCGATTTATAGTACTTTCTTCAGCTAAAATATATGAAACTTGAATATAAATAATAATATCTGGCTTTTTACAAACAAAATCAACTTCTTTTTCTCTAAATTTACCTACTGTTATATTATATCCTCTTCGAAGTAATTCAATATAAACAATATTTTCAAGAACTTGACCAATATCCCTCTGGTTATTTCCATAAATAGATTCTCTAAATCCTAAATCAACCAAATAAAATTTCTCACTATGATTTAAAATTTTTTTTCCTATTAAATCTTCTCTTTTAACTTTATTAATTAGACAAGCTTCTTCTATATAGGATAAATAGTTATATATTGTATTAACTGATACATTAATATTATCTTTTTTTAGATATTTAACAATACTATTTGCAGAAAATAGTTGTCCCACATTAGCCATTATAAATTGAAGTATTCTATATAGTAAGTCTATATTTCTAATTTCATTTCTTTTGACAACATCTTTAAAAATTATTGAATTATATAAATCAGTTAAATATTGAATCTTTTCAAAATCTTTAAATTTCAATGTTAAAGGCATTCCACCGAATTTAAGATATTCTTCAAATAGTCCTTTTTTATAAGAGTTTTTATATTTTGAAGTTTGATTAGAGTTTTTATATTCTAAAAATTCTAAAAATGAAAAAGGATAAATTTTTATTTCAACAAAACGTCCTGTTAAATAAGTAGCTAGTTCCCCTGAAAGAAGTTTAGCATTTGATCCTGTAATATAAATATCATATTTTCCTTCTGCTAAATAGGAATTAATAAGTTTTTCCCAGTTTTCAACTTCTTGTATTTCATCAAAAAATAAGTAATTTTTCTCTGATTTATTTTTGACTAAATTATCAATCAACTTATCTAATTGGCTAATGTTTTTTATATTAAAATATTCTTTTAACTCAAAATTTATTAAAATTATATTTTCTTCTTTTATTCCCTCCTTTTTTAGCTCTGAAATCATCTGTTTCAAGATTGTTGATTTACCACACCGTCTAATTCCACTTATAACCTTAATAATATTTTTATTTACATATGGTTTGATTTTTCTTAGATATATTTTTCTTTTAATTAAATTAACACCTCCTTAAATTAATGATTTCTTTCATTATACTAATAAAATTTTAAAAAAAATCAAAATATTTCAATATAATTAAAAAACTTTAAAAAAAATCAAAATATTTCAATATAATTAAAAAACTTTAAAAAAAATCAAAATATTTCAATATAATGAAAAAGTTAAGATATATTATAATCATTATATTATTTAAATATTATGATCGGGGATTGAAAAATTGTCAGTGAAAACATAATGCAAACCGTTATTGCATGGTTTAAAAAAGAATCCTATAACAATATTCTCTTTTTTCATCTAACGTTCAAAAAAAATATTTTATATTATGTAGTTTGACGTGTGAAGATGTTTTTGCTTCTGAAAAAATCACAATCCATGACACAAATATAATAATGTACAGTAGCTAAAGAGGATGGGCAATAGTGATAATTCCTGACAATGTAAGAATTTATAATCATCATGGATTTATTCATATACACTTCACTTTAAAGGGAAAAAACATGAAATTAAAGAAAAAAACATGGATAGGTTAAAATATAATAGTGAAAAATATAACAAAAAACAAGGAATTAGATTTAAATGAATTAAAAGAGGAATTATTATGATGAAAATTACATTAATCAAAAATATGAGTGGAAAATAGTTAATAAAGAATTTGAAGATATTTATGGATCAATGGAAAGATTAAAAAGAATATTTAAAAAAGATTCCGAGAATATGAGACTATGCACAGATCTTGATGAATGGGAATATTTCATTAAACATCCAAATGAAAATGTTCAAAAAAAAAAAAAAACATATAAAATTCACAGAAGACCTTAACTTAGGAAAACTCGAATTAAAATTATTAAGTATGATAAAAAGTGAAAACCCTAAATCTATTAGAGATTTAGCCTTGAAAGCTGAAAAAGACCCAACAATGTAGAAATAAAATTAATCACTTAGCTGAAGAAGGACTGATTAGCTTTGAAAATGGATTAAAAAATAGTAAAAAACCAGTTTTAAATTATGATAAAATCGAAATTGCAATATAAAAATTATTATATAGTATTCGACAAAACTTTTGAAAATGTCAATCTGGATTAATTTATCAAAATTTATTTAATAAAATATGATTTAAGAGTTTTAAACAAGTTAAAAAATATCATTCTTTTAAATCAAATGTCGAGTACTATAATCCTCAAGTAAAAATATTATTTAAAAGGAAAAGGATAATTAAGAATTATCTCTCATCCATTTTGCTCCAGCTTCTAAAACTTCAATATTTATGTCTATTAACTTTGGTTTAGAGGCAAAAATTTCTCTAATTCCTTCACAATATGCATCTTTGGAGAGAATATTCATATTTTTACCTATCTCCATTAAAACTCCAAGAATAGCTGTATTCATAGCTTTAGGATTACCACAAGAAGTAGCTATATCCACTGCTGGAACTGAAACAACTCTTATTTTTCTATCAGTTTTATATTCTCCTGCACGGGAATCATGGATTAATAGTCCTTTTTCTTTAACTTCCCCATGGAATTTTTCTAAAGCGGGTTTATTCAAAGCTATTAACACATCACATTCATTAACAACAGGAGATCCAATGGTGTCTCCAGCTATTACAACAGAACAATTTGAAGTTCCTCCTCTTTGTTCAGGTCCATAGCTAGGATACCATGAAACATGCCTACCTTCACTGCATGCTGCTTCTGCTAATGTAAGTCCTGCACTTAATACTCCTTGACCACCGAATCCAGCTATTTTTACATTTACATTTTCAAAATCTGACTCTGTTTTTATTTCAACAGGATTTTTTCTATCAATTTTAAATATTTTATCTAAACTTTCTATTGAAAAATCGCTTTCTTCTCTTATAAGTGGTTGTTTTTCTTTTGATTTATCTCTAAATCTTTTTACAGGAAATTCTTTCTCCATACGATTTTTAATAAATTCTTCAACACCTTCTGCATCTTGTCTTAAATTAGTTGGACAAGGTGCGAGAACTTCAATAAAAGAATAACCTTTCCTCTCTTTTTGAACTTTCAAAGCTTTTTTAATAGCTATTTTAGCTTTTCTAATTGATTTTGAATTAGCTAATGAAACTCTTTCAATAAAAACTGGTGCCTCTAGATTGTCAAGGAGTTCACATATATGCATTGGATATCCAGTGGAATTCGGATCTCTTCCACCTTGTGAAGTTATGGTTACCTCACCAATTAAAGTGGTAGGAGCCATTTGCCCACCAGTCATTCCATAAATTGTATTGTTTACAAAAAAAACAGCTATTTTTTCACCACGATTAGCTGCTTGTATAGTTTCATTTAAACCAATAGAAGCTAAATCTCCATCTCCTTGATATGACATGACAATTGCATCATTTTCAGCTCTGGATATTCCAGTTCCAACAGCAGGTGCTCTTCCATGAGCTGTTTGAACATTTCCACAATTGAAATAATAATATGCAAAAACTGCACAACCTACAGGAGAAATCATTACAGATCTTTCTTGAATATCTAAATCATCCATAGCTTCTCCTATTAATTTATGGAGAATCCCATGACCACAGCCAGCACAGTAATGAGTTACTTTAGGAAAATTTCCTTTTCGAGTAAAACAGTCATTTATTGAATTGGGTTTTTTAATTATTTTTGTTTCAAATTCTTCTAAGTCAAAATCAGATTTTATATTTATCTTCTCTTTGTTTTTCATTTTTCCACCTCCTAATCAATTATTCGATGATTTAAGTTATTTTCATTATTTATTTCATCTTTATACTCATTATCAATGTAAGGTTCATTTAATTCTTTATCATTATCTGCATTATTATTACTATTATTAGCATTAGTATAATTTTTATTATTAGAAAGTTCTGATTTACATTCTTCACATTCAAGTAGCTCATAAATCTTTTCTAAAATTTCATTAACTTCTATAAGATTTCCACCCATTCTATTAACCAAATGAATATCTTCACGTTTAGTTGACATTTTAATATCTTCTAACATTTGACCATTACTCATTTCTACAGATATGAATTCACAGCCTTTTTTAGATAGTTTGGAAATTCTTTCTTTTGGAAATGGAAACAATGATATTGGTCGTAGTAATCCTACTTTAAATCCTTTTTCTCTTGCAATATCAACTGCAGTTCTAGATAGTCTACTACTGATTCCATAAGATACAAGAATTAATTCTGCATCTTCAAAATCATCTCCTTCAATATAATATTCTTGGAAATCTACTTCTTGCTTTTCTATTTCCTTATATTTTACTTGAAGGTATTCGTTAAATTCTTCTAACTTGTCAAAATCTAAAAATATTGAGGTGACAAGGTTTTCCATAGTTTCTTTACTACCACGAACTGCCCAATTCTCATCAGGATAATGTTCAATAGCTATTTCTGGAAATTCAAGTGGTTCAGCCATTTGTCCTAAAACTCCATCAGCTAAAAGTACAACAGGACTTCGATATTTATCAGCTAATGCAAATGCTTTCATGGTTAAATCACACATTTCTTGAACACTGTTAGGAGCTAAAACTATAGTTTTATAGTTTCCATGACCTCCTCCTTTAGTAATCTGACTATAATCTGCTTGTTCTGGACCAATGTTTCCAAGTCCAGGACCTGCTCTCATAATATCTACAATAACAGATGGAAGTTCTGCACCAGCTAAAAATGTTATCCCTTCTTGTTTTAAGCTAATTCCAGGACCAGAAGAAGCAGTTAAAACTCTATGTCCTGTTGATGCTCCTCCATAGACCATGTTAATAGCTGCTTCTTCACTTTCGGCCTGAACAAACTTTCTTCCAACCATTGGAAAATATTTAGATGCTTCATGAAGAATTTCATTTGCTGGAGTTATTGGGTAGCCAAAAAAACAATCACAACCAGCATACATTGCTCCAATGATAACTGCAGTATTTCCTTTAATCATTTGACTAGCCATTTTATTCCTCCTTTTCATTTATATCATTTTTAATTTTATTTTTTACTTTCCTTCTTGGAATATGAATTTCAATAGCTAATGGTTCTGGACAAGTATAATAACAATTTCCACATCCAATACATCCTTCTCCCTTGTATTTCACATAGTTATATCCACTATCATTAAGTTCATCACTTATTTCAAGAGCATTATTTTTACATGTAATAATACATCTATCACAGGATTTACATTCATTTTTATGAATAATTGGAAAAGGTCGTGGTTTTGATTTAGACGTTGTCATTTTATCTTCTTCTATGGTTTTTTTAAATAATAATTGGTAATTGTATATAATATAAATTGTTATAATTTTTTTATTAAATATAGTCCTGAAAAAAGTTTTTAAGTATTGATAATTTTTAAAATTCTTCATCTTCATTAATTTAAAGAAACATAATCATAAAAATTATTAAAATAAAGAAACTATAATCTTTAAAATTATTAAATTATTCACTCTCATTAAATTAAAGAAACATAATCATAAAAAATATTAAATTATTCACTCTCATTAAAATAAAGAAACACAATCATAAAAAATATTTTATTCTTAAATCTAATTAAATTAAAGAAACACAATCATAAAAAATATTAAATTATTCACTCTCATTAAAATAAAGAAACATAAACAAAAAAATATTTTATTCTTAAATCTAATTAAATTAAAGAAACATAATCATAAAAAATATTAAATTATTCACTCTCATTAAATTAAAGAAACATAATCATAAAAAATATTAAATTATTCACTCTCATTAAATTAAAGAAACATAATCATGAAAAATATTTTATTCTAAATCTCATTAAATTAAAGAAACATAATTATTAAAATTATTAAATTATTCACTCTCATTAATTAAAGAAACATAATCATTTATCTTTGATTTTTTTAATTTTTTATTAGGGAGTTGCACAATTTTATTTTGATGAACAAAATTTAATATATCTAATTTTTTTTAAAAATTTTAATTTTATATTTATATATATGTTGAATAATTGTGCCATGGTCTTTTATTAAGTTAATTTTCATCTTCAGTTCTAATTTCTTTTCTCTTTATTTTTCCACTAATAGTTTTTGGAAGTTCATCTACAAATTCAACAATTCGTGGATATTTATATGGTGCAGTTACACTTTTTACATGATTTTGTATTTCTTTTTTTAACTCTTCTGAAGGAGTATAACCTTTTGCAAGGACAATTGTTGATTTTACAACTTGACCTCTTATTAAATCAGGATATCCAGTAATTGCACATTCCAAGACACTTGGATGTGTTATTAACGCACTTTCTACTTCAAATGGACCTATTCTGTATCCTGAACTTTTTATAATATCATCAGTTCTTCCAATAAACCACAAGTAATCATCTTCATCTTTCCAAGCTGTATCTCCACTATGGTAATGATTATCATACCATGATTCTCTAGTTTTTTCTTCATCCTTGTAATATTCTTCAAATAAACCAGGAGGAGATCCATTTTCTACATTAACAGTTATTTCTCCTTCTTCTCCAATTTCAGCTATATTATCTTCCATGTCAAGTAATTCAATATTGTAAAGTGGAGCTGGTTTTCCCATTGCTCCAGGTTTTGGATCAATCCAAATGAAATTAGCTACAATAGCTACGGTTTCACTTTGACCAAAAGCTTCTCTAATCTTAAGCCCAGAAATATCATAAAATTTATTATAAACCTCTGGATTTAATGGTTCTCCAGCGGTAGTAGCATAGGTCCAATTACTAAAATCATAATTTGTTAAATCTTCTTTGATTAAAAATCTGTAAATTGTAGGGGGAGCACAGAAAGTATTTACTTTATACTTTTTCACCTTCTCAAGAAGATTTATTGGGTCAAATCTATTATAGTCATATATGAATAAAGCTGATCCAGCTATCCACTGACCATACAATGAACCCCAGCTTGTTTTCGCCCAACCAGTATCTGCTGAGGTATGATGAAGCCCATCCTCTACTACATTGTGCCAATACTTTGCAGTGATAATATGACCAAGAGGATAGATATAATTATGTTTAACCATTTTTGGTTGACCTGTTGTTCCAGAGGAAAAGTATATAAGTAATGGATCTTCGTTATTTGTTCCTGCAGATCCAGTTGGTCTTTTGAAATCTTCACTACTCTCTTTTATCTCTTTAGTAAAGTTTAACCAACCATTAATTTCTTTATTTCCAGTTTTATCTCCAACTAATACTTTTTTTAACCTTAAATTCAGCTGTTTTTCTGACTTCTCATAATCTTTGATTAAATCTGCTTCATCTACAGACAAAATCATTTTAACTTCAGCACTTTTTATCCTATAAGTCATATCTTTAACTTTTAACATGTGAGTAGCCGGAATAGCTATTGCTCCTATTTTATGAAGTCCCATCATAGAAAACCAAAATTCAAACCTGTTTTTCAAGGTTAGCATTACTGCATCACCTTTTTTTATACCTAAGCTTGTGAAAAAATTAGCTACTTTATTGCTATAATTTTTCATATCTTTAAATGTGAAGATTTCCTCTTCATTAGCATCATTACACCATACAAGAGCTATTTTTTCTGGATCTTCTTTTGCGTATTTATCTACAATATCAAATGCAAAATTGAAATTTTCTGGAATTTTAAATTTAAAATTAGTTTTAAAATCATCATATGAGTCAAAATCAACTCTATTGACATATTCTTTTATTAAAGATGACATTAAGGTACCTCAAGTTATTAATACTGATTTTGTAAAATTATTTCCTTATGTAAAAAGTAAAATCAAATAAATAATATTATTTAATATAAATCTTCTTGATGGATATAGTAATTTTTAAATTATAACCATTATCCTTAATATAATTTAGAAACTTTCCTTGATTATATTTCATTATAAATTTAAAATATAATATTAGAAACTTTCCTTGATTATATTTCATTATAAATTTAAAATATTTAATTTTTTTTTTACAGAAAAATTTATTTAATAATTTATATTCTAATTTAAATGATTTATATAAAATAAAAATATTGATAAATTTTACTCTTAAATTATAAATAATTAATCAAAATTATTGAATCTTATAAGTGAAATTTTGTGTATTTATTAAATAAATTTTTTATCATTAAATTATCACAGCTAAAAATTTGGCTTCTTTACCATTCAAGGCTTGCATAGCATGTTCATAGCTTGAATCAAAAAATATAGAATCTCCTTTGTTTAAAATTATCTCATGATCATGAATATATAGTTTTAAAGATCCTTCTATAACATAATTATATTCTTGTCCTAGGTGAGAGTTTTTAGGAGGTTTTTCTTCTTTTGGTTCAACTGTCACTATAAGTGTTTCAGCTTTTTTATTGATGAATCTGTCAGCTACACTTTCACATTCATAGCCTTTTCTTTTTTCCACAAACCTTCCTTTACCTGCTCTGGTTACATGGAATATGTTCATCCGTGTTTCTTCACCTGAAACTAGTAATCCCATATCTACGCCCAATTTCTGAGCTATTTCATAGAGAATACTAACAGGAATATCTTTCTCTCCATTTTCATATAGGGTATATTCTTCTTCATCAATATTTAATTCCTTAGCTATTTCCTGACTTGTAACATTTGAGATCTCTCTGAGCTCTTTTACCCTAAATCCTATGTCTTTCACTATTTCTTTCATAAAATATTCCTCTTTCACAAGAAAATTAATAAAATAATCTTATTTAATCTATTATAGTACAAAGCTAATTTTTTCCAATGTTTTATATAATGTATTGAGAATTTCAAAAAATCAAGTTTGAATATTACATTTTTATCAACTATTTAATAAAATTTAAACTTTATATAAATAATTTTTTAAAAAATATTAATAAAAATTTTAAAAATTAGTTTTTGGAAATTGTCTATTTTTTATAAATTAATTTTCTTTAGTAAACTTATTTTATTAATTAGTTTCCTTTATATTTTATTTTCTTTAATAAAATTATTTTATTTTTTATTTCTAATATAAATTAATTAAAAGATTTTAATTTTGAATTAAAAGAAATAATTTAAATAAAAATTTTTCAATTATTAAAAATTCTAATATAAATTAATTATAAAGATTTTAATTTTGAATTAAAGGAAATAATTTAAATAAAAATTTTTTAATTATTAAAAATTACTTTATACTATAATATTCTTTTCACATGTTTTCAAAAACAATTTATATCATGTTATAACATTCATTTTTTCATAATTTATTCATGAAGATAAATCAACAGTAATTTAATCAAATAACTTAAATTAATTGTCATTTGAAATATTTTTATCCTCATTTCGTATTGCTACTCTTCGTATTTTCCCACTAATCGTTTTTGGTAGTTCGTCTACAAATTCAATTACTCTTGGATACTTATAAGGAGCAGTTTCTTTTTTAACATGATTTTGTAATTCTTTTTTAAGTTCATCTGATGGTTCATAACCTTTTACAAGAACGATAGTAGCTTTAACTATTTGACCTCTTATAGTATCTGGAGTTCCAGTTATTGCACATTCTAATACACTTGGGTGTGATATTAATGCACTTTCTACTTCAAATGGACCTATTCTATAACCTGAGCTTTTAATAATATCATCTATTCTTCCTACAAACCATAAGTACCCATCTTCGTCTTTCCAAGCAGTATCTCCAGTACTATAATACCCATCATGCCAAACTTCTTTTGTTTTTTCTTCATCTCTATAATATCCCATAAATAGACCGGGAGGAATTGAATCTATCTTTAATGAGATTTCACCTTCATCTCCAACATCAACATTATTATAATTATCATCTAAAAGTTCAACATCAAATATAGGTGCTGGTTTACCCATTGACCCTGGCTTTGGATCCATCCATATGAAATTAGCTATACTAACAACAGTTTCAGTTTGACCAAAAGCTTCTTTTAGTTTTAATCCAAAAATATCTTGAACTTTATTATAAACTTCTGGATTCAAAGGTTCACCAGCAGTTGTACAATATTTTAAGTTACTGAAGTCATATTTAGATAAATCTTCTTTGATTAAGAATCTGTATATGGTAGGAGGTGCACAGAAAGTATTTACCTTGTATTTTTCAAGTTTTTCAACCAGATTTAATGCATTGAATCTGTCATAGTCATAAATAAATACTCCAGTACCTACTATCCATTGTCCATAAAGACCTCCCCAAACAGCTTTCATCCATCCAGTATCAGCAGAAGTATGATGAAGACCATCTTCAATAGCATTATGCCAATATTTAGAAGTAATAATATGAGATATAGGATATACAAAATCATGTGCTACCATTTTTGGCTGACCAGAAGTTCCAGAAGAGAAGTAGATAATCATAATATCTTGATTTTTAGTAGCTTCTTCACCAGTAGGTCTATTAAATTTATCATCTGCTTTTTCAAGAGAGCTTTTAAAATCATCCCAACCTTCAAAAGAGTTTCCAGACCCAGAAACCACTAATTTTTTCAAATTAACACCAAGTTCTGATTCTGATTTATCAAATTCAGCTAATAATTGAGGATCATCTACAGATATAATCATGGTTATAGTAGCTTTTTCAATTCTATACACAATATCTTTCTTTTTAAGCATATGAGTAGCTGGAATTGGAATAGCTCCTATTTTATGAAGAGCTATTATAGTAAACCAAAATTCATAACGGTTTTTTAAGGTAAGCATTACTTTATCGCCTTTTTTAATGTTATAACTTTTGATTAAATTAGCTGCCTTATCAGAGTATCTTTTCATTTCTTCAAAGGTGAAACTTTCTTCTTCACCTTCATCATTACACCACACAAGAGCTATTTTTTCTGGATTTTCTTTTGCATATCTATCTACAACATCATATGCAAAGTTAAAGTTTTCTGGAACTTTGAAATCAAAATTTTTCTTGAAATCATCATAAGAGTCAAAATCAACTCTATTTACATAGTTTTTTATTAAGGATGACATTTACATTGCCTCATCATTTTAATATTATTATATTATAAATTTAAATTTAATTTTTTTAATTTATTTTTTTTGTTAATTTATGTTTTTAATTAATTCATAATCATTATTTAGATTTTAAATAAAATCAAACACATAATTAATAATTTTAATAAAATCAAAAACCTAATTTACATTTTCAATAAAATTAAATACTAATTACTATTTTAAATTAATTCATAATCATTATTTACATTTACAATAAAATCAAAAACATAATTACTATTTTTAATAAATTCCTAATCATTATTTACATTTACAATAAAATCAAAAACATAATTACTATTTTTAA
>Ga0099364_10012241_pt1 | contig 11598 bp, 10 predicted proteins | sample TergutTh196P3_FD_73070 | JGI IMG/M metagenome (GOLD analysis project Ga0099364, IMG submission 73070) | Microcerotermes parvus P3 segment gut microbial communities from Pointe-Noire, Republic of the Congo - Th196 P3 | ecosystem: Host-associated > Arthropoda: Insects > Digestive system > Gut ...
AAACCTTCTAAAAACTTTCCGATAACTTTCCAATAACTTTCCAAAAACTTTACTAAACCCTTCCAAAAACTTTACTAAACCCTTCCAAAAACCTTACTAAACCCTTCCAAAAACCTTCCAAAAACCTTATAAACCCTTCCAAAACCCTTCTAAAAACTATCCAAACCCTTCCAAAAACCTTCTGATTACACTTTCTATACCCTGCCAACCTCGTTGCATGCCTTTTCAAGGGTAGAGTCTATTACATGAACCATTTTCTGGTTCGCTTCATACGCTCTCATAACTGTTATCATATCGACCATTTCGGTTACAATGCTTACATTTGACTGCTCAAGATAGTATTGCCTTAATACCCCGTCAAAAGCCCGCTCAACAGACCCTTCCGTTGCAACATATAGGTTGTCGCCCATTTTTCGCAATGTATGCGGATCCTCAAAACTGGTGATCCTCAACCTGTCTACTACGGCTCCGTTCTGCATTACCTGTCCGTCCATTGCCACCACAAAATCGTCTCCGTTTAAGGTAATACGGCCATTTTCGCCCAGCACAAAGTTTCCGGTAACTGTCCGCAGAACGCCGTCGGGTCCAAGAACAAATGCCCCGTCCCTTGTGTAGCGTACCTCCTGCTCACCGGTTTGTGGGTTCATATACTCAATAGTGAAGAACGACCGGGCTCTTGAAGCGTTGTCTTCGCCTTCCAGATCGTCAATTGCAATGTCAAGGCTTCGTTCCGTCCACTCCGAAGGGCCGGGGTTGAAGAATATGAAATTTTGACTAATGTCTGCGCTCAGTTCCACTATACCTACCCTTGCAGACGGATTTAAGGGGCTAAACGTATCATGTATTCTTCTTACCATAAGCTCAGGGAATGACTCAAAACAGGCTGTTTCTTTCTTGTAGCCTTTTGTATTGGCATTGGCAAGATTGTTTGCAATGACGTCCATTTTTCTATTGTGGGCTAACATGCTCCAGCCGTTTATATACAGGCCTCTAACCATTTTTTCGACCCCTCCGTAGCGCAAAAACTGCAAAACAAATGCCGACAAACACTATGATCGCAATATAACAATAATCACAATGATTGCAATAATTGCAATAATTGCAATGATAACTACATTGCATTAATCGCATTAATCACAATAACTGCAATAATTACAATTAATGTAATAATGCTGCCTTTCATAGTATAATATCGGCAAACACTGATAATCTATTAACGCGCCGTCCCAGAACGTTGCGGAAATGCTATCTCAGCTTGCTATTGATGTTGATTGCGCTTTGCTCAATTGCTTCTATGTTGTTTAAAGCTTCGCCAGTACCAAGTGCAACACAGGACACAGCGTCGTCTGCGACCATAACATTGATCCCGGTTCTTTCCTGAAGCAACTTGTCTAATCCGTAGATAAGGCTTCCGCCGCCCGTAAGCATTATGCCCCTGTCAGCAATGTCGGAAGCGAGCTCAGGCGGTGTCTTTTCCAGAACGCCGTGGACAGCTTCGATGATGCTGGCTACAGGCTCTTCGAGAGCCTCCATTATTTCGTATGATGAAACTGTTATCGTTATGGGAAGGCCGGATATGAGGTTGCGCCCCCGGATATTCATGACAACTTCCTGAACCCTTTCGTAGACAGAGCCAATGTTGATTTTAAGATCTTCGGCGGAACGTTCCCCAATCATTACATTATGCCGCTTACGCATATACCTTGTGATCGCTTCGTCAAACTTGTCGCCGGCAATTTTTGTGGAATCGCTGACGACAATTCCACCAAGGGAAATGACGGCGATGTCCGTTGTGCCGCCGCCGATATCGACCACCATGTTGCCAGCAGGCTTTGATATATCAATGCCTGAGCCGATGGCGGCTGCTATCGGCTCTTCAATGAGGTATGTTTTTTTTGCCCCGGCTTGAATAGACGCATCAATGACGGCCCGTCTCTCGACCTCTGTAACGCCGCTTGGCACACAAACCATTATGCGGGGTTTAAAAAAGTACCTAAACAGCCCACTCCCTGTGACACGGCTGATGAAGTACTTCAACATGCGCTCCGTAACGTCATAATCAGATATAACCCCATCCTGAAGAGGCCTTATGGCTATGATGTTCCCTGGGGTTCTTCCAATCATACTTCTGGCGGCTTCTCCTACCGCCAAAAGTTTATGAGTATTTTTGTCGATTGCAACTACAGACGGCTCCTGTAGAACTATGCCCTTTCCTTTTATATAAACGAGCACCGTAGCAGTGCCGAGGTCAATCCCGATATCCTGGCGTAACGACAATATTAACACCCCCCTTATCTTATGTAACTACTATTAATAACTAAACATGTAAAGAGTTCAAATATTCTTTATTGGGGTCATTCTATACTGATACTATCACAGAGCCCTCCTATTTTCAACAATTAAGTCAATAATATTTGTCAACTTAACACGGTCGTAACAAGGTTAACAAGGTTAACAAGGTTAACAAGGTTAATAAGGTTAATAAGGTTGACAAGGATAATAGGTTAACAAGGTTAATGAGGTTAACAAGGTAAACGTTACAGTTTACGGGTGCCTGAACACAAGAACCTTGGATATTCCAATACGGGCGGATATTGAATCCGCCCCTACGGTCGGGTATTTATGAACGCAGGGACGATTCCTGAACACAAGAACCTTGGATATTCCAATACGGGCGGATATTGAATCCGCCCCTACAGCGATAAAGCTTGCAGAGGACTGAAGTAATGTGTTATTATTCATCCATAGGAAGGCATGTTATTACAGGAAGAGCTTTTTATATGAAAACGGCTGTTGTGGGAAACAAGCAATATGCGCGAAACACACTAATAACGCGAAACACACTAAAAACAAGAAACACACTAAAAACGCGAAGCAAACTAAACACGCAAGACACACTAAACACGCGAAGCAAACTAAACACGCAAGACACACTAAACACGCGAAGCAAACTAAACACGCAACGCACTATTGATGGGAGGCTATAAATATAGCTGTTATGACTCGTAGGGGAACAGATCGCCTATTTGATTTGACGCAAGATGACCAAGGGATTGATGAGCTGCCTCGTAAGATTAGGGTAGGTGTGGCTCTTGTGTTGCTTGCCGTTGCATTAATTTTTGTTACGGCTGTGCTTGGCATATCCGTGTATGCGGGAAGAATTGCGATGCAATTTGATAAAAAAGGAGTACCGCCCATAAAAGTCAACTTAGCTGTAGATTATATGTCTGTAAGCTTTAAAAGCATTGATGGGTCGACTAATCTCCGGGGTTGGCTTTTCAGTGCACCTACTGCTCGCGATAGCATAGTTATTATGGTTCATGGCATGGGGGAAAACCGCTTCCAATTCGGCGAAGACACTTTGGATATTGTAGAATCGCTTATAGCAAACAATTTTTGCGTTCTTACGTTTGATCTGCGAAATTCCGGCGATTCGGATACAGGCATACCAACATTTGGTTTGCGTGAGCGGGACGATGTGTTAGGCGCCATCGCTTATGTAAACTCACTGCAATACTCAAATATCGTCGTGTACGGCTTCTCTTCGGGGGCAAATGCTGCAATTATGGCAGCCTCAAAACCAAGAGCGGACTTGAGAGCGAACCCCTCTGTTACACAGGCTATACTTGATACCCTAAGTGGCTCTGTTGACGCGCTAATACTTGATACTCCGATAACAGATGTCAGTGAACACCTAATGCAGATACTGATTGAGAGGGACTTTGTGCTTCCTGAATTCCCGTTTAAACACACGATTCCGCTAGCTGTCAATCTTTTCATTAACGGGGATGTTTCAAACATTGACAACATGAGGAGTTTTTATGATTTCATTCCGCGCCACGTCCTTCTTATGTATGGTAACAGGGATGATACTGCAGAGACAGCCGGAATTCAAGAAATGTATGAAGAATACCATAACCTTGCGGCGGGGAAAATTAGCATGTGGGCAGATCCGAACGCAGGTTTTATGGAAAGTTTTTCAACCTCAAGGCAAGAATACTTAGAAAAACTGTCTGACTTTTTAAATCTAGCCTTTCCAGCTGAAATTGCCACAACAGAAGAAAACTCAATCGAATAATAACTGTATGATTATGCATGAATATGAGATGGTTTGTTATTTCTTTTTATCAAAAGACGACCTTTTGGAGATGTCATAAACGCCAAAGTCCCGCATAACGCTCTTTGCGTTTTCATCATTGTATATCTTGTTTACTTGTTTGTGCTTTTTTATCTTCGTCATTTCCATTGTGATGTCATTTCTTAGTTTTGATATCTTTTGCTGAACTTTTTTATCCAGCCTTTCAATTTTTTTTAAAATATCCAGGATTTCCTCGGTGTTCAGTTTCAGGGAATCAAGGCTACTATTGCCTTCCATGTCAATGTTTTCAAGAGAGGATACCCCAAGCTCCTTTTTCAATTCGTCAAACTCAACTAAAAACTTTCGGTCAAGATAGTCGATCTCTGACATAAGTTCTTGCTTTTCTTTGAGGATTGTCCCAAGCTGTTCAAGGTTTTCTTCGTTGACGCAATTATACTCTTGAGACGTACGGCTGTGTATCTCATAAAGTATTGAAAGTTTCCTCTTCATGGTGAAATTTAGGGACAACACAATCGAGTTGAGTCTTTCTTCCATTGCGGGGCGGTTCATCTCCTCTCATCAAACAAAATCCCTGCTATTTCTTTTAGACAGGCATATATATTGAGGATTTTTTCTGGGGGAATTTCTCTAATGACCTCGTCTGTCTCCTCATCAATTACTTTAACAAAATACTCCCCTGAATCTTCGTGATAGTTGTATTCCAGACGGCGAAAAGAAAATCGCATCAGTTCGCTGATCTTTTCGGAAACGGACTCAACCATTCTTTCGGACAGCAGATACCGACTATGCTCATATTTGGCGTCTGGATTTGTTGGGTGTGCTTCCGTGCCCTCAAATCCACGGAAATCAAAACCAGGCGAATCAAGCCTCTGGCTCTCTTCCGTATATGCCTTTCTGGCATCCGGCATTCTCCATTTTGTCTTTAGCGCCGCAATATCGGCTATGTGGCTTAGTCTTGCATTGCTGGTTGCATCCATGCTGTCAGCAAGCATATTTCATCTTCCTCTGCAAAAAATTTGTTTTCAGCAATACCATTATATACCTAATGCCTAAATTTGTAAAGAATTTGTAAATAAGCCAGAAACACAGGGGGACGGTTCAAACACAGGGGGACGGTTTTGTTGTGTTTTAAACAAAACACAGGGGGACGGTTCTGTTGTGTTTTACAACACAACAGAACCGTCCCCCTGTGTTCCAACTAGTGTTCCTATTTGCTAGCAATGGATATGCTTCCATTGTTGTTTGTCTCTTTTTGCTTTGCCATTTTAGAATACTGTGCGGCGACGCCGGGGTTCATCTTGTTAAATGGGTTGTTTAGCACGTTTTTTGCGCCTTGTATGCTGTTGGTTAGTGTTGTCGCAACGGGGGTGATATCTACGTTTGGGATAATAGGAGCCTTTGTCATGTCTATGTTTGCCCCGGTCGGTGCCGCGCTTGACACCGCACCAGCCGTCCTTGCGTCTGCCGCCCCGGTCTGCCAAGCAGCCGCTCCTATCGGTGCCGCGCCTGACACTGCCCCTGCCTGCATAGCATCCGCTCTTACTGGCGCCGCACCTGCCGTCTTGGCGTCCGCCGCCCCTGTCTGCATAGCATCCGCTCTTGCTGGCACCGCGCTTGACACCGATCCTACTGGTGCCGCGCTTGACAACGCTCCTGTCGGTGCCACCCCAGTCACCCTGGCGTCCACCGCCCCTGCTGGTGTCGCCACCGCCGGTGCTGCCCCTACTGGTGCCGCTCCTGCTGCTGCCCCTACTGGCGCCGAGCTTGCCACTGCTCCGACCGGCCTCAGGCTTTTGGAATACAATGCCTTTGTGCTTGGGACTTTTGGCGTATCGGTCCCTATTTGTGCCGAAGCACCGTCTGCCTCAATTTTAACTATATGTTCATGTTTTTCATCGTTTTCATCCTCATCTGTCTTCTGTTCCCTCATGAGCTTTATGGCTTCCGCCCATGTGTCCCTGAGCTCTGTCGCAAATTCCAAGACCTCGTCCAGTATGTCTGCGTCCTTCTTTGCGTTCGCTTCAATCAGCTTGTTATACATATAATCGTAGAGCTTCATAAGCCCGTCTGACACCTCATAATCCATATTCAGGCAATACTGGAATTCGAACACAATATCCTGGCATTTCATAAGCGTATTATGCGCGGCTTCGAGGTTTTTCTCGGAAATTTCCTCTTGTGCGCTTACAATGAACTTTATAAGCCCGTTATACAGCATCAAAGTCAGATCCTCGGGCTTTGACGATTCTATAGTTTTTTCCTTGTATTGTCCATAGCTTTTTTCTACTGCTGTCATATATCCTCCTTTTAAGCCAAATCCCAAAGCGGGAGCTACCATGCGTGTCGAAACAAGCATCCTATTCCTAATACGGCTAAATCATGCTACTCCTCGCCGAGGCTTGCCACTGCTGCTTCGTATGCATCCGCATTCGCACCCCGCATCCGCATCCGCATTGCACCCCGCATGCACATCCGCATTGCACCCCGCATGCACATCCGCATCTGCATCTGCATCCGCACCCCGCATCCGCATCCGCATCCGCATCCGCTATTCGCATATGCTATTCGCATCCGCATCCGCATATACTTACGTTGCGCTTAAGCCACAGCGTATTGGCTACCCCATTACTGTGGCTTATCACTCGTTGCTCATTTGCTGCTGAAGCCAGGCACCCTGCGCGGATTTTGTCATTACATACGATTCTAGCTGCGACAGCATTTTAATATATCTTTTCTCCATCATGTCGTACCTGTCCCATAGGCGATTTATTTTTTCGTCATATTCGTATATCTGCCTCGACAACGCGCTGGAAACGTCCGAAAGGTCGTTCACTATGCCTGAATGCTCAATCAACCTGCCTTTTAGCCCATTGGAGTCCCTTGTTATTCTTGCGTAATCTTCAAGTATGTCAAATAGCCTGAAAGCTATGCCGCAAGTCTTGTCTTTCTTAGCCTTGGCCATCCTTGTGTTCCATTCTTCGGACTCGGTATCGTCATATACGTGTACTTCTGGGGACTGCGCAAAAAAACGCGCGACATCGTCAAGGTTGTTTTCCAAAGCTTCGATGAGCTTTTCCTCATTTATCGTGAGGATCCCTCTGTCCATATAGCTTCCGGAGGAAATACCAATCGCGTCCATGCTCATTTTAATGTGTTCCGTGCTCTCATAAGACGGGAACACCCTGCCTAATATGCCTAGCCTCAATTTGGATTGGAGGCCGATGAAATTGACGTCGGAGCGGAGCAGCCCTAGCTTGGCTCTTTCCTCCCACAGCTCTATTTCTTTTTCTGACATTTGCGATTTTTGCTCGTCTGTCAGCGGCTTATAATTCAACTCTTTCTTTTCGGATAATGCCGTATCAAGCATCAAGAGGATCTCGTTGTACGCTTCTACAAACTGCTTCATCATATCGACAATCGTTGAAGTGTCAACTGCAATTGTAAACTCCACCGGCTCGCCAGGAGGGGTTTCTTTTTTCAGGGTAATGTCTATGCCATTGTTAATAAATTCAGTCCTGTCCACCGATATCTCATTCCCATTTATGCTGATCCGCCCAAAGTCGCCGGTGGTGCTCCAGGCAATGCTGTCAATGTCAAAGCCCAGAGCGGTAAGGGCCCTCTCTGTTTGTTCGTCAGTTTGGCCGGGCACCGGGCAAAAAGTAAGTTGCTTGATTGGGTTTGGATACGCAATCATTGTTCCGGCGCCATTGTCGTATTCATGCGCTACGACGAACTGTATTTTGGTACCGCTTGCGTCAACCTCGGCCGTGAGCCCTATGTCGCCGTACTCGGCGATGATTTGTTCATTGATATGGGCAACTAGTTCGTCAATGTCGTTATATGGTGTGCCGATGACATCGTAAGTGCCGTCAAGCGTTATCGTTTTTACAATTCCGTTTACGTTGAGCGCAAAGGTCAGCGGCACGTCGGTGGGGGGCATTCCCAGCGAATCAAGGGCGGCGTTCCCAATCTCGGTTAAATCAACATCATTTGACCCTTTTACGGCAACCTCCCCATCCGAGAACCCTGACTGAAGGCCAATCGCCGAGAAAAATGTCGACACTTCCTCAGTTATGTTGATTGTGTTGCCGGGGCCGCCTATTTTCGACGTTATTGAAAATGAGTCAGATGCGTTGTCATATTTTATTGTTACGTCAGCTGCCCGGTCGCTGTTTATGGTGTTTATTATTGTTCCTAAATGTGTTGTGGAGTCAAATTGATACGACCTGCCGTTAATGCTGAACTTCACTACGTCCTTCATTATCCAGTTGCCATATGAGTCGTATTGGTTGGTTTCAATCTGCTCAAAGATAATATTACCGTTAAGTCTGTTGTTATTCAGTGCGCTAAGAGAGCTTCCCATCGAAAGCCTGTTGCTGGTGTTAGCCGCCGACCCAAAACCCAGCTCGATATGTGCGCTCACACCGGTTCCGTCAAACACGGATATTTGGTTGATGCCCTCCCCCGTAGTGAATGCCAGCCTGTCCGTCCCGCCGCTGTTGACAAGGTCTACAAAAATCCTGTCGCTTCCGAAAGCACTGTCAATTGCCGCTTGGAGCTTTGCTGCGCTGTTGATGTCGCTGGTTATTGCGATATTACGTTCAATACCGTCCATGTTGATCGTCAGGTAACGACCCTGCGCCATGCTCCAGTCAGGTGGAAAGCTGCCCATCATCGGGGTAGTCATGCCTTTTTTCCCTTGAATCGTCGTCATGGTCGGCATGGTTATGATATCCATTTTGTACGTGCCTGGTTTTGCGTCTCCGGTCGCGGCAATTTTTGCATAGGGCGAATCCGGCTTATCCACGGTAAACCTCTTGAAACTGCCCAAGGTCATCATGTTTGTTGCTGGGCTCTTGTAATCAAAGTACTTGCCCTTAAAATCATGAAGTTTGCTTATAATGCTCCTGTATGCTTCCTGCTTCCAGATCACGAGCTGCTGCTTTTGCTTTGCCGCTGTTATTGGCTTCCTATATGCCAACATCATTTGGTCAAGCATAGAAGCAGTGTCAAGGCCAGACAGCCCCATCACCGCGTTTGATGTTGATGGCGAAAGTTCACTTCTGATTATAGGCATACTTTACCTCCCTATGCGTATACGGTTTTTAGCTAAGTCGCTTGTAAAAAACAACTTGCGTTCTTGCCTTTATTTTCCACAAGCTCCTAAGTAGCTGGTTATTGGCAACCAGCCACAATCTACTGGCAACAAACTACAACCTACCAGCAACAAGCCACAATCCACTGACTACTGTGCGCAAGTAACGAGCCAATAACCTTCGCTAGCCTTTGGCGTCGAAGATAATCCCGGCCAGTTCACATAGGCTTACGACAATGTCGACGATTTTTTTTGGCGGGATCTCCTTTATGGTTTCGTTCGTATCTGTATCAACAACTTTAACAAGGATATCCTTAGTCTTTTCATGGATAGTAATTTCAAATTTTCTGTTGTCGGCGCTTATCACCTTGTTAACTTTTTCAATAGCTTCTTTGATCAACTTGTTGTTCGCTTGGTCGTCCTGCTGAGGGTTTTTACTGTCCCCCTGGTTCCAGGAATATGAAGCCTTGTGAATCTTCTGGTGAAGACCTGCGGCTTTTTCTGCGCCATACGAGGAAACAGGGATATCCAGCCCTGTGTCCGCGCCCCGCCTTACCTTGACTTTTACGGTATCCACGTTCATGCCCACTGCATCCATGCTATTGAGCTTCATAGCTTGCCCTCCAATATTTCATGTGCATCATGTGCTTCACATTCTTTGTGTGCATCATGTGCTTCACGTGCTTTGCGTTCTTTATGTACATCATGTGCTTCACGTGCTTTGAGTTCTTCATGTACATCATGTGCTTAACGTGCTTTGCGTTCTTCATGTACATCATGTGCTTCACGTTCTTTATGTACGTCACGTTCTTTATGCGTGTTAATGTTATTATGTATAACACAACATTCGGCAACGTTCTAAAGCCGCATTACATACTCATATATCGGAAAAAAATCCGTACAGCATAACGCAGCTTCCAACATTGAACACAACATTGCGCTTAACATTGCACATAGCATTTCACATAACATTGCACATAACATTGCACATAACGTTGCACATAACATTGCGTATAACATGCGTATAATATGCGTATAACATGCGTATAACATTGCACATTCGCATGCCCCAATACGGGCAAGAATTTGCTTTACATTAGCGACATTCTTCTAAGATTTGCGTTGGCTTCGCCGTCCCAGGCTTTGTAAGCGGACATTAAGTTTTGTCCTCTGCTTCTTAGCTCTTCCGCCCCTCCTCCTAGGGCAGCACTGACGGCGGCGTCAAAAGCGTCGATTGCCCTCGCAAAATAATCGTTGCATTTCGAGGAAACATTAGGGTCAGTAAAACTCTCATCGAATATTACTGGGAAGGCTTTCTCAATGCTCTCCATTCCGTCGCCGATTGTGGCTAGCATTGCCGAGCTTTGCTCAAGGGCGCCTCCGGCTGTGCGTTCAATGAAGTGGCTTATTGCTTCCATAACAGTTTCTGACAGTTCAAGAGTTCTTCGGATAACATCTACAGTCTCATTTTTCATCATGCCGATCTCTGTTTTTTTGTTCATTTCGTTCATTTCGTTCGTTTTGTTCATTTCAGTTATTCCCCTCTTCTCAGTTTTTTCTGTTCTCTCATATATGGGCATAATCGCCATATATCCATATGCGGGCTTAATTTCCCTCAACTCATACGAGGGCATAGTTCCCTCAATTCGTACGAGGGCATAGTTCCCTCAACTCACAAAATGGCATAATTCCCCTCAACTCGTACGAGGTCATAATTCCCCTCCACTCATACGAGGGTACAATTTCCCTCCACTCATACGAGGTCATAATTCCCCTCCACTCATACGAGGGCATAATTCCCCTCTATCCATGTTCTTGTGTGCCGAAGGCCTTCTTCTAGATTGGTTTTTGGTTCCCAGCCCAGCAAATCTTTTGCCTTGCCGTAGTTGCAGAGTAGCCTCGCAATTTCGCTTTGCGGGTGAATATGCTCGACATGCTTAATGCACGAAGACCCGCCTCCAACCATGCCCGCAAGCTGATTTATTGTAATGTCTTTCCCAAGCCCCGCGTTTAACACATGCCCGTCTGTTTGGTTGCTGAGCCCAGCTTTGATAACGAATTCGGCGCAGTCTTCCACATACAGAAAATCCCTGGTTTGGCTACCGTCCCCGTATATACTTAGGGGGCTGCCATCAAGGGCATTCTTGATGAAGATCGCTATGACGCCCCCTTCGCCGCCAGTCTTCTGATAAGGGCCATATGTGTTGAAAGGCCTCACAATCGTAACCGGGTGGCAATAAGTATGCCAATATGACATTATGATATTTTCTGCGGCAATTTTGCTCCCCGCATATGGTGATGACGCTTTGGTTGGGTGTCGCTCGCATATGCCGCTGTCGTCGCCCATTCCGGCTTTGTCGTACACCATACATGTACTCATAAATACCATTTTACACGGCTTGCG
>Ga0099364_10012242_pt1 | contig 11598 bp, 6 predicted proteins | sample TergutTh196P3_FD_73070 | JGI IMG/M metagenome (GOLD analysis project Ga0099364, IMG submission 73070) | Microcerotermes parvus P3 segment gut microbial communities from Pointe-Noire, Republic of the Congo - Th196 P3 | ecosystem: Host-associated > Arthropoda: Insects > Digestive system > Gut ...
TTAGGAATTTATAAACACAACTATACAAAACAAGCCATTCGATATAGAAAAAAAAGAAAAATAACTTTGCGTATACCAAACGAGCAGATGTTTGCACATACTTCATTTTCTCCTAATTGCTTAAAATGGGCGTGGGATATATATACAACTGATTATACAGATCTATCAAAAAAAATGCAGGTATTAGCAAACAGGCTTCGTTTAGTTAAGAATGTTCATATTTTATCGATAGTAGGCACAGATCTTAATATCGGAATAGAAGGACAACCTATAGTAATTTGTTCAGGGCAAAATAATTTACCGGATGGAGAAGTTTATCTTGCACCTATAAAACATAAAGTAAATGGAATTATAATTACGAATGTATCTCAATGGTACATGGGAACGAAATTTAATAGAATAAAGCTGAAATTTAAAGAAGGGCAAGTTGTTGATTATGATTCAGATAACAAAGATGGATTGAAACGTATCTTAGATATGGATGACGGCGCTAAGTACATTGGTGAATTTGCTTTCGGATGTAACAAGAAAATTGATAGATTTATAGGTAACACAATATTTGATGAGAAAATATTTGGAACTATACACACAGCTTTAGGTAGCTGTTTGAGTAATAGCTCCAACGGAAATTTATCAGCTATACATTTTGATATAATAACCGATTTAAGAAAAGACACCACAGTCTTCTTTGACAATCAGTTAGTATTTAAAAATGGTGTTTATATTGACCACGAATTAGCTATTTTAAATGACTAACACATAAGGAGAGGCACATATGGACGATAAATTTTATAAAGAGTTAAAAGACTGCTTAAAAAGCTATGATTTGGTAAGTCTGAAATATTTAATCTCGCGACATGAGAAAAATAATACTGATAATTCATATTGGCATAACATCAAAGGTAATTATTTTAATTTAATAAAAGAATATTACAATGCAAAGTATTCATATGACAAAGCGATTGAGTTAAATCCAAATGAATCGGTTTTTTATTCTAACCGTGCAGATTTATTATCTCATATGGGATATGCCTCACTTTCGGACGAAAGTGAATTATTTAATATAGCTTGTCAAGATTATAGTACAGCTTTCGATGTGAAAAGTCATAATAATATGACACAACTTTTGATAAATTGGGGATGTGTTTTGTGTGCATTAAATAGAGAAAATGAGGCAGGTGAGAAATTCGATGCTGCTTCTGAATATTTTGACGATACCTATACAAACTCAATTTGGTCAAAAATTAAGCTGATTGAAAGCAAACAAGTTAAATTCAAGTTGTATAAATTATATTTTTATTGTCTTAGATTGCGGAAGAAATTTGAGTATAAATTTGATTGTGATAGAAATGATATATTACATTACACATCTATTGGTGGCCTAGTCAAGGTTTTAAGTCATGACAATCCTCAATTTTGGTTAGCTAATGTTGCTTATTTAGATGATCCGAACGAGGGAAACAAGATATTCGAAATGTTTAATAAATATATGAAAAACTCGACAAAACTTGATTGTATTTTTGGGAGAAACGATTGTATTAAACAACAAATTATACTTACCAGAAAAGCTTATATAATGAGTTTTACTTTGGATAAGGAAAACTTTAAAATGTGGAAAGCCTACGGTGCAAATGGGAAAGGAGCGGTAATGTCATTCAATGAGAGTTTCTTCGATAAAGATTTTTCCTTTGCGCTTTCCAGTGAAGAACCAAATGTAACAGAATCAATAAATAAGAATTTACTTTATATCGTTCAATATATTGCTGATGGATGTCATCCCGAATATGGCAAAAGGGAGTTTAACAAAGTTTGTGAAAGTCTTGACTCAATATTAGAACATGAATATGGAAACGATAACTTGGCAGATGTTTTGTGCGATATTTTAGACAGAATAGCGTTTCTTTATAAGAGAATAGATTGTTCATCTGATAAAGAAGCAAGGATTATTAAATATGCAACTTTGCCAAATGCTAAGATTAATGCGGCTTATTTAGAAAATCAGAGAAGTCCTAAGTTGTATCTTCCAATTGATATTCCGAATGATTCTATTGATGACATACATATTGGTGTGCAGGTTGAGAAGTCAGAGCAATTAGCTCAATTTTTGTACAAGACAGGAAAAGTGAAGAATGTTAGAAAGTCAAGCATAGAAATCGGGTAAGTATTTAAATGTAATTATAGGTTAAAAAAATTGCTAAATCAATTTTTCTTAAATCATTTAATCTAGTGCTTCCCATATAAATTAACTGGCCTGGATCTGTGGATTTTTAAGGTTAGTATCTTTCATTTTATATTTCCAACGGAACACAACCGGAACCTCATTTACTTCATCAAAATATTTGTAAATCCTTTCAGCCAACTCTTTCTTTGATGAAACTCTAATTCCTCTTAACATTTGCCGGGTCATTTTGCTAAAGAAACTTTCAATCATATTCAGCCAAGACGCATGTTTAGGAGTAAATACGAATTCAAAACGGTTTGGCATTGTCTCAAGAAATTTTTGGGTTTCCTTTGATATATGCGCGCTATGGTTATCCAGAATAAGCCGAATCTTTTCTTCTTTGGGGTACTTTGAGTCAAGGATTTTTAAAAACTTAATGAAGTCTTTGCTCTTATGCGTTTCGCTCACAAGCGGTATCGCTTCTCCTGTTAACAAGTCAATCCCTGCCAACAGAGACAGAGTTCCTAACCTTTTGTATTCATAATCGCGTTGCCTATACCCATTTGAACTTGTAGGCATTCTATCCGGCGATGTGTTCGCTATTGCCTGTATTCCAGGCTTTTCGTCATAGGAGATTGTATTGACCTTCGTATCTTCAAAAGGCAAAACATCGCCTTCTTCATCAAATTGCAGTTCAATTTGCTTATAAACGACAAGAACCTCATGCATTTTTTTATCAAAGTCCGGGTCTCTTTTTTCACAGTAATACCTAATCTTGTGCGGTTTTATTTCCGCTTTCTCCAATATCTTTTGTATACTGGATTGGCTTATGGTTGACAGCCTGATATATCCCGCTGCCTCCGCATGTTTGTTTATGTGCTTCGTAAGGCTTGAGTGTGTCCATGTTTCTGCGGAATAACCCAATGTATACGGTCTTTGACAGGCAACGCTTACGATCCAAGCCTTTTCCTCGTCTGTTATTTCCGGGTTGCACCCCCGACCGGGTGCGTCTATAAGCGCGTTGTCTGCTCCGCCGTTTTTATATTTATCCAAACACAGCATGACACTTTTTCTGTTGATTCCGACTTTGTCTGCTATATCGTCTATTGACAGACCCTCGGCTTTTAATAACAGTATTCTCGCTCGTTGTGCAATTTGTGCCTGCGTTGTTCTGGTGCGTAGTATCGATTCAAAATACAGCCGGTCTTCTTCCGGTAATTCAAGCTTTATCGTTTTTGCCATAATTAAATTCCCCTTAATTTAATTATGGCATAACTAAAATATTAAGTCCAGTTATTCATTATTAATTATACTAGTCGCAGAAAAGACTTTGATCAAACAAGACCAAAAAAGCGTTTCATAGCTGATTCTATGGAAAATATATCGCTATCTGATAACTCTGCTATTTTACCTTTCAGGCGGCTTTTATCAGCACTCATGATCTGGGACCAAAGTAGGCATTACACCATTCAAGGGCTTCTTGCTCTCTTTCTGTATCAGCGGCCATTGCTTTATAGGCAGAAGCTTCATCGTCATTTTCATATTGCACCACTGCTTGCTGTGCCGCTGCTTGTGCTTGCTGCGCCTTTTGCTGTAAATATCCGACAAAATCAAATATTTCGCCAAAGTACTGTTTGGGGAGTGTATCAATATTTTTCAATAACTCGGCTTGTTGAGTCATTGTTTGCCTCCTGTCTTAATTATAAGGAAAATATAACATGAAAACAAGAAATTTACAAAATACGTACGTACGTACAGGGAACAGGTAGCAAATAGCAAATGAGGAGACAATATGAAGGCCCCCCGAAGATAGTGTATCGTGGATTAGCTGCAGAAAGCAGTGGACTTAGTAGAAAAAATAGTATATATTTCTACTAAACAGTTGGAGATAAAAATGAAAAAATCGGCTCAAATCATCATTTTTAACAGAATTCGAAAAAACGGTAAAAATTGGGTTTTTTCCCAAAAGGATTTTATAAAGGATTTTAGCCGTTGGGAAATAGACCATTCCCTGCATTTTTTGGAAAAAGAAGGGAAAATAAAGCGTGTTTTTACAGGATTGTATTACTTTCCGGAATATAGCGAGATTTTGAAGGAATTTGTCGCACCGGATATGCGTAAAGTTGCCGATGCGCTGGCTCGTAAATATGACTGGAATATTTTCCCAGAAGGCAATACTGCCCTGAATTATTTGGGGCTTTCTACTCAAATTCCAGCTAGATTTATTTATATTTCTAGCGGCAGTCCTCGCAAATATAAGGTCAATGGTATGACTTTAGAATTTCGCCATAGGGTTCTTACGGAAACTATGATAAAAGATAAAAACGCCATGCTTGTAGTACAAGCGATAAAATCAGTAGGGCAGATTCACGCTGATACCGAATTTGTAAATCTTTTATCAAAACGGTTTACTTATAAAGAATGGGTAAAGATTGAAAAGATAACACACAAAGTTACTAACTGGGTGTTTGAGATTATAAGAAAAGCCAAGGAGAGCGCAAAAAATGGATAAAATTGCAAAATTATCAGCAGAAGAAAGATACCAGATTTTCTATAACACCAGTGTAAAAATGCGTATCCCTGCCGCGATGGTGGAAAAAGATTTTTGGGTCTGTTGGACTTTATCAAAATTGTTTGCTGATACCGAGCTAACCCGGATACTGCGCTTCAAGGGCGGTACCTCGTTATCCAAAGGATATAAGCTGATAGAACGCTTCTCTGAAGATATTGATATTATTTTAGATAAAAGAAAAATTCTGGGAGATGAAGATTTATTTAAATCGTCTTATAAGCAACAGAAAAAATTTGATAACGAGATTTCTGTGCTTGCGGCGGAATATATTAGCACCGTCCTGAAAGACAAAGTCGTTGCCGTTTTGGGTGATATTGTACAAGTTTATACTCATGAAGAATATCAAAAAGATAAATTTGGCAGAGTTAGTGACTTTAAGGAAATAGATAACTCGTCTCTGCATATAATTTATCCTAAGACCTCTGCCGATGAATATTTGCGCCCAGATGTTTTGCTGGAAATTGGAATAATGTCAGCATGGATTCCAAACGAACTGCGTGAGATTTTACCTTATATTGCTGATATTTATCCACAATTGGAAATTGCACCCGCTATTGTTCCAACAATAAAAGCGACCAGAACTTTTTGGGATAAGGCAACTATTTTACACCGAGAATTTCACCGACCGGAAAACACTCATACTCCGGCACGATACTCACGGCATTATTACGATCTGTATAAAATGGCGCAGTCGGCGGTGAAAGATTCTGCACTGGCGGATTTTGATTTGCTGTCTGATGTTGTTGACCGTAAAGACAAGCTGTATCATTGCGCTTGGGCAAAATATGAAGATTGTATGACCGGAAAAATACATCTATTGCCGAATAATAACAATGGCGATTTATTGCGACGAGATTATGAAACCATGCAGGGAATGATTTTTGGCAGTCTGCTGGAGTGGGACACAATACTGTCAGGTTTAATGAATCTGGAAATTGAGATAAATATGCAAAAATGAATGCAAGGGCAGGAGATTGTATGGGCGCTTTTTCGCTGAGTGTTCAGGGACGAAGTTTCACGACTATTGGTACGCTGGTTGTTTCTTTGTTACCTGACCAAGCTCCTTGTATTCATAATCAGCATCTGTATGCGGTTCTCGATATTGGCGAAACTTACATCCGGGTCGTAATCCAACGGCAAAATCTGAATATCGGGATGTTCTTCCTTGATCTTTTTTATAACCCCGCGTCCGCAAATATGGTTAGGCAGACAGCCAAAAGGCTGGAGAATCACAAAACAGCGTACCCCATGTTTCGCGTAATGCAGAATGTCAGCAGCTATCAGGAACGACTCCCCGGACATTATTGAGTGATGCATTATGTGATCGCTGTATTTCGCGGCTTCTTCCAGCGTAATGTCCGGCTCATACAAAGGATGCCTGGAAGCAATCTTGTCCGCATGTTTTACGGCTATTTCCATAAATTTGTTTCCAACCATCGAGTACAACTTGTCGTATAACGAATGACGTACCTTGAATTCCTTTATCTCGGAAATCGTATGATTCAAAAACAAATGCCGGTAAATACCGGACATCCGGGGAAAGATCACTTCCATACCGTTTTTTTCCAGATACATTTCAATCTCAAAATTGGAACCGGGATGGAACGTTAAAAGATACTCGCCCTGAATTAATACAGGCTCTCTTAATTTAGAGCGATCATATTTAACAGCGCATAGATCATTTATGGCTTTTTTAAAAGGCTTAATCGAACCGGGAATGCCTCCCCTACTCAGCCCTTGTGAAATTTCGATAAACGCATCTTCGACAATTTTATCAGTCTCGCCCCTGTTGATTTCGTAAGGCCGAATCTTGCGGCGCAGGAACTCAAGCGTGTCCGTCTGAATTAACCCCCAAACAACTTTAGCGTAAGTCAGGTTTGTAAAGCGCAAACCCGGATGAGCGTCTTTTAAATCGAACATATCCGTTGTGATAATCGGTACCTGCGGATAACCCGCCTCATCAAGAGCCTTCCTTGTCAGAGGCATATAATTCGCCAGACGGCAGTCGCATAACACCTTGGGAGAACCGACTATCACCTTGTCGGGATCATACTTGCCGCTCTTTAAAGCGAGGATAGACTCGCCTATTACAATCTGCGCAGGAAGGCACATATCGTTATGCACATACTTTTTTCCCATCGCTATGGCGTCTATACCGCCCATCGGCAAAGGTTCCGCACGGTAACCATCGTTAGCAAGACTGCCGCTTAAAACAAGACAGAACGCGCGGCTCGCGTTGGGAATAAGAAAAACCTTATCACGATCCTTCTTAGTACACTTAACAGGATAGGGATCTCCCAGAGACTTAACTTTTCTAGCTTCTTTTTTCCGGCGTATTATTACCGTTTCTATAAACGAGCGCACACGTATACGCAGAGGACCCGCGATTTCACTCTCGTCCATTTTAAGAATAAGGGCCGACTTCCCTGAAATTTCATCCATAATGCGGACAATCTCATCGGTGTATAAGGCATCGTGTCCGCAGCCAAAGCTGAAAATATCCACATATTCAAGCGCGGGATGTTCCGCAGCGACTATAGCTCCCGAAAGCAGCCTGGCGTGGTTGTTATTCGTAATCTCAATCCGTGATTTATTCAACGGTATCTTTCCCAGATTGGGAAGCGAATCCAGCGTGAGTACCGGCACTCCGACACTTGTAAAAAAACGGGACAAGTTATGGTTAACATGCTCATCGTACTGATAATGCCGCCCGGCGATAACCACGGCAAACTTTCCTTCTTTCTCAACATCTTTAATAATCTTTTCGCCTGTTTCAACCAATTTACGGTTAAAGCCTTCAAGTACTTTTTCTCCCTGCCTAATCGCGGCGAGAGTTATCTTTTCCGGTATATTAAAAGTTTCTTTAATAAAACGGCAAAGCTGATACTCCATATCCTTTCGCGAGAACCAGTGGCAAATCGGCGAGTCAAACGGGATGCCATGTTTTTCTTCCGGGTTATCAGAACACTTTACAGATAAAGGATACCCCTTTAACACAGGGCAGGTAAATGTGCTGAACGGTTCTGGATTGTCGGGCGGAAGCCGATTAATCTGCGGAAAGAAAATCCTGTCTACCCTGCTTTCGATTAAATCCTGAATATGCCCGTGTACAAGTTTTGCGGGAAAGCAGACCGTGTCGGACGCTACATATTGAAGCCCTTTTTCGTACAGACGCCTGGAACTTTCGCGAGAAACTTTTGTTTTAAAACCAAGAGCGCCCCAGAACACTTTCCAGAAAGGCATATTCCGCCAGAAATCCAGTACGCGGGGAATCCCTATAGTAATGTCTTTTTCCGGCAGTAATAGTTTAAAAGGATAATCCTTAAAGAGCAGATCGTTCCGAATTTTTATCATATCGGGAACAGAGTCCATCATTTTTGTTATGTTTTTTGCTTTCTCCCGTATTTCGGCATCCTTAGGATCGCCCACAAGTTCCCCGCGTTCGCAGCGGTTACCTGTAACCCAGGTAAGCCCGTTGGAGAACTGCACAAGAGTACGATTACAGTTATTCGCACAGAACGGGCATAGCAAATTCGCTTCCTGAGTGTAGTCAAAACTTTCAAGAGCGTCAAAACCTATAAAACGCGAGCGATCCGCAGGACCGTGAGGTGAAGTATAACCGTTTTCGGAAATTTCACGCTTTGTCAAAAGAGCGATACCTATAGCTCCCATCTCCCCCGGAAAGGGAGCGCGCGCTACATTTCCTCCAAGGTACTGTTCAAAAGCGCGTAACACAGCGTCGTTTTTCAGGGTGCCGCCCTGCAAAACTATTTTGTTTCCAAGCCGCGCGGGATTGGATACGCGCACTACTTTTGTAAAAACATTTTCTACTATAGAGCGGCAAAGCCCTGCCATAATGTCATCCGCCTGTTTGCCGTTTTTCTGCTCTGTAATAATCGTGCTGTTCATAAAGACAGTACAGCGGCTGCCAAGCCGGGCGGGATTTTTAGCGTTAAACGCCGCTTCGGCAATTTTGTTAACCGGAATATGCAGAGTTTCCGCAAAGGTTTCAAGGAAGGAACCACAGCCGGAAGAACAGGCTTCGTTAACAGTTATATTTGTGACAATCCCGTTTGATATACTGATAGCCTTCATATCCTGGCCGCCAATGTCCAGAATAAAACTTACATTCGGAATGTACTTTAGCGCCGCGGCGACATGAGCTACAGTTTCCACCGTGTGAAAATCCGCGCCAAGGGCTTTGTCAAACAAAAGTTCCCCGTAACCCGTAGTTCCCAGGGCTATAACCTCAAGCTTGATTCCGGCAGCTAGGTATTTCGCGTTAATATCCAGCAAGGCTTGTTTGATAACCTTTAGCGGTTCTCCCTTGTTCGCGCTGTAAAAACCGTCAATAACATTTTCATCCTCATCCATCAAAATCAGCTTGGTTGTGGTAGAGCCCGCATCAATACCTATGTAAACCCGCAGTACTTCCCCCTTCCGCTTAACCTCGCCGCGAACAACGGTTTGTAGTTTATGCCGCTCCTCAAATTCCTTTCGTTCTTTCTCACTGTCAAAAAAATTCAAATTCGTATCTGTAATGCCCGCAGTGATCTCACGGTATTTTGAAAGGGAGGAAAGAGCCTCTTCAGGATTAAATCCGCTTTCCTGTTCCTTGAACATTTCATTTATGGAAAGCGCCGCTCCGTAAGCGATAAACAACTCGGCATTGGGAGGCAGGATTATATCCTCATCTTTAAGAGCGAGCCGTTCTGCGAAGACTTTTATCAAAGTTGGGTTAAAGGTTAAAGGCCCGCCTTCAAAAACAACAGGCGGCTTAATCTCAAGCCCCTGCGCCAGTCCGCCGATAGTTTGTTTCGCTATAGCGTGAAAAGTTGAAAGGGCGATATCTTCCAAAAGCCCGCCCTGATTTAACAGCGGCTGAATATCGGTTTTTGCGAAAACCCCGCAGCGCCCGGATATGTCATAAACCTGAGTACCCCTCGCCGCAAGGGCGTTGAACTCGTGTATGGGAGTACGCAAGAGCGAAGCGACCTCGTCTATAAACGCTCCGGTTCCGCCCGCGCAACTCCCGTTCATGCGCATATCCCCGGCGACCAGACGATTCGTTGTCTTGTCATTGTAAAAAAAGACAATTTTGGCGTCCTGCCCGCCCAACTCCACCGCTACCCTCGCCCGCGGGTAAAAAGCCCTAACCGCTATGGAATTGGCAACCACTTCCTGAATATACAGAGCGTTTATCAAATCGGCGATAGCCCTGCCCCCCGATCCGCAGAAAGCGGCGCGAAACCGCTCACCGGGAAATTGAGTAAAAATTTCCCGCAAAAACACACTAACCTTTTCGCTTTGACATGCGTTGTGCCGCTCATACCGTGAAAAAACAACTTCTTTTGTATCCGGGTTTATCACCACAGCCTTTACAGTGGTAGACCCTACGTCAACACCAATATGTAACATAGTTTTTAAATATAACAATAATGGAAAATTTTTTCAACAAATTAAACAGCTTTAATTGTTTGGGCGGAATTGATATAATTCCCGCAGGAGTACCATAATATGAGTGTTTACGAGATTTATGTCGAGAAAAAACCGGGTTTTGACGTGGAAGCGGCTTGTTTAACCAATGATTTACGTTTAGCTTCGCGAATCAATGTTGAGAGAACAAGGATTATTAACAGATATTTCGCCGAAGGTCTTTCGGCGGAAGACTTTGAGATTGTCAAAAATACGGTTTTCTCACAGCCGCCTGTGGATATAGTCTATGATAAACTGCCCGATTTTGAGGAAGCCCATTTTTTCGCTACAGAGCTTCTTCCCGGACAATTTGACCTGCGCTCCGATTCCTGCGCTCAGGCAATATCGCTTCTTACTGGCAGGGAAAGGCCGGTCATTCAATGCGCTAGAATATACGTTTTTTTCGGCAATATTTCCAAGGAAGATCTTGACCAGATAGAATCTTATCTTATTAACCCTGTTGAATGTAGAAAAGCCAGCTTGGAAAAACCAGCGACACTTTACCAAAAATACGAAAAGAGCGATGATGTCGCCATTCTTGACGGCTTTACTTCCCTCTCACAAACCGGTCTTGACGAAACCCGCGCTAACATGAGTCTGGCGTTGGATATTAGCGACCTTCTTTTTATACAGGCTTATTTTAGAGACGATGAGAAACGGGAGCCAACAGTTACTGAAATACGCGCGCTTGATACTTATTGGTCAGACCACTGCCGCCACACGACATTTTTAACCGAGCTTGAAGAAGTACAAATTGACGATGAGTCGTTACAAGAAAGTTACAAGAACTACCTTAAACTGCGATCTTCCCTTGGCCGTGATTCTAAACCTGTAACCTTGATGGATATGGCGACAATTGGAGCGAAGGTCTTAAAAGAACGGGGGTTGCTGGAAAATTTGGATGAATCTCAGGAAATAAACGCCTGCTCCGTAAAGATAAAGGTTGATGTCGATGGAGTTGATCAGGACTGGCTTTTAATGTTCAAGAACGAGACGCACAACCACCCCACCGAGATAGAACCTTTCGGAGGGGCGGCTACCTGTCTTGGGGGAGCTATACGCGACCCGCTTTCAGGACGCGCCCATGTTTACCAGGCAATGCGTATAACAGGCGCGGCGGACCCTTTATTAAATACTACGCTGCCCGGCAAACTGCCGCAGAGAAAAATTTGCCGTGTCGCCGCCGAAGGGTACAGTTCTTACGGCAATCAGGTTGGCGTGGCGGCAGGTCTTGTCCACGAGATTTACCATCCGGGTTACGCCGCAAAGCGCATGGAACTTGGCGCCGTAATTGGCGCCGCCCCTGCGGAAAATGTTATCCGTGAAACGCCGACACCGGGCGATGTGGTAATCCTTGTCGGCGGCAGGACAGGCCGTGACGGTATTGGCG
>Ga0099364_10012243_pt1 | contig 11597 bp, 10 predicted proteins | sample TergutTh196P3_FD_73070 | JGI IMG/M metagenome (GOLD analysis project Ga0099364, IMG submission 73070) | Microcerotermes parvus P3 segment gut microbial communities from Pointe-Noire, Republic of the Congo - Th196 P3 | ecosystem: Host-associated > Arthropoda: Insects > Digestive system > Gut ...
TACATATTGTATACGTATAAGAGGTTTGATTTGTTACAAAAACTCGCAAAATTATGTATTATTTTTAAAAATACAAAAAAAATAGAAAAAATAAAAAATTTTCCCATCTTTTCCCACAAAAAAAATCAGGCTGCACAATTGATTTATGCAACCTGAACTTCAATTCGACAACACTTGGGCATCAACTAAACTCTATTTATTACACAGAGCCACACAGAGAAGCCACAGAGCCTTAATATCAACACCTTACGTCTACGAAAATGTAAAAATGGGCGGGGCTTATTCACGTGTGTTTTTATTGAGTTTAATCATAATAATCACTATATTAGGAATATTTCTGACTTTTAGCCTATTGAAATAATATCGTTTGGCGCAAAAGCGCAAATATCCGCGCTCCACTTCCCGTGCATCATTTTCCCGGTCTGTTTCGCCAAAAAAAGTTATGAAAATAGTTGTCGTGTTTTGTAGGCGGGAATATTCCCGACTTCGCCAATCTTACATCTTCAACTACATAAAATATAAGGGGGTCATATTCAATAAGCATTTTTTTCGCTTGTTCGGCAGTTTTACGATTAATTATAGTATACAAAATTTTTACTTTTCCAGCCGAACCGTCGCCTTCTACCACAGTAGTACCAAAACCAGCCTCGTTCAGAGATTTTTGCAGCGAAGTAACATCTTTTGATGAAAAAACCCTGATAAGTTGCGTACCTATGGCAAGCCGTTCTTCGATGTTCATTCCGATAAAATTACCTGAGGCATATCCTGCTGCGTAAGCAAAGTAGCATACAAAACTGTCTGCTGTTTTGAATACCTCGTTGATAACCACTATCCAAATCAACAGTTCGAAAAAACCCAAAAAGGGAGCAATATTTTTCTTCCCTTTTGAAACGAACACAATTCGCATCGTACCAAGACTTACATCGCAGATACGCGCTACAAATATGATTAACGGTAATGTGATATATTGATAAATATCAAAAGATTCCATAATTCAATGATTCATAAAAAATTAATTATTATAGTATTTTGGAATAAAAGAATCCTTAAATAATTTCATACCTGATGTCGCTTTTTCGCGAATTACAGTGACATTGCTGCTTCCCGAATGTGCTACTTCGTTGGGATCAATAAGGTAAATAGAGGCTTTGCGGTTGGCATATCCCACTAATCCTGCTGCGGGATATACGTTGAGCGAAGTGCCAATAATCAGCAATATGTCTGCCATTGAAACGATTTCGGCGGCGGTTGCTATAAGCGGCACTGCTTCGCCAAACCACACAATATGAGGTCTTAATTGACTGCCGTCAGGCGCTTTTTCGCCCCATTCTATCGGATTATGACCTATGTCGAGAATCCAGTTCGGGTCTTTTGAACTGCGCGCTTTCGTCAGCTCGCCGTGCAGGTGGATTATTTTCGTGCTTCCTCCGCGCTCGTGAAGGTTATCTACGTTTTGCGTTACTATTGTAACATCGAAATCCTTTTCCAATTCGGCTAAAATACGATGTGCATCGTTTGGTTCAACTTCGTCTAACTGCTTTCGACGGTCGTTGTAGAAACGCAGCATCAACTGCGGATTCTTGTGCCAGCCATCAATACTGGCAACCTCCATCACATCATACTGTTCCCACATACCACCCGAATCGCGGAAGGTAGTGATGCCGCTCTCGGCGCTTATGCCCGCACCGGTCAAGGCAACTATTTTCTTTATATCTTTCATTCGTTTTTGTTTTACAAAATCGGCGGCAAAAGTATATGAAATTTTTGAAAATTCCAAACGCGCAAAAGAAAAAAAATTTGAGTCTTAAACCTACAATGAAAAACGGCGGCATTTTCAATGCCGCAGAACGAGGGGACTTAAACCTGTCTTTTGCGACAATTTGAAAAATACATCCAATTAATCGACAAATTTCCGAAAATGAATAAAATGTTGTATTTTTGCAAAAAAAAAATATGATAACAATTGACAATATAGCACGAATCGCCATCGCCATGCTGTTGATGTGGTTTTTTTCAGTAAAGGGTTTTAGTCAGATTGAAGTTGTCGGAAAAAAAATCGACCAGCTTGATACGCTAAACACCCATTCGTTTTCCATTGATTTGGATTTTCAGTTTCATCTTTCGTATGAAGAAACAGACGCTTATTCGGATATAAGGTTTTTACATGCAACCCGATGCGACTATGTTTTCACCCGTTCTGACATTGAGCTTACTTTCAGCCAAATTTTTGAACGTTTACACAACGGTCAAATGGAATATGTTAATTACGTAGTCCTTTCTTCCGGGTTGTATAAATATCGTCCCGTTAGCGCTCAAAAAACCGTTATTCGTCCTCTCTATCCCGAACCGCTGTTAATATTTCAGAACAACACCGGACAGGGATTACACTGGCGATTTCAGGCAGGCGTGTTGTTTCATCCGCTGAAAGTGATTTATCCGAAATTCAAAACAAATCTGGGAATGGGGTTTGTGTATGACTGGTCGTCGTGGGAAGTAAATGATATGGCACAAATTAATGCCATTTTTTCGATTGAAAAAAAGGAAATGATATTGTTTATCAATAGCCATGCAAAACTCAAAAATAATATGTATCAGAATCATAACGAATTTAGACCCATGCTTCTACTAAACATGAGATTCGAAGCAAGCGATATGTTTAGCATGAATTTGACGACTTCATATCAACAAAGTTTGGTTTCGCCTTTTAACAAAGTCATTCAAGAAGCCTATCCCGAATTACAGAAGATATATCCATATATTTATTCCCAATTTTCTATAAACGCGAAAATAAATAAGGGACTTGCGTTCAAATCGACGATAATGGTTGATTACGAAAATAATAATCTTTCGATTTACAACTCTTCATGGGAATATAGAGTATTGTTCGGCGTTGTCTGGAGTTTTTCCAATCAAAGGGCGTACAAAAATTAAACCATTACAAATTTTATTTCCTTAAAGCCAAAGGCTTTGCATTTGCCGTCTGAGGTTGTCATTTCAAGCATACCATACTGATTGACGCCTGTGATTGTAGCATCGAAAAATACGCCATCGGCAAAGTAACGACAAAGTTTACCAAAACGGTATAGATGCTGTATATAATCTGAATCTAACCGTTCCGAATTTTCTGTTATCATGCTGTAACGGTTGGCAATACGCGCGTGCATAGTTTTCAGGCAATTTTCCAAAGAATAGGTTTTGCCTGTCAGTTGCCGTAAAGAAACCGGATTGGGGGCATCGCCATAAAAACGCTCCTGATTGATGTTTATGCCTATACCGGCAATTGTTTTACTAACGTAATCGCCGCAAATAAAATTTTCTATCAAAATTCCTGTGATTTTTTTGTCAGCCACATAAACATCATTTGACCATTTCACGTAAACATCCGGAACAATTTTCGAAATAAAATCATAAACGGATAGCGATATTGCCTTTGAAATGATAAATTGCTTTTCTGCCTTTACCGATTTTGGATACAGAATAATCGAGAAACAGAGATTTGCACCGGATTCGCTTTCCCATGAATTGCCCGCAACACCGCGCCCCTCTGTTTGATTGCCCGCAACTACCACCGCGCCTTCCGCCAATTTTTTTGATTGCGAAAGTTGCAATAAATAACAATTGGTAGAAGTCGTTTCTTTAATGATAATGATTTGAGAATCAGAAAAAATGTGTTTCATTGGGAATTTCTGATAATTCTGTTCCCGATAGCGCATGACAGACAACGTCGCGGTTGGCAATATTCGTTGTTGAGTTGCAGCAGCGCCTGCGATATGAAAGCATCGGTATTTTTTATTCCAAAATCATCCCATTGCTCAAGGGTATTATTTTTTTCGGCAGGCAGATCGTCGAGAAAGGATATAGCGCGGGTGCAAAAATCGTCCATTCCACGCGCCTTGCCGTATACAAAAAGAAACGGTACAACGGTATTGATAATTAATGTACGGATTGACAATTTTCCGAGCTGTTTGTTACATTTTGGCGATTCTTTTCCAAATACGTAACGTGTTTCCCAATATTGAGAAGCATTGATATTAAAAAGTTTCTCGAGCGAAGTTATATTTTCTGCTCTTATGATTTGCGAAAAAAGATGCTCGTGGCGATAAATTAAATTTGCAAACTGTGAAATACGCAAAGTAGGAAAATTGACAGGTCGAAGTCGCAGAAATTTCCAAAGAAAACTGTCAATTGGCGTCAGATTGTATTTTTTTTGCAAAAATTGGTATTCTTTTTTCAGTTCTACGAAATATTCATCTGTTATTTGTTCTTCTTCCAACATTCCAGCCTGTCCGAACAACAGCGCTTCAATCTGCATCAGGCTATCCTTGTGTTTGAGCAAAGTCTTCAATGGTAGTGATTTTGCCACCGATTCGAAAGGCAAGGCATTTAGACTGAAACCAAAATTGCGCGCTAACCGCTGATAAAACGTTTCTTCCCAATCATTTTCCATTGCGATATATACTTGCATAATAGCTTCTGCTTTTTGTTCGAGGCGTTCAATGGCAAGCCTGTCCATCCACGAAGACATGGTAAAATCATCTAACTTGCGCAAATCTTTTCGGCAGGCAATATTATCCTTGCTGTTAGCAAGACGTTTGTAACTGTCTAAATAACGCTCGTCGAAATGCAACTCCATGACGGGAATTTTTTGTCGGCGCTCATTGTAAATATCGGTGTCATGCTGATAGACCACATGCAAAATAACATTATTGTATGCCGGGTCGGTATGATGTCCGTGCCGTTCCCAGTCTGACGACTGCATGTGAACCTCCACGCATCCCGCCCACAAAGTATCGCCGATTCTGACGCGCGCATCCAAAAAATCAGGACCTGCATCGGTATTCTGTTGTCCCGGTTGCAGAACCTCAACACGTTCGCCATCGTCGGTCAAATTGCACCCTACAAGATACAATCGGTGTTGCCATATATATTGCAAAAAATATTCAGTCATTCAACTTCTTTTCTACTATGAATTTGAAACCGCAAAGGTAGATGAAATTTTTGAATAATGAAAAAAAATTTTCCAATTCCTCAAAACTTAAACAATAACGGCAATACAAATACCATCACAATACCGTATAATATTTGCAATGGCAAACCTATCTTAACATAATCCATAAAAGTATATCTTCCTGCCGACATCACTAAAGCATTGGGCGGCGTTGAAAACGGACTTGCAAAACACATGCTTGCCGCCACAGTTACGGCAAATAGGAACGGAACCGGATTTGCTCCTATTGCAAGCGCCGAACTTAACGCAATTGGCGCGAAAAGTACTGCCGTAGCAGTGTTGCTGATGAAAAGCGTAAGCAGCGAAGTAGCAAAATAGATGCCAGCCATAAGCGCGTATGGACCGTATCCGCCCAGACCTACTGCCATTTTTTGTGATATTAATGTTGCTGCGCCCGTATTTTGCAGCGCAATAGCCATCGGCATCATCGCTCCAATCAATACAATGCTTTCCCAGTTGATTGTTTTATACGCTTCTTCGGCATTTTTGAAACATCCGGTGAAGACCATCGCCAACGCAGCCATAAGAACTGCGGCAACGCTCGGCACTAATTCAAAAGCCATCAGCGCTACCATGCCTACCATAATTATTGCCGCTAAAGGCGCTTTATGGTCGATGGGTATCTTCGACGCCTCTACTAACGGTTGCCCAATGACTACCCATTCGGATTCCTCACCGGTAAGTCGCGATATGTCGTGCCATTCGCCTTGTACTAAAAGCACGTCGCCCATATGCATAACTTCGTCTTTAAGGTCTTGCAAGATATACTGTTTGCCGCGTTGAATACCCAATATGTTTACCTTGTATTTTTCGCGAAAACCCGACTCCTTCACACGATGACCTATCAATCGTGAGTTCGACAGCAACACCACTTCGGCTATACCTATTGTATCGAATCGGAGTTTATCCGACAAGGCGGGCGTATCTTCCGATTCGGATTCGTGCGTATCAATCATTTCGGCTTTGTTTTCGACGGCAAACAACAGCACATTTTCGGGCGAACCGGAAAGATACAGTATGTCGTTTTCTTCAATGACCGTCGCGGGTCCGGCTAATTTTTGATTGATGGTTTTCAGGAAAATTTTTTGAGGATTAGAACGACGACGTATCTCCAATACATTAATATTATATCGCTGCGGTATTTCCAATTCCTGCAATTTTCTGCCTGTTAGCAACGATTTTGAAAGCGTACGCACGCGAAACAGATTATGCGAAAGTTGATATTCGTGGGCTAAATCTTTCAGCGATTTGGATTTTTTCGATACGCCTTCTTCCTTGTCTTTCATAAGGAATAGTTTGCTCATTGGTCCAAGAGTAATAATACCTATTGCGACGCAAATTAACCCCACAGGCATGAATGAAAAGAATTTAAGTCCTTCAAATCCTGCTTCTCTCAAGGCGCTGTCTATGACTAAATTTGGCGGCGTTCCGATAAGCGTCATCATACCTCCCATGCTGCTTGCAAAAGCAAGAGGCATAAGGAAACGACTTGGACTTGTATCGGCTGCCATTGCCATACTTACTACAATCGGCAGCATAAGGGCAACTGTGCCGGTATTGCTTACAAAGCCGCCAATAGCCGAAGTAACCAACATTACCAGCACGAACAGTTTAGTTTGATTGTTACCAGCCAGCATCAATATTTTTCTACTGATGAGGTTTGCTAATCCTGTTCGGAAAATACCGCCGCCAACGACAAATACACCTATCATCATAATAACGACAGAACTCGAAAAGCCCGAAAGCGCTTCGGCGGGCGTTAAAATATTAAACAGCATCAAGAGTATAAGCGTACACAAGGCAACCAAATCCGCGCGTACTTTACCGCTTACGAAAAAAGCAGTGGCTACAATCAATATGGATATTGTGATATACATTACGTTTTTGTTGTTGCTGACAATTTTTTATTTTTAAAGCCGCAAAAGTACACATTTTTTCAAAAAAACAAAAGTAAAACGTTTTTATTCGAATAAAAACCAAGGTAAAAATTTTGCGAAAAGTTTGAAATGTTTGGAAAAGTGATTACTTTTGCAAAAAATTTGATTCGCATAATATAAATATAATGTAATATGAATATGAAATCTTTTGTAAGTTTTTGTTTGATAGCATTTTTGATGCTGGGAGGATGCTCCCGTTCGGTAAAACGTATTGATCCAAATACGCAAACCGATTTGAGCGGACGGTGGAACGATACCGATTCGCGGTTGACCGCAAATACCATGATAGAACAAATGTTCGGTAATCAATGGTCTGTTGTTTTTGAACGGCAACACGGGAAAAAACCTGTAATTATTGTAGGGCTTGTCGTCAATAAAAGCCACGAACATATCAGTTCCGAAACTTTTATCCTCGACTTGGAAAGGGCAATAGTCAACAATGGTTCAATTCGTTTAGTTGAAGCAGGATCCAAGCGTGAAGAATTGCGTTATGAGCGCGCTGCGCAACAGGATTTTGCATCGCCCGAAACAACAAAAAGATGGGGGCTCGAATTAGGCGCCGATTTTATGCTGCAAGGTACAATTAATTCTATTGTAGACGAATACAGAAGAAATAAAACGGTTACCTATCAGATAGACCTGACGCTGTCAAATATCGAAACCACTGAAAGAGTTTGGATGGGCAATCATCCTATCAAGAAAGCGATAAGAAATTGAAACTCTAAATTGAATATTGATTATTGAATATTGAATATTGAAATTCAGCGCAATAACCAATATTCAATATTCAATCGCCAATAATCAATGAATAAAAGTCGTTTTCGTCGTTGGATTCTGTATCTGACCGCTGCTGTTATTTTTAGCGGTTGCGCGACGTATTATGCAAAAAATATAAAACTTTTTCAGGCAATTGAAACGGGACAGTTCGAGGCTGCAAACAAATTGCTCGAAAAAGACAAGAAAAGTCCCAAAAACAGAAACAGTCTGTTACATTTTCTCAACCGCGGCTATGTGTCGTGGATGCTGAACGATTACCGACAATCAGTCACGTTCTTCAATACAGCCGAAAGACTTATCGACGACCACAGGATGAATATTGGCGCAGAGGCGTTGGCGTTGGTTACTAACCCAATGATGAAGCCTTACAATGCTGAAGATTTTGAAGTTGTGATGGTAAACTGCTTTAAGGCAATCAATTTCATGCAAATGGAAAACTACGAAGCCGCAATGGTGGAGTGCAGACGTATCAATTTGAAGTTGAACCAATTGAACGACAGGTACCCAAGCCATAAGAACCGTTATCAAAACGACGCCTTCGCGCATACTATGATGGGCTTGCTGTATGACTCTAGCGGCGACTACAACAACGCATTTATCGCCTACCGCAACGCCCTGAATGTATACGAAAACGATTATTCTCAAAACTTTAACGTACAACCTCCGCAACAACTCAAGCGCGACCTGCTTCGCACTGCATATTTAGTCGGATTTCGCGAAGAATTAGACTTTTTCGAGCGAAAATTCGGCATGAAGTACGCGCATACCGAAAAGCCCGAAGCCGAAATGATTTTTTTCTGGATGAACGGTTTCGGTCCCGTAAAAGACGAATGGAGCGTAAATTTTACGCTTATCAGAGGCGCGGGCGGCATTCTGACTTTTGTTAATGAAGGAATGGGGCTTTCTTTTCCTTTTCCGGCAGGCTCATCTTCCGATAACGACGCTTTCTCGAACCTGAAATTGATACGCGTGGCTTTTCCTAAATATGTAGAACGTAAACCGACCTCGGAAAGCGCCGTAATAACTTCAAATGCAGCATCATATCCACTCGAACAGGCTCAAAACATTACTGAAATAGCGCTCAAAACTCTGAACGACCGATTTATGCGCGAAATGGCGACCTCGCTGTTACGGGTGGCTGCAAAACAGACGCTTGAGGAAGTTACACGAAAAGAAGACAAAAATCTGGGAGCCCTTTTAAGTATTGTGAACGCAGCAACCGAAAAAGCCGATACACGAAACTGGCAAAGCCTGCCGCATGGAATTTCCTACGCGCGCATCCCGCTTTCGAGCGGTAGCAACAGATTGACGCTAAACGTAAGAATGGCAAACGGCAGAAACGCGACTTCCGATGTGTCGATACAAGCGCAAAAAGGCAAAACATATTTTCATGCTTTTCATACTTTGAACTAAATCGTAATTTTTTTGTAACATAACCCGTTAAGATTCAAGTTCAAATTTGTATCTTGTTGATAATCAGATGCAAAAAAGTTGAAAAAATAAACTACTGACAATAAATTTGATAACATTTTTTTGAAAAAAACAAGCAAAAAAAATTTTTTTTTTAATTTTTTTTGTCCGAACTTGCAAAAAATTTCAAAGACATTTTTTTATATTAATAAATTATAATACACATTGTTAAGTACAATGCATCAAAAAATTTGGGAAAATTGCCTTCTGATTATCAAGGATAATCTGGGCAATAACGAGACATACAGAACGTTTTTTGAGCCAATCAAAGCAATTGGTCTCAAACAGAACGTTTTGACAATAGAGGTACCATCTATGTGGTATTATGAGCACATAGAAAAGCATTTTGTAGACCTTTTGAAGACGGTCATACGAAGGGAACTCGGAGCCGACGCCAAATTGGAATACAGTATTCCAACGGGCGGCAAAAGCGGAACAGGTACCAGATTTCCGGGCGAAAACAGGACGCGTGTTCCTGAAATTCAAACAGTAAAGGCTCCATTAGAGCCTATACGCGACCCATTCATCCTGCCGGGATTGATGAAACCGTTGAACATTTCGCCGCAACTGAACCCCGAGTACTCTTTCAACAATTTCATCGAAGGCGAATGTAATCGTTTAGCGCTTTCCGCAGGATTGGCTGTCGCCGAAAAACCGGGAAAAACTCCGTATAACCCACTGTTCATATACGGCGATACTGGATTGGGAAAAACACATCTGGCACAGGCTATAGGAATAGAGGTAAAAGAAAAATTGCCCGACAAGGTAGTATTATATGTAAATGCTACCAAATTCACAACTCAATTTATGGACGCAACCGTTTCAAGCAAAAGAAACAAAACAAACGACGTAAACAACTTTTTACATTTTTATCAATGTATCGATGTACTGATTGTTGATGATATACAGGAATTTATGAGCAAATCAGGCACGCAGGACATATTTTTCGAAATATTCAACCACCTGCATCAAGGAGGAAAACAATTGATTTTGACGTCGGACAAATCGCCGGCAGAATTGGATGAAATAATAAAAGAACGCTTGCTGTCGCGCTTCAAATGGGGACTTTCTGCAGAATTGCAGAAACCGGGATACATGACGCGGTTGGAAATATTGAAACGTCGCGCATATCGCGACGGTATCGAATTGCCTGACAATGTGCTTGAATACGTGGCTAAAAACATAGTTGATAATGTACGCGAATTGGAAGGCACCCTTATTGGTCTGCTGGCGCAGGCTACCCTTAACAAGAAAGAAATTACGCTCGAACTGGCGCAGGCTACAATAGAGAAGATTATAAAGCATAACAAGCGCGAACTGTCGGTCGATTACATACTGAAGACTGTTTCGGATTATTTCCAGATAGACGAATTGGAGGTCATGTCAAACAGTCGCAAGCGCGAAATTGTTCAGGTACGACAGGTGGCAATGTATTTCGCCAAGAATATGACAAAAAATTCGTTGAAAGTCATTGGTTCTCAATTGGGCAAAAAAGACCATGCCACAGTGCTACATGCCTGCCGAGCCGTCGCTAATATGATGGATACCGACAGGCGTTTCAAAATGCAGGTAGAAGATTTAGAAGCAAAGTTAGCATATTGATAGCGTCTTTTCCCATATTTCAGATACCTGTTATCCTCGCATCGAAATCGCCGCGACGCCTTGAGTTGATGCAACAGGCTGGATTTCAAGTTACTGTGCAACTTGCAGACGAAACCGACGAACTCTATCCGCCGCACCTGCAACGCGAAGAAATACCGCTATTCCTTGCGCGCATGAAAGCAAACGCATTTATGCAAACCAGAACAATCTCCGACAACACAATAGTTGTAACAGCAGATACGATTGTGTGGATAAACGACCAAACGCTCGGAAAACCAGCCGGCAGACAAGAAGCCATCGAAATGCTTGAAACGCTATCTGACAATATGCACCATGTCTATACAGGCGTTTGCCTGACATCAAATCATAAACAGCATTGTTTCTATGACGAAACCAAGGTATTTTTTAGAAAACTATCACACAAAGAAATCACTTATTACACAGACTGTTACAAACCTTATGACAAAGCGGGAGCATATGGCATACAAGAATGGATTGGTTATGTGGGAATCAAAAAAATAGAAGGTTCCTATTCCAACGTAGTAGGATTGCCTGTTCAGAAACTTTACTGCGAATTAGGCGAGTTTTAGTAAACGGACGCACGAAACAATATTCGCAAAATGAAGCGGTTCTATTTTTCTTGCTTGTAAATTCAAAATTTTATATAATTTTGCGGCATAATTTTTTAAGGATGTAATTTTTTGATGTAATGAATATTTTAAATAGTAAAAGTATGTTTAGTCGAAATAAATTTTTATTTCTTGTTGCGATATTTGCTCTTCATTTTGCTCGGGTTTCTGCGC